>OHOK01000993.1_pt1 | contig 12372 bp, 9 predicted proteins | sample 1569731 | NCBI WGS metagenome assembly OHOK01 (sample SAMEA3879559, study PRJEB24766) | human gut metagenome | biome: human-associated habitat; feature: feces | place: USA | collected 1985/1987
GACTTGAGCCTGTCCATGATGGAGGACTTTTCGCCCCTTTCGGGGGCTTTGACCTCTGCGGTCTTGTCCTCCTTCGGACCGTTGTTGATGATCCCATCAATCATGCCGTAGTCATCCTCCATCGACATCTCCGCTGCCTTGAGGTAGTTTTCCTTCTCAAGAGCTGCCATCCAGCTTTCCTTGCTGATACCGAGCATTCCGCCCTTTGCCGCATGATCGGCAATCTCTTTTGCATCTACGCACAAGCCCTCGGTGTTATCGGAATAGAGACGGTAAACCTCGCAGCCCTTCTCCAAAGCCTTCTCAGCCGCCTCCTGACCGGCGGGAAGAACGCCAGCCCATGCGTAGCCGTAGTCCTTCATATCCTGAACGGAGAGCGCGGGATCGGGCATTTCCGGCACTTCCTTGACTTCAAGGTCAAGAAGGCGGAGTGTGTCATCGTCAAAGCCGTTGTAGACATCATCAAGGACGAGCTTGCCGCGCTCATCGACGATGATGCAAGCAGCTTCATCGCCGTAGGTGTCATGCTCCATCAGATAAAAGCTGTGACCGCCGACTTCGTGCTGGTCAATGGTGTGCCACGTCCCGATGTGACCGGCAACCGTCAGACCGGAGGTGTCGGCATTCATCTCAAAGTCCTTCTGCTCAACGCTCTCCTGCTTCTGCTGCTCCTTCGAGATCATGGGGATCGCAACAATCTTATCGCCCAACTTAACAAACTGCTCCGGAACTTTGAAGAGGTCGGAGAACTTCTGCATCTGCTCTACGGTCAGAGAACCGAAGCTGTCATCCGTCAAGCCGACTACCAAGAATGTTCCGGCAACAACGTCGTAGATGTCACCGTCCTCATCCCGCAGAGCGCGGTTCAGGGGCAGACCTTCCAGCTTGCCTTCCTCGTTGCAGACTAAGGCAACCGGGTCTTCGTAGGGATAAATTGCCTCGATGTAGCCGCCGACCTCATGCTGCAAGGACTCCAGACCGGAGTCAATCTCCTTCACATAAGGCTCCTTTCCCGGCTCAACAATGAGAACGGCGATGGTGCTGTCACGCTCGGTGGCTTCCCCTGAGCCGGTGATCCGGTATTCATCGGGAATATCATCAAGCTCACCGTTAAACTGCCTGTCCCACCTCTCGCTTGCAACACGGACATAGCCTTCATCAGTGAAGCGTCCCTGCTCATCCATCGCAATGTCGCGCCCATAGCGTTCATAGTCGATGTAATTTGCCAGAGGACCGAGATCCTTTTCGGAGTAAATACCGGCTTCGTGGGCGTAATAATAGCCAAGGTCGGATTCGTCGTTGATACCGGGCATGATGTCGTAGCAGTCCAAATTGAACGTCAAGTTGATGAGATCGTCGATGTCGCTGACCTCATCGCAGCCAGCCTCCATAATGGCAACGAGCTTTTCCTGATCGCTCAGGGAAAGCTCGTCAATCAAGGCGGCGAGATAGTTGAGCTTATCAAGGCTCTCGTACTCGCCAAGCATCTTCTGAACGCCATAGATTGGGCATTCGTAGTCGGTGATAAACCACTCTTCGTAGGGCTGACCGAAATCATCTTGCTTGCCGATCCCGATGCGCTCAAAGACCTTCTGCATCTCTTCCTCTGTGGTGGGCAGCTTCACCCACTCACCGACCAGCATACCCTCGTTGTACTTGCCAAGGTTCGTGACGAAGGCTTCAAAATCACCGTCTAATACGGGCATAGGCATCCTCCTTTCAGTCATCCACCATGCCGTCCGGCATGATATACAGTTCCTCAAACTCAGCATCGGTCATGGCTTCGAGCTTCCGGACGGTCTTATACATCAGCTCTGCGATCTCGCCGTCCATGTCGTTCAGGGTGACGCCCTTCATATCGTCGATCAGCCGCTTGCGGCTGGACGTGTTGAAGCAGCACATCAGGTTGATTTCTTCCACGGTAAAGTTTTTCATATCAGAGTTCCATATCCTTTCCTTTCAATTTCTGCGGCTTCGGTGTGTGGGGCGGCTGTGCTTTCTGCGCGGATTTCAGCTTGTCGCGGATGGATTCACGGGCAGCGGGCTTCTTCGGGATGGTGTCGTAGATGGCAGTTCCGGCATCCTCCACATACGAGCGGACATACTGAATGCTTTCAGAAAAGCGGATGGGGCGGTTCTTGTCCTCGATGTTGGTCAGCCGGACTTCATCAGCGGCAAAATTAACCGCGTCAATTCTGCACTTGATGCCGTCCACATTCAGCGTCGCGCCGACAGGAATGTAATCTGCGGCTTTGAGTTCCTTGAAGGTCTCGCCGTCCTTGCTGAGAAAGACATCCGCTCCGGACTGCCAGAGCTTCTTTGATGCAGCTACCCATGCAGTTTCACGGAAGCCAGTCACCGGCATGGAGGGCTTGCCGCGCACCTTCTTCTCAAGGATCTTCGTGCCGAGCAAGGGCGCGGCTTTTTCCGCGTCCTTGCCGTACAGCTCAAAATAGCCGTTCTGGGCAAAGCAAACCAGCGCGTCGGGATGCGCCTTTTTGACTGCCTCGTACTTGCGGAGTTCTGCAACGGGCAGAGGCGAAAGCGCCTCTGTCCTCTCTGCCTCCGGCAGTCTGTCACGGCGGCTTTTCTGCTTGGACAGCACTTCCGCCAGAGCATCCGCGTCCTTCGGGAGCGTCTGGTGGGTTTTGACGCCGCCATGCTCACCGACCAGAGCCATTGCTGCATCGAAGCTGCTGCGGCAGGGTGCGTCCAGCACAAAGCCATCTGCAAAGGTCAGCCGGTCATGATCCGGCGCAACCGAGTTCTGCGCCACATTTGCCGCCTGTTCCCGGTAGTTGATCTCAAAGACATCTCCGAAGACCTTGCCGCGCTTAACGGCTTTCGGGACAATTACGCGGGCAATGCACTCGTCGTAGGTCTGTTCGGCGTAAAAACGGAAGGTGTTGTGATCCCGCGTCCCCTGAATGAAGACCTGATTTTCGTTGAGACAGTGCGTTCCATGCGGACGGCAGAACCACATCAGCGTTTTGTCTTCGGGATTCCGGCTTTCGGCAGCGCGGCGGATGATACGCTTGTCGATGTCGAAGTCTTCCTTGTAGCTGTCTACATGACTGTCCACGAGCTTCTGCAGCTCCGCAACGATGTCAACGTCTGTGTATTTCTTCATGCGTCTCCTTTCTCACAACTCCATGTCGTGCGTTTTGGATTTGACCGGAGACTTCTTCTCCGGCTGCGTTTTCGCGGCAGCTTTGAGCTGATCGCGGATAGAGGGCTTTTCCTGCTTCTGCTCCTGCTTGACGTATTCCAGCGTCGGCATCAGCTCACGGTAACAGCCCTGTGTTTTCCGCGCCGCATGACGGCGATGGATTTTGAACAGCGGCTCACCGTTCTGCGTGACCGTGTTGCCCTCGATCCTGACGCCGTTCCGTGCCAGCAGATTGAAGGAATGGTTAGAGGCGCGATAGGACGCCCGCATACCGTCATTGTTATAGGCGATCTGCCCCTTGAGCGTGTCCATGACGGCGGCTTTGATTTCCTTCTCTTCCGCAGTCAGACGGTGCGCCTTCGGTGCTTGCGCTGCTTCCTCCGGCAAGGGAGCAAAGGGAGACTTGACCTCCACGGTTTTTACCTCAATAGAGGTAATCTCATCGTTCTCCCATGCAACGACCTCCGGGTCTCTTTCCTCTGTTTTCTCAGAAGTGACTTCCTTCTGGGGTTCGGTCTGCTGACGGAACGCATCCACGAAAAGTGCCGTCAGTCCGGGATTGGGTTTATCCACAAGGAAGCGAGAGGCATTCTCAGGGCAGACTTCAACGCTCTTTGCCCACTCCTTGAGAGACTGCGGAATGCGCCCGTCGAAGTCTTTCTGCTGAATGGTGTTTGCGAGGACGTACCGGACGCGCTCCGGAGAGAATTGCTCAAGGACGCTTTTCACGGCAGCATCCGCATCCAGCCGGTTATCTCCGTAGTTGGAGCTGATCGCCGCTTCAATCGCTTTGCGGCATTCCACGTTTGCGGCGAGAGAAGCACGATATGACTCCAGCTCATCGGCTTCATAGGCGTAATTCGCTGTCTCGCGGTAAATGGGGACTTCCGGCACTGCTTCCACGGGTGCCTCGGCTGCCTTCTCTTCGGACTGTGCTTTCTCTGCCAGCAGCACCTTGAGCTTGGCGTCAATGCCCTCGATCATCTCAGCCGCCGTCTTGCGGATGGTGTCCAGAGAGCTTTTCAGTTCCTTGGTTTCCTTGCCGGATGACCAACCGGCGATGTAACCGAAGGAGTAGTCCGAGGTTTCAATGCCGTACCGTTGGCAGACGGTGTAGGCAACGCTTTCCGCTTCAACCTCCTTGGTGTGCCGATCCTTCTTATCTTCTGGCGCGGCTTTCTCATCCGGCTTGACGGCGTGGAGCTTTGCGTGGGCGATCTCGTGAATGGCGGTTTTGACCGTCTGGATTTCGCTCATGCCCTCCTGAATGGCAATGCGGCTTTCAACCGGCGAGAAGAATCCCTTTGCACCGCCCGGAATGTCCTCAAAGGAAATAGGGACGGGAGATTCCTGCCTGAGTGCGTCGAAGAACGCCTCGTAGTTTTCGACGGTGCCTTTCAGCTCATCGACGATAATGTCCGGAAGCTCCTTGCCGTCCGTCTGGGAAACATCAAAGACACTTACCACCTTGAAGGCAGGACGCAGGACCTCAACCGTTTCCGTGACAGCCTTCCCATCTGCGCCGATCACCGGCTTCTGCGTCAGAGGATCAAGCTTCTCACGCTCTTCCTGCGCCTTATACGGCGCGGGTGCAAGAATCTTGATGCCCTTTTCGCCCTTCATGACCTGACGGTCAAAGTTGCGCTGCCACGAGGTATAACCGGCAACATAGGTTGCCTCCGGCTTCTGCATCGCAATGAGCAGCGTGTTGTTGAAGGAATAGTTGTAGAACTTGGACATCGTGCGGAGATATTCCTTGAACCGCTCGGATTCAAAAAGCTCCTTGATGCCCTGTTCCAGCTTGTCCGTGATTTCGCGGACTTGCTGTGCATTTTTGTTTTCAGCCATCTCAAACCTCCATTTCTTATTTGCTTTTGGGCGAAGAAAACCCCGTCTGGGATTTGCTCAGTAAACGAGTCTTTACCTCAGACGGGGTTTCTCTGCGCGTCATCCGACGATGGAAGATGTTATCCTCGTTCTCCCATTCAATCAGCCGGTCAAACATATCCGGATAATTTGTGATTATGTGCAGCAGTTCTTTGTCGCTTGCATTGGGACAGAACCAGCAGCCGTTTCTCCGGCAGTGAGCGTAGATTGGGGAAAGCAGCCCGTGTTCCTGACAGAGCTTGTAGGCGTCCGCCTCTGTCATGCCATACTTGGCAAGCAGACTGACCTTCTTCACGCCGTCCAGACGAGCAAGGCGTTTTGGCTCATCCTCCGCGATGCCGACATAGGTCACAGTGTCCGGCGAGAGTGCGGCATTGTACTTGCGGACTGGCGGGATTTTGCAGTCCCGATTGACTGCACACATACCAGCCCATGCAAAACCGCGAACCTCACCCTTGTGCGGTCCGCGGGTGATGACGTGATGGAACACCTCATCGTAGGTCTTGTCTGCATGAAGAATGGTGAACTTGATGCCCAGCTCCTTTTCGCAGAAGGGCTTGAGCCGGTCATAAATGAAGTCCCGGTGTTCCGGGACTTCGCCGCTTGTGTCCTTATCAAACATGACCTCGCTGAAAACCGCCTCGTCCAGCGGCTCATTGTGCTGTGCAGCCAGCAGGAGCGTCGCTACGCTGTCTTTGCCTCCGCTGCATGAAGCAACATACTTTGGGCGGGTCATCGATCAAACTCCATCTTGAAGCTGACGTATTTGCCGCCGCTGTCATCCAGTCGGATCACCGCATCGTAGAGCTGAGGCTTCTTCGGCGTGTAAAGCCCGGTCACGCGGCACCAGCCCTTGTCCAGCAGCTCCTTTGCAATCTTCTTGGTCAGCTTCTTTTTCTTGCTGGAAAAGAACTTGTTGTCTTCCCACAGGCAGAAGGAGCATTCCTTGTTCGAGCAGTAGAAGTTGCCCTTGCCGACATAGACCGGAGAGCCGCAGCGGGGGCATTTGCCGATTTCCTCCTTGCCCGTGCCGAAACGCTGGGCTTCGGCATCGGAGAGGAAGGGATAGGCTTTCACGAGATCCCCGGTCATCCGGACAATGCCGCTGAGGAAGGCGTCTGCATCCGCATTGCCGCGCTCAATCTCCATGAGCGTGTTTTCCCATTCCGCGGTCATTGCGGGAGAGGTGATCTGTTCCGGCAGAACACAGACAAGGTTGCAGCCGTCCTTCGTGGGAATGAGGGATTTGCCTTTACGCTCTGCAAAGCCGGATTTCACCAGCTTTTCAATGATACCGGCGCGGGTTGCGGGAGTGCCAAGACCTTTCTTCTCGGTGTCATCGTCAAACTGATCGTTTCCGGCAGTCTCCATTGCAGACAGGAGCGTGTCTTCCGTGTACTGCTTCGGAGGCGTTGTGAAGTGTTCGGTGACGCTGGCAGACACACCATCCAGAACATCGCCCTCATGGACTTCGGGCAGGGACTTCATGGGATCGTCCTTTTCCTTCGTCTTGAGGGAGGACTTGAACAGCTCTTCGATGGCTTTCCATCCGTTTTGAACGACGGTCTTCCCCTTGGTCTTGAACTCGTAGCCCTCGCAGGAGAGCGAGATCTGCGTTTCTGCGTAGGTGTGCTTCTCGCCGGTCGCACACAGAAGGCGCATCCCGACAAGATTGAGGATTTTCTGCTCCGACTGAGGGAGCGCGAAAACATCCTGCTTTTCAAGCTGGACGGTCGGGAGAATGGCATGGTGATCTGTGACCTTGCTGTTGTCGGTCACGCGGGCAATGTCCGGAGTGACCAAAACACCGGAGAAAAGCGGAAACTGGCGGCAGACGATAGAAATGACCTGACGGGCAGTGTCCTCCATATCATCCGTGATGAACTGACTGTCCGTGCGCGGATAGGTCAGGAGCTTCTTTTCGTAGAGCGTCTGAACGAGATCGAGCGTCTGCTGGGCGGTGAAGCCGTAGTATCGGTTTGCCTCGCGCTGCAAGGTGGTCAGATCATAGAGCTTCGGAGGATTGACGGTTTTCGTCTCCCGCTTGAGAGAAGAAACGACGGCTTGCTTTTTCTCGCAAGCCGCCGCAATTCTTTTTGCTTCCTCTTCGGTTTTGACCTTTTCCAGATCGGCGGTCAGATCGCCCTTGCCGACGTGGACGTTGAAATACTTCTCCTTCTGGAATGTGGAGATTTTCCCGTCACGCTCCACCAGCATTGCAAGGGTCGGCGTCTGGACGCGCCCGACCACCAGCTTCTTGTGATAGAGCGTGGTGAAAAGGCGGGTGCCATTGATACCGACAATCCAGTCCGCCTTCGAGCGGCTGAGTGCAGCTTCATAGAGACGGTCATATTCCTTGCCGTCCCGGAGATGCTGGAAGCCTTCGCGGATGGCGGAGTCCTCCAACGAGCTGATCCACAGACGCTTGAAGGGCTTGGTGCATCCGGCTTTGTTGTAGACCAGCCGGAAGATCAGCTCACCCTCGCGTCCTGCATCGGTTGCGCAGACCAGCTCGGTGACGCGCTTGTCCTTCATGAGAGCGGACAGCACCTTGAACTGCTGTGCTTTGTCCTTCGTGACTTCAAACATCCAGCTTTCCGGAACAATGGGCAGATCGTCATACCGCCACTTGGCATACCGCTCATCGTAGGAGCTGGCGTCTGCCAGCTCCACCAGATGACCGAAGCACCACGAAACGATGTAATTGCCGCCCTCCATGTAGCCGTCCTTGCGGGACGTCGCGCCCAGCACCTTTGCGATGGACTGGGCAACGCTGGGCTTTTCAGCAATGACTAAGATCAATCTTCATCACCATCCGTTTCAGCATCCTCCGCAATCTGCGGCTCATCATCCTCGTTGATGTACGGCTCTTCCTCGTAGCCTTCATCATCAAAGAAGTCCATATCTTCATCCTTGGGCTTTCTGCCCTTGACGAACTTGATGTAGTAATAAGCTGCACCCGCAGCACCGGCAAGGGCAAAGATGACGAGGATCATGCCGATGTTGGATTTCTTTTCGGGTTTAGGGGCGGGGACATCGGTTTCCGCATCCTTGTCCGGCTCAGGTGTAACGGGGGCTGTGCCGGTGCATTCGCTCATGTTGGTCTTGCAGACCGGGCAGTCGGTGTTGACCTGACCGGCAGCGCATTTCTCTTTGCAGTTACAGGTGGTCAGCGCAGCCGCAGTATCTTCATCCAGCAACGCAAGCAGATCGCTTTCATCGACCATGTTCAGGAAGTACGTCTGATACTGTTCCTCATCCTCGTTGATGGGCGCATCGTAGTCGATGACAATGAAGAAGGTGTTGCCGTTCTTCGTCTGGACAGTGATGAACTGCTTGTTGGTTGCCTTGTCATAGAGCAAGTCGCGGGTGTAGGCGTTGCCCTCATCGTCAATCGGCTCACCCATCGGCTTTTCCGGCGCGGGAGTGGTTTCAGGCTGCTGTTCCGGCTGTGTTGCCTCCGTAACGGGAAGGTTCTGCTCGGTATCATCGGCGTAGGCAAACGCCGTCACCGAGAAGCAGGACAGAACCATGACGCAGACCGCAAGGACGGTCAGAAAACGAAACTTCTTACGCATTGTCGATTACCTCCGTATTTTCAGCGGGCTTGGTGCCGCCCTTCATGGAAGACAGGAACGCCATGATCTGATCCTTGTCCATCACCATAGAGCGCACGGTATTGATGATTTCAAGGTTTTCCAGCTCTGTCTTCTTGTCGTACAGCTCCTTGAGCTGACCTTCGATTTCGGACTTCTTCTTTTCAGCCCTCTCAATGTCGGAGAGGACTTTCTGATACTTGGGATTCATGCAAAACTCCTTTCTTTTAATAGGCGGGTCTTCCGAAGGCGTAGAAATGCTGCTGCCAATAGGAAGAGTTGATGGATGTGTACTGAATGGGATCGCCGCAGTGAATCATGACGCCATCACCGACATAAATACCGACGTGGGACACACCGGGGGTGTCATACGTTCCGACGAAAAAGATAAGATCACCGGGCTGTGCATTCGCCTTTGAGACCGGCGCACAGACATTGTAAAGCCCCTGTGCGCCCAATCGTCCGGTATTCACAAGACCGCTGTTTGTGAGAACATAGCTGACGAAGCCGGAGCAGTCAAAGGACGTGTCGGGATTGGAGCCGCCCCACACATACGGATAGCCGAGATACTTTTCCGCCTCGGTAATCAGCGTTGCAAACTTCTCGTCGTTCAGGTATTCCGGGTTGACATCGTAGTCGGCGGGAGGATTTGTGATGTACTTGTCCACATAGGGAGAGTCACCGAACAGATCCTCGCGGTTGCCCAGCACCGACATATACGTTGCGTACATGGAAAGCTGTTCCTGAGACATGATGTAGACCGGGACGTGGGAGAGATTGAAGTTTTCGAGCTTCACGTTGCAGATGTAGTAGTCATACGGGACGCGATAGGTTTCCGTGTGCGTGTTGCCGTCTGCGTCCGTCCATGTGTCGGTTTCCGTGCGGTATCTGGTTTCGACGATGACCTCTTCGGTGAGGATGTACTGCTTTTCAAACAGCATTTGGAGCGTACCCTGCACCTCATCCAGCGTGAACTCGCCCTCATGGAGAGCCGAGAGAATGGAGATCAGCACATAGGGGTCATGCTCAATATCGTCCAGATCGAAGTGGTATTCATCGTAGTTGTGAGTGCTTTCGTAGGTGTCGAGATAGCGTTGCAGCTCTTGCTCCATCCGGCAATACTGCGCCTCCGCGCCCAGCATCGCGTCATCCTCGCTGAGATAAGAGGAAGCGATAACCGACGAGCCGGTAGAGGTGAGCATCGAACACGAGCTGATTCCGGCACCGAGCAAAACGAGAAGGGCAATTCCGACGCCGATCCAGATGAAGACCTTCTTGTTCTTCTCAAAGAACTCCTTGATCTTGTCGGACGCCTTTTCACCGAGCTTCTTGCCGGTATTCTTTGTGGCAGTCCCGGCAGTCTGAGAACCGGCATTTCGAGCGGCGGCATATTCCTTCTTGATGTTCTGCTTCTGGTAGTGCTTGTTCATGTTCTGCTTCTTCATCTCAGGATGCTCCTGCTGATTTCTCTCATATTGGAGCTTGGCGTCAGCTACATCCGCCTTGTGTTCCAGCTTGGAAACCTTCTCATAAGGCTTGTTGACGCTGCTTTCCCGATGATGACGGAAATGCCTCGCAGCGGTCTCAACGGCAATCTCTGTTTTATGCGCCGCCTCAACCGCCGAGTTTTCCTGCTCGACCTCATGGATTTTGCCGTGAATGCCGGAAGCAAGGGTGTCACCGACCTTGCGGACGGTTTTATCTGCCTCAAATTGCAGCTTGCCTTTGCCCTTGGGCTTTTTCAGCTCATCCTCAAAATGAAGGCGGGTTTTGCCCTTGCCGGTCTCTTCATCAAAAACGCGCTCCTTCTTGAGAACCTTGTGCGTGGGTAGCTTCTCGCGGGCAGCGTCCAGACGCTCATGCGCCTTCTCGGACTTCCTTTCGAGCTTCTGCATCCGCTTCGTGGGCGGGACGGCATCGTCCGAGACCGGCTTTGCAGAGGCGGTTTCCGCCGCTTGAGTGAGAATGGCATCTGCATCCACTGCTTCAACCGCAGAGGTCTTGCGCAGCTTGTGCGTGACAACCGTTTCGGCAATCACCGTGCCGGTATGAGAAGAAACGCCGTGCTGCTCTAAAGTTGGAGGCTTGAACGGCGTTTCCGAGGGCAGCGGTTCAGGTACATTCTGGGGTGGATTTTCTGCCCTTTTCTCTTCTGTGACGGACGTTTCCGAGGGCGGCTGTGTGTCGTTATCCTCGGCGTGTTCCGCCTGAAACTGACGCTGCTGACGGCGCATCTGCACCTTTTTCTGTTCCTCCGCAGAAAGAGCTTCGGAAGGCGCGGCTGTCTCAGCGGGCTTCACCAGCTCTGCTTCTTCCAGCCGTTTTGACACACGCTGCTCGGTGCCAGCCGTCAGGTTTTCCTCAACCGCGCCCTCCCGCGTCATCCGCACGACTACCTTGTCGCGGGCTTTGAGTTCCGGTTCCTTGGACATCAGATTTCACCTCCAATCCGCTTGTAGGCAAGCTCGGTGTATTCAGGGTTCAGCTCGATGCCGATGAAATGACGCCCCATCTGCGAAGCAACCATGCCGGTTGTGCCGCTTCCCATAAAGGGGTCAAGCACAATGCCGTCTTCGGGACAACCGGCGAGAAGACAGGTTTCAACCAGCTTCGGAGGGTAGGCGGCATAGTGACCGCCCTTAAAGGGGACGGTGTTGATCTTCCAGACATCGCGCTTGTTGCGGAGCGGATTGATGTCACAATCCTTGATCTCGCCATGCTCACGCGGGCGGTTGATGGACTGCGGCTGAGGCTGACCGGGAACGGGTTTGCCGTATTTGTTGCCGCCCTTCATGCCGCGCTTGAGGCGTTCTGCCGTTGCGGGGGCAATCGGCTCGGAGATTGCCTTGTAGTCGAAGAAATACTTCTTGGACTTGGAGAACAGAAAGATATGCTCATAGCAGCGGGCGCAGCGGTCTTTGACGCTCTCCGGCATGGGGTTATCCTTCATCCAGATGATGTCGTTGCGCAGATACCAGCCGGTATCGCGGAGGGCAAAAGCAAGCATCCACGGAATACCGATCATGTCCTTCGGCTTGCAGCCCTCAACCTTGTTGTTGAGAGCCACAGCCTGACCGTTTCTGCCGTTGGGGTTCTTCGGGTCAATGAAATCTCCCTGATTGCCCTTTCCGGCGTAGGTGTCCGAGATGTTCAGCCAGAGCGTTCCATCCGGACGCAAAACGCGCCTGACTTCGGTAAACACTTCCGTCAGGCGCGAGATATATTCCTTCGGCGTTGTCTCTCTGCCGATCTGAGCCTCCATGCCGTAATCGCGGAGCGCGTAATACGGAGGGGACGTCACACAGCAATGAACGCTATCATCGGGCAGAGTTTTCAGGGTTTCAAGGCAATCGCCGGTATGAATGATGTCAAGTTGTATGGTGGTGTACCTCCTGTTCTGTTGGATTTGTGTTTCCATTGAAATGTTGGCTGTGAAACCCGACAACATTTCAATGGGCATCAGTCGGAGTAATACTCGTCCGGCTCATAGTCCTCATCTTCCATGAAGTCCTCGTCGAGATCGTCAATCTCGTCCGCCCAACGGTCGAAGATTTCCTCGGCTTCCTTCGCCGCCTCACGATAGAGGCTCAGGCGGTTCTTCTCAAAGGCGGCAAAGGCGGGGACGAACTTGCCGAACTCGCGGATTGCCTTCACATCCTGCGTGCGCATATCTGCGACGCACTGAATGATTTCGGACATCGTGAGCAGATCGTCGATCAT
>OHOK01001000.1_pt1 | contig 12305 bp, 10 predicted proteins | sample 1569731 | NCBI WGS metagenome assembly OHOK01 (sample SAMEA3879559, study PRJEB24766) | human gut metagenome | biome: human-associated habitat; feature: feces | place: USA | collected 1985/1987
AGTTGACGACGCTGTTCCGCCCAGAATGCCGCATCACGCTGCCAGGCTTCGCTTTCGCGGTATTGCTGGTACTCTTCCACTACATCAGCGAAAGGCGTAAACGGCGAAGCAGGCGTTGGTTCGCCACGCAGCCATGCGCAGTAAATATTGGCGATCTGGCGGGTAATGGCCGGGAAACTGAAGCCATCGACCAGCAAATGGTGATAACGCTGATACCAGTACCAGCGGTTATCTGCCACCTGAATGAGCTGATGAAAGACCAGTGGTTTACCGCTATCGACGCGCAGATCTTGTTGCAAATCCGCCTGCATTAATGCCCGCGCAGTACCGTGCGGATCAATGTTGGTTCGCAGGTCGATAATTTCTGGCAGTTCGAACGTCAGCGCATCATCGACCCACTGCCAGACTTCGCCGTTATCTTCCGTAAAACGCATCCGCAGCGTATCTGCTTGCGCTAATCCGGCAACCACCGCGCGGGCCAGTAATGGCGCATCAACCTCTCCGGTTAACTCAACGTAATGCGCCACGCTCCAGGCGGAGGGTAAATCCGACAGTTTTTCTGCCATCCAGATGCCGGGCTGTGCGGCGACCAAAGGTAAATGCTGGCTCATTGTGCCTCCTGCAACTGGGTGAAATTCGCCGGTGTCAGAGTACGCCAGTGGGCTTCAAGCCACTGCTGGCAGGACGCCTGTGACTGCGGCTGACACACAACGTCCCAGCCTGCCGGTAAGGCGCATTGTTGCGGCCACAGACTGAATTGCCCCTGCGCATTGCGCAAAATGTAAAACGCTCCCTGCGGATCATCGAAGGGATTACTGAATGCCATATTCAACTCCTGTCATGGAAAAGTGGTTGCCAGAGGTCGATTAGCCCCTGCATCAAGCCACCGCGCCAACAAAGCGCATCATGTCCGCCGTCAACCTGACGCCAGAAAATGGATTCTTTTATGGGGTGTAATTGCGCATACAGCGCCTGATTGGCCTGCATGATCATCGGCTCGCGAACACCCGCTTCCAGCACAATGCGCAGACCTTCGGCACTAACTTGACCAGCTTTAAGTTGCTCAAGTAAAACACCTTCTTGCTGCCCGCCCCGATGCGGCCACCAGTACGATCCTGACTGGCTTAATACACAGCCAAAGCGTTCAGGCCAGTGCAGTCCGGCATACAGCGCGGAAAGCCCACCAAAACTCTGCCCGGCGACTACGGTGCGATCGGCGCGATCGCTAAAAGGGGCAATAGCTTTCACCAGGGGTAATAACTCTTGCTGTACTGCCAGCCAGAAATCCGCATTACACGGCAGTTCGTGGGCGCGGTGCGTGGTGTCAATAGCGTCGATCAACACATACACGGCGGGAGGAAGTTGCTGACGATGGGTCAACGAAGTCAGCACAGGCCAGACAGGCATACTCTGCGCCCAAAATTCGCCATCGAGCAAAACTGCCAGCGGGCGTTCTCCTGCTGTTGCATCGCCGGTGGTAAAAATCCATACACGGCGTGAATTTTTCAACCGCTCACTTTTCCAGATAATTTCTTTGGCATGCGTTTCTGGCGCTTGCGGACAATCCCATCCCGGTTGTAGGGGCGCTTGCGGCATTTCGAGTGCAGAAACAGCGTGCCCTCGCCCGCCTTTCCAGCTTTGTGGATTCAGCGGATCGGCTATCGCCTGGGGCAATAGTTTTCGCCAGCCTTCACGTAATTCGAGGCGATCGGGGGATGGTGCAGAAAAAATGTCATCGCGTTCGGTGGGAATAAAACAGTAGCTGCCGCGCCAGTTGGCATTAAGTTGTGTCGTCCACTGCCAGACGTTGGTACCTGCAATTCGCTGCATCGACTGGGGCTGGCTGTTCTGATGGTGATCGGTCACACCAGTGATGTAGACCCATACGCGCTTTATCGTCGAGTATTCTTCAGAACCTTGGGGATCACGCCACCAGAAAGTGACCTCAAACATTTCGTCATTCAGACGCTGCCATTCCGGGCCATGTTTCGACTGCCACCAGCTCTCACTTCCTACTTTTAACGCCGTCACACCATAACCCCATGTTTACTGTGCAATTTTTCATTGATTGCAGAAATATATTGATAATATTATTGATAACTATTTGCATTTGCAATAGCGTAATGGCGCGCCGTGGGAAGCGCGGACATTAATTAACCAACTGCACTGCGTGTCTTTCAGGATCAAAGGTTTTCGCGGTAGCGGGATGCGTCGTGTTGATGACGACCATGCCCGACAGTTGCAATTCGTGGCAAAAATGCAGGAATAAAACAATGAACAAGAAGATTCATTCCCTGGCCTTGTTGGTCAATCTGGGGATTTATGGGGTAGCGCAGGCACAAGAGCCGACCGATACTCCTGTTTCACATGACGATACCATTGTCGTTACCGCCGCCGAGCAGAACTTGCAGGCGCCTGGCGTTTCGACCATTACCGCAGATGAAATCCGCAAAAACCCGGTTGCCCGCGATGTGTCGGAGATCATCCGTACCATGCCAGGCGTTAACCTGACCGGCAACTCCACCAGTGGTCAGCGTGGTAATAACCGCCAGATTGATATTCGCGGCATGGGTCCGGAAAACACGCTGATTTTGATTGACGGCAAACCGGTAAGCAGCCGTAACTCGGTGCGTCAGGGCTGGCGTGGCGAGCGCGATACCCGTGGTGATACCTCCTGGGTGCCACCTGAAATGATTGAACGTATTGAAGTTCTGCGTGGTCCGGCAGCTGCGCGTTACGGCAACGGCGCGGCGGGCGGCGTGGTTAACATCATTACCAAAAAAGGCAGCGGTGAGTGGCACGGCTCCTGGGATGCTTATTTCAATGCGCCAGAACATAAAGAGGAAGGTGCCACCAAACGCACCAACTTCAGCCTGACCGGTCCGCTGGGCGACGAATTCAGCTTCCGCTTGTATGGCAACCTCGACAAAACCCAGGCTGACGCGTGGGATATCAACCAGGGCCATCAGTCCGCGCGTGCCGGAACGTATGCCACGACGTTACCAGCCGGGCGCGAAGGGGTAATTAACAAAGATATTAATGGCGTGGTGCGCTGGGACTTCGCGCCTCTGCAATCACTCGAACTGGAAGCGGGCTACAGCCGCCAGGGTAACCTGTATGCGGGCGACACCCAGAACACCAACTCTGACTCCTATACCCGCTCGAAATATGGCGATGAAACCAACCGTCTGTATCGCCAGAACTACTCGCTGACATGGAACGGCGGCTGGGATAACGGCGTGACCACCAGCAACTGGGTGCAGTACGAACACACCCGTAACTCGCGTATTCCGGAAGGTCTGGCGGGCGGTACCGAAGGGAAATTTAACGAAAAAGCGACACAGGATTTCGTCGATATCGATCTCGATGACGTGATGCTGCACAGCGAAGTTAACCTGCCGATTGATTTCCTCGTTAACCAGACGCTGACGCTGGGTACGGAGTGGAATCAGCAGCGGATGAAGGACTTGAGTTCCAACACCCAGGCGCTCACCGGGACGAATACCGGCGGCGCTATTGATGGCGTGAGTGCCACCGACCGTAGCCCGTATTCAAAAGCAGAAATTTTCTCGCTGTTTGCCGAAAACAATATGGAGCTGACTGACAGCACCATCGTAACGCCGGGGCTGCGTTTCGATCATCACAGCATTGTTGGCAATAACTGGAGTCCGGCTCTAAACATATCGCAAGGTTTAGGCGATGACTTCACGCTGAAAATGGGCATTGCCCGTGCTTATAAAGCGCCGAGTCTGTACCAGACTAACCCAAACTACATTCTCTACAGTAAAGGTCAGGGCTGCTATGCCAGCGCGGGCGGCTGCTATCTGCAAGGTAATGATGACCTGAAAGCAGAAACCAGCATCAACAAGGAGATTGGTCTGGAGTTCAAACGCGACGGTTGGCTGGCGGGCGTGACCTGGTTCCGTAACGATTATCGCAATAAGATTGAAGCGGGCTATGTGGCTGTAGGGCAAAACGCAGTCGGCACCGATCTCTATCAGTGGGATAACGTACCGAAAGCGGTGGTTGAAGGTCTGGAAGGATCGTTAAACGTACCGGTTAGCGAAACGGTGATGTGGACCAATAACATCACTTATATGCTGAAGAGTGAAAACAAAACCACGGGCGACCGTTTGTCGATCATCCCGGAGTATACGTTGAACTCAACGCTGAGCTGGCAGGCACGGGAAGATTTGTCGATGCAAACGACCTTCACCTGGTACGGCAAGCAGCAGCCGAAGAAGTACAACTATAAAGGTCAGCCAGCGGTTGGCCCGGAAACCAAAGAAATCAGCCCGTACAGCATTGTTGGCCTGAGCGCGACCTGGGATGTGACGAAGAATGTCAGTCTGACCGGCGGCGTGGACAATCTGTTCGACAAACGTTTGTGGCGTGCGGGTAATGCCCAGACCACAGGCGATTTGGCAGGGGCCAACTATATCGCCGGTGCCGGGGCGTATACCTATAACGAGCCGGGACGTACGTGGTATATGAGCGTAAACACTCACTTCTGATGCTAACGTCAGATTGTTGACAAAGTGCGCGTCGTTCATGCCGGATGCGGCGTGAACGCCTTATCCGGCCTACAAAAATCTTGCCAATTCAATATATTGCAGGACCACGTAGGCCTGATAAGCGTAGCGCATCAGGCAGTTTTGCGTTTGTCATCAGTCTCTAATATGGTCGACATGAAAACTACGCATACCGCCCTCCCCTTTGCCGGAAATACGCTGCATTTTGTTAAGTTCGATCCGGCGAGTTTTCGCGAGCAGGATTTACTCTGGCTGCCACACTACACACAACTGCAACACGCTGGACGTAAACGTAAAACAGAGCATTTAGCTGGACGAATCGCTGCTGTTTATGCCTTGCGGGAATATGGCTATAAATATGTGCCCGCTATCGGCGAGCTACGCCAACCTGTGTGGCCTGCGGAGGTATACGGCAGTATTAGCCACTGCGGGACTACGGCATTAGCCGTGGTATCTCGTCAACCGATTGGCATTGATATCGAAGAGATTTTCTCTGTACAAACCGCAAGAGAATTGACAGACAACATTATTACACCAGCAGAACACGAGCGACTCGCAGAATGCGGTTTAACCTTTTCTCTGGCGCTAACACTGGCATTTTCCGCCAAAGAGAGCGCATTTAAGGCATCGGAGAGACAAACTGATGCAGGATTTCTGGATTATCAGATAATTAGCTTGAATAAACAGCAGATCATCATTCGACTAGAGGATGAGCAGTTTGCTGTGCACTGGCAGATAAAAGAAAAGATAGTCATAACGCTGTGCCAACACGATTAATTGACAACATCTGGTACGATTCGCCCGCAGCCATCACTGACCGCGGGCGAAAGTGTAAAGCAGGTGCCTTACCACCCTGACCTGACAACCGGATATGCGGGGATTACTCCCCGCACAATGGCTACTTCTTCGGTTCGTAAGCGAGAACAGCCCTGAACTCAATATTACGTTCGTTCACCGTAAACTCACACAGCGAGTCTCCGACCAGAAGCGTAAATCCCAGTACCGTCAAACACAGCACTATGACTGCCACAAGGGCATATTTCGTCAGCATGTTTATATTGCCTCCATGCGAAGAAGGGACTACCATCCAAATTGTTCAGGTTTGGGTAGGTAGCCCCAGGGTTGATAGAAATATCGTCCTGGGGCTTCATCTTTCCAGACCTCAGAGTAAACCTGAAACCGGAAAGCTTCAGGCACCCGCCGTTATCTTACCCTTCTTCAGCAAAATAGCTGTTTATTTATACAGTAAGTCCTGTTTCGGACTTCTCACTCCTCATTTGATCAACTGAAGCTGAACCCGTTTTTTTCTGCATGCCTCAATCGTCAAAATTCTTCGCCACCAGCCAGCTCTGCCATAACTTGTCACATTGCAAAAGTAGCCAAATTGCTTCAGTCACCATCACCAAAAAAAGAAACATTCCAGAACTTCCGCATCTCGCCCAGCCGCTCCGACTTCTATACTGAATAGAAAACGCCAACATAAGAGAAACCTATGCCATTACCCGATTTTCATGTTTCTGAACCTTTTACCCTCGGTATTGAACTGGAAATGCAGGTGGTTAATCCGCCGGGCTATGACTTAAGCCAGGACTCTTCAATGCTGATTGACGCGGTTAAAAATAAGATCACGGCCGGAGAGGTAAAGCACGATATCACCGAAAGTATGCTGGAGCTGGCGACGGATGTTTGCCGTGATATCAACCAGGCTGCCGGGCAATTTTCAGCGATGCAGAAAGTCGTATTGCAGGCAGCCGCAGATCATCATCTGGAAATTTGCGGCGGTGGCACGCACCCGTTTCAGAAATGGCAGCGTCAGGAGGTATGCGATAACGAACGCTATCAACGAACGCTGGAAAACTTTGGTTATCTCATTCAACAGGCGACCGTTTTTGGTCAGCATGTCCATGTTGGTTGCGCCAGTGGCGATGATGCCATTTATTTGCTGCACGGCCTGTCACGATTTGTGCCGCACTTTATCGCCCTTTCCGCCGCGTCGCCATATATGCAAGGAACGGATACGCGTTTTGCCTCCTCACGACCGAATATTTTTTCCGCCTTTCCCGATAATGGCCCGATGCCGTGGGTCAGTAACTGGCAACAATTTGAAGCCCTGTTTCGCTGCCTGAGTTACACCACGATGATCGACAGCATTAAAGATCTGCACTGGGATATTCGCCCCAGCCCCCATTTTGGCACGGTGGAGGTTCGGGTGATGGATACCCCGTTAACCCTTAGCCACGCGGTAAATATGGCGGGATTAATTCAGGCTACTGCCCACTGGTTACTGACGGAACGCCCGTTTAAACATCAGGAGAAAGATTACCTGCTGTATAAATTCAACCGTTTCCAGGCCTGCCGCTATGGGCTGGAAGGCGTCATTACCGATCCGCATACTGGCGAACGTCGGTCACTAATGGAAGACACCTTGCGTTTACTGGAAAAAATCGCCCCTTCTGCACATAAAATTGGCGCATCGAGCGCAATAGAAGCACTGCACCGCCAGGTCGTCAGCGGTCTGAATGAAGCGCAGCTGATGCGCGATTTCGTCGCCGATGGCGGCTCGCTGATTGGGCTGGTGAAAAAGCATTGTGAGATCTGGGCTGGTGACTAAGCCGGGAATTGCCTTACAGAAGAATATCCCTGACAATGGTGTTTTAACTTACATTTAACAATGTTATGAAACACCCTTTAGAAACCTTGACCACCGCAGCAGGCATTTTGCTGATGGCTTTCCTTTCTTGCCTGCTGCTGCCCGCCCCCGCACTGGGGCTGACGCTGGCACAAAAACTGGTGACCATGTTCCATCTGATGGATCTTAGCCAGCTTTACACTTTATTGTTTTGTCTGTGGTTTTTAGTGCTGGGCGCTATTGAGTATTTTGTTCTGCGCTTTATCTGGCGACGCTGGTTCTCGCTGGCGGATTAAACGTCGATTATCGCCGTACTTCGCGGCATACTTTGCTTATTCTCCTTCGCCTAAAGGAACGTTTATGGATAAGCAATCACTGCACGAAACGGCGAAACGCCTGGCCCTTGAGTTACCCTTTGTCGAGCTTTGCTGGCCTTTTGGCCCGGAGTTCGATGTTTTTAAAATTGGCGGCAAGATTTTTATGTTGTCGTCAGAGCTGCGCGGCGTTCCCTTTATCAATTTGAAGTCCGATCCACAAAAATCCCTGTTAAATCAGCAGATATACCCGAGCATTAAGCCAGGATATCACATGAATAAAAAGCACTGGATTTCAGTGTATCCCGGCGAGGAAATCTCCGAAGCGTTACTTCGCGATCTGATCAACGATTCGTGGAATCTGGTGGTTGATGGTCTGGCTAAACGCGATCAAAAAAGAGTGCGTCCAGGCTAAAGCGGAAATCTATAGCGCATTTTTCTCGCTTACCATTTCTCGTTGAACCTTGTAATCTGCTGGCACGCAAAATTACTTTCACATGGAGTCTTTATGGATATCATTTCTGTCGCCTTAAAGCGTCATTCCACTAAGGCATTTGATGCCAGCAAAAAACTTACCCCGGAACAGGCCGAGCAGATCAAAACTCTCCTGCAATACAGCCCATCCAGCACCAACTCCCAGCCGTGGCATTTTATTGTTGCCAGCACGGAAGAAGGTAAAGCGCGTGTTGCCAAATCCGCTGCCGATAATTACGTGTTCAACGAGCGTAAAATGCTTGATGCCTCGCACGTCGTGGTGTTCTGTGCAAAAACCGCGATGGACGATGCCTGGCTGAAGCTGGTTGTTGACCAGGAAGATGCCGATGGCCGCTTTGCCACGCCGGAAGCGAAAGCCGCGAACGATAAAGGTCGCAAGTTCTTCGCCGATATGCACCGTAAAGAGCTGCATGATGATGCAGAGTGGATGGCAAAACAGGTTTATCTCAACGTCGGTAACTTCCTGCTGGGCGTGGCGGCGCTGGGTCTGGACGCGGTGCCCATCGAAGGTTTTGACGCCGCCATCCTCGATGAAGAATTTGGTCTGAAAGAGAAAGGCTACACCAGTCTGGTGGTTGTTCCGGTGGGTCATCACAGCGTTGAAGATTTTAACGCTACGCTGCCGAAATCTCGTCTGCCGCAAAACATTACCTTAACCGAAGTGTAATTCTCCCTTGCCGGGCATCTGCCCGGCTATTTCCCCTCAGATTCTCCTGATTTGCATAACCCTGTTTCAGCCGTCATCATAGGCTGCTGTTGTATAAAGGAGACGTTATGCAGGATTTAATATCCCAGGTTGAAGATTTAGCGGGTATTGAGATCGATCACACCACCTCAATGGTGATGATTTTCGGTATTATTTTTCTGACCGCCGTCGTGGTGCATATTTTTTTGCATTGGGTGGTACTGCGGACCTTCGAAAAACGCGCCATTGCCAGTATATTCCGGATAGATATCCAGTTCACCGGAAGTGATCGCCCCGCGCACCACAGGAGTCGTTCCAAGTTGCACTTTATTGACCGTTGGTACGCCGTGGCTTTCCAGCACTTGTAAAATAATGTTGCCGAGCAGCGCGCCTTCGGTATCGATTTTTGAACCGACCTTAACGGGGGAAGCCGCCTGTAGCGGCAGGCTCACGGCTGCCAACAAAACCAATGAACCTGCCCAGAGCTTTGAGAGTGGCATGATGCTTTCCTCATTCTTTTACTGTTGTTTTCAGCGAATTAAGAGAAAAGCATAGTTGATAATGACAGGGTTAGCCTGTCTGGGCGGATTCAGTTGCAGAATCAGATAAATACTTAAAGGGCGCAGACGTCGCGCCCTTACTAAAGCATTACAGCAACTCAAACTCGCCTTTCTTAACGCGTGCGGAATCAGTGCCGATAAAGACATTGAACTTGCCAGGCTCGGCGTCATATTTCATCTGTTGATTCCAGAACTTCAGCGCCTCGATATCAATCGGGAAGCTGACGGTCTGAGTTTCGCCCGGTTTCAGGGTGATTTTCTCAAAGCCTTTCAGCTGCTTCACCGGACGACTCATGGAAGCCGTCACATCCTGCAAGTACATCTGCACTACCGTCGCCCCTTCGCGCTTACCGGTGTTCGTCACCTGCACACTGGCAGTCACTTTGCCGTCACGCTTCATGGTCGGCGCGGAAAGTTTCACATCAGAGACGGTGAAAGTGGTGTAGCTCAGACCATAGCCGAACGGATAAAGCGCCCCGTTAGCTTCATCAAAATAACGCGAAGTGTATTTGTTCGGCTTGTCGGCATTATACGGACGCCCGGTGTTCAGATGGCTGTAGTACACCGGGATCTGCCCGACAGAACGCGGGAAGGACATCGGCAGCTTGCCGGACGGGTTGTAATCGCCAAACAATACATCGGCAATCGCATTCCCCCCTTCCGTACCCGCAAACCAGGTTTCCAGAATCGCATCAGCCTGCTGATCTTCTTTCACCAGCGCCAGCGGACGCCCATTCATCAGCACCAGAACCAGCGGTTTACCAGTGGCTTTCAGCGCCGCAATCAAGTCACGTTGGCTTTGCGGAATAGTAATATCGGTACGGCTGGAGGCCTCGTGCGCCATCCCCTGTGCTTCACCGACCACAGCCACCACCACATCAGATTGTTTCGCGGTTTGCACCGCTTCATCAATCATCTCTTGCGGCGAACGCGGATCGACTTTGACCGCTTCTTCATACTGATTCAGGAAGTCGATAATGCCTTTGTCACTGGTAACGTTCGCCCCTTTGGCATACAGCACTTTACCGTTTTCACCGACGGCATTTTTAATCCCTGTTAGCACAGTAACAGATTGATCGGCGACACCGGCTGCGGACCAGCTACCCATCACGTCACGCTTGCTGTCTGCCAGCGGGCCAACCACCGCAATGGTGGCTGATTTTTTCAGCGGCAGCGTTTCGAGACGGTTTTTCAGCAACACCAAGCTTTCACGCGCCACTTCACGTGCTTCTTTGCGGTGCAGGCGGCTTTCGGCATTGGTATCCACCGGGTCAGACTCTTTCGGCCCCAAATGGCTGTATGGGTCGTTAAACAACCCCATATCATATTTAACGTTCAGTACATGGCGGGCAGCGTCGTCCAGCTCTTCCATCGTCACTTTGCCGGATTTGATCAACCCAGGCAGATACTTCGAGTAATACTCGTCGCTCATACTCATGTTGATGCCGGATTTCAGCGCCACGCGCACCGCATCTTCCGGGTCTGCCGCCGTGCCATGTTTAATCAGCTCTTTGATTGCGCCGTGATCGGAAACGGTGATGCCTTTAAAGCCCCACTGGTCGCGCAGAACATCTTTCAGCAGCCATGAATCGGAGGTGGCTGGCGTGCCGTTCAGCGAGTTCAGCGCCACCATCACCGCGCCGCTGCCTGCGTCCAGCCCCGCTTTATACGGCGGCATATAATCATTAAACAGGCGCTGCGGACTCATATCGACGGTGTTGTACTCTTTACCGCCTTCTACCGCGCCGTAAGCGGCAAAGTGTTTGACGCTGGTCATCACCGAGTAGCGATCTGCCGGGCTTTTACCCTGCATCGCTTCCACCATGGTTTTACCCATTATTGAGGTGAGATACGTATCTTCGCCAAAACCTTCGGAAGCACGTCCCCAGCGCGGATCGCGCGAAACATCGACCATCGGTGCCCAGGTCATGTTCAGGCCATCATCTGCCGCTTCATAAGCAGAGACACGCCCGACTGTTTTCACCGCATTGAGGTTAAAAGACGAGGCCAGACCGAGGCTAATCGGGAACACCGTGCGCTGACCGTGCAGCACGTCGTAAGCAAAGAAAAGAGGAATTTTCAGGCGGCTTAATTCCATCACCTGATCCTGCATGGCGCGGATATCCTGACGGGTTACGGTGTTGAAAATCGCCCCAACCTGACCGTCTTTGATCATCTCGCGGATCGCCTCTTTCGGGTTATCCGGGCCGACGCTGATTAAACGCAGCTGACCAATTTTCTCATCAACTGTCATTTTCTTAAGCAGTTCGGTGACGAACGCATCCCGCGCTTCAGGCGTTAATGGATGGTTACCGAATAAATCATCCGCCAGTGCTGGCTGCAGGGCCAGACTCACCGCGATTCCTACTGAACATAGCCATTTCATATGGATTTTTCTTCCTTTGTTGCCCGACGTGGCAGCGAAAATGGTGCAAAAACCGTAGTTTGCCATAAGCATGATGGAGAGAGAAAAAGAATGCTCAGTTTATTGTCTGAATTTTCAAAATATTCACTCGCTGAATTGTCATACAAGGCGCTATTCTAGTTTGTGATATTTTTTCGCCACCACAAGGAGTGGAAAATGTCTTCCATGACAACAACTGATAATAAAGCCTTTTTGAATGAACTTGCCCGTCTGGTCGGTCATTCACACCTGCTCACCGATCCCGCAAAAACGGCCCGCTATCGCAAGGGCTTCCGTTCTGGTCAGGGCGATGCACTGGCTGTCGTTTTCCCTGGCTCACTACTGGAATTGTGGCGGGTGCTGAAAGCCTGCGTCACCGCCGACAAAATTATTCTGATGCAGGCTGCCAATACAGGCCTGACCGAAGGATCGACGCCAAACGGTAACGACTATGATCGCGATATCGTGATCATCAGCACCCTGCGTCTCGACAAGCTGCACGTTCTCGGCAAGGGCGAACAGGTGCTGGCCTATCCGGGCACCACGCTTTATTCGCTGGAAAAAGCCCTCAAACCGCTGGGACGCGAACCGCACTCGGTGATTGGATCATCGTGTATAGGCGCATCGGTCATCGGCGGTATTTGTAACAACTCCGGCGGCTCGCTGGTGCAACGTGGCCCGGCGTA
>OHOK01001004.1_pt1 | contig 12248 bp, 6 predicted proteins | sample 1569731 | NCBI WGS metagenome assembly OHOK01 (sample SAMEA3879559, study PRJEB24766) | human gut metagenome | biome: human-associated habitat; feature: feces | place: USA | collected 1985/1987
CCCAGGTACAATGGAAAAACTGGGGTTTTCATGGGAAACGCTACAAGAAATCAACCCGCGTCTCATATATGCTTCATCGTCAGGTTTTGGGCATACCGGCCCGCTAAAAGATGCTCCTGCCTACGATACCATTATTCAGGCAATGAGCGGGATAATGATGGAAACGGGGTACCCTGATGCTCCGCCAGTGCGCGTGGGTACCTCTCTTGCGGATCTATGCGGCGGTGTCTATTTATTCAGCGGAATAGTGAGTGCACTTTATGGCCGCGAAAAGAGCCAGAGAGGGGCGCATGTCGATATAGCGATGTTTGATGCCACGCTGAGTTTTCTGGAGCATGGTCTGATGGCATATATTGCGACAGGGAAGTCACCACAACGCCTGGGAAATCGCCATCCCTACATGGCACCTTTTGATGTTTTTGATACTCAGGATAAGCCGATTACGATTTGTTGTGGTAATGACAAGCTTTTTTCTGCGTTATGTCAGGCACTGGATCTGACGGAGCTGGTTGATGATCCCCGATTTATCAGCAATATTTTACGCGTACAAAACCAGGCTATTCTTAAAGAATATATTGAGCGGACGTTAAAAACGCAGGTAGCTGAAGTTTGGTTAGCCAGAATACATGAAGTTGGTGTACCCGTAGCGCCGTTATTAAGTGTGGCTGAGGCCATTAATTTGCCACAAACTCAGGCGAGAAATATGTTGATTGAAGCCGGGGGAATAATGATGCCGGGTAATCCGATAAAAATCAGCGGCTGCGCGGACCCGCATGTTATGCCGGGAGCGGCAACGCTCGACCAGCATGGGGAACAAATTCGCCAGGAATTCTCATCATAAATGTAAGATGTGCTGGTAAATAGCTCCCACATTAGAACATTGTGGGAGCCGCAATTTAGTCATTTTTCTGACAGAAAACAGCAATCTCCTGGTCCAGCTCTGCAATGTGTTCTTTAACAGAGTTCAGCAGCTGAAGAATTTCAGGCTTACTGTCATCTGAAACAGGTGTTATTTCTAACTGATGGCTAATATTAATCAACTTTTGCAAATTCAGGATGTTAGCCGCACCGTGGATGCGATGAATACACTGATGGAAAATTCTGTTGTCGCCAGCTTCTAGTGCATGAAACGCAGCGGGTAGATCTTTATGCGTTTCATGCTGGAAAGTCATGAGAATCTCCTGCATCAGTTGTAGATCGTTCGCCGTATTATTTTTCAGGGCCTCGATATCAAGGTGGCGATACTGAGATGCAATATGCGCAACCTGGTGTAACTGACTTAGATGTGTTTTCAGTACATCCAGGGTCAACGGTTTGAACAAACATAAGTTCATGCCGCAATTTAACCCTTTTTCACGTTCGTTAGCCTGTGCGTTGGCTGTAAGCCCCCAGATAGGTAAGGAAGAATTTTGCTCACGGAGTTTGCGAGTCAACTCAAAACCATCCATATTCGGCATATTAACGTCAGTAATAAGCAGATCATAATGTTGCATACTGACTTTGTCTAGCGCTTGCACACCATCAGTGGCTTCATCAACATCATATCCTAATAGATTTAGCTGGCGTTTGAGTAATAGCCTATTGGTCGGATGATCATCCGCGATTAATATGCTCAACTTTTCAGGTAGTGTGATGGGTTGTTCTGCTTTTGCCTCGACAGCCGCCACTTGTTGGGTAATTTCTACCGGGATTGTGATCGTAAATGTTGTTCCTATGCCTGGATGACTTTCTAATGACAAATCACCCTGCATGTTTTTAATTAATTCTTTGCAGATCATTAAGCCTAAACCAGAACCTGTTTGCTGACGACCTGCACTTGTTTGGCTATAGCGTTTAAACAGTTGTTGTTGTTCTTCCTGTGATAATCCACTTCCAGAATCCATAATCGTCATTTTGATTACAGCGTGGTTGTCATCAATGTTAACCAGGGAGGTCGTAATTTTTACTGCACCCTCGGTGGTAAATTTGAGAGCATTGCTCAGTAAATTAGATAAGACCTGCTTAAACGCCTGAGGGTCGATCTTAACCAGGTAATGTTCAGGAAACGTACTGCTGCAACTTAATGCGATCGATTTGCTTGCAGCAATCGCACCGAAAGAGTGACAAGTGTTCTGGACTAAAGTAGGGATATCGACCCATTGTGGTTGAAGTTGATAGTTACCCGATTCAATTTTGTCGACATCAAGGATTTCACCAATTAAGCCGAGGAGTGATTGTCCGGTGGCGTAGGCAAGTGAAATCGCCTCCACCCGTTGCTCCTTGCTAAGACCAGAACCCGACAGAAGTTCCAGGAAGCCCATAATGGAGCTTATTGGTGTTCTTATTTCGTGACTCATTGTTGCCAGAAACTGACTTTTTGCGACAGTTGCATTGATCGCTTTATTTCTCTCTACTTCGAGAGCGTGAATTAAATCACGCGTCTCGGTAATATCTTGCCAACCACAAATATAAACAGCATGTTCGCTTGCTGGCAAATTGCATAATGTATGCCAGTGATTAATACATCTTTTCTCGATGCCATTATCAATTTCAAATACCTGTGTGTATATTGTTCGATTTTCTTTCGTTTCTGCTGTGACTTCATGCGCATTAGAAAAAACATCTTTAAAGGGGGATTCACTGTTTTCTAATGGTAACATTGCATTTTTGTAGTAATCAGCAGTGAAATAATGTTCAAAAGCACTATTATGACTAATGACATTACCTTGCCAGTTTACAACATAAGTTGGATTCGGTAAGGAGTCCGAGAGTGCTTTCCGGAATGATATTTGGTTTTCTAAATCACCCTGAATGACTTTACGACGACGAACTGAGCGTAACAGGTAGAATCCCCATAAAAGGCTACTGCCAACTAATAAAACGGATAATGTCGTAACAATATAAAACTGCTCGCTATAGAGATCCCATGTGTCAATGGTCACATTGGGCATTTTAATCCATTTTTCCGTCAGGCGCAGAACTTCGCTTGGGGGAATTGCATTCAGTGCTTTATTAATAATATCCTTAAGTTCCGGTTCTCCGCGAGGAAAAGCGAACGAAAGTGATGCATTCTGAACGCCGGGAATAAGAAAATGATAAAGTTCATTAGGATAATAATGGTCGATCATGTAACGCGAATTTAGCTGTGTCGCGACCAGAGCATCAAGTTCACCTTCCTTGACCTTGTGAAATGCAGCGCTGGCGTTATCGACTTTTATCCACTCTACCTCCGGATACATCTCTTTTAATTGCGAATGCAGCTCATAATAATATGGAATGGCAACTTTCATTCCTTTTTTTAATGTTTGTTCACTGTCAGGCGCTTTTTGCATGACAAAAACGTAAGGCGTCGTTATGAAGGCTTCAGCAAATAAAACATTATTTTCTCTATCTTCACTATAAATAGCACCGGGTAATATATCCCATCCGCCGGGATTCAGCTGTGTTCCAGCATGGATATTGTGTGAAACGGTGATCGGAGAAAAATTTAAACCTGTTTGCAAGGTAATAATATTAAGAATATCCCCCATAACGCCCCGAACCGAGCCATTTTCATCCGTCATAGAATAGGGAGGGGAGTAAGGATTTTCCAGCACCTTTAAATCCGGATGCTGCTTAATCCACTGTTTTTCATGTTCAGTGAGTTCTAATGGTTTGTTCAGAAAGGCCAGGTTTCCTGTATCAAGCCAATTTTGTGATACTTCATAGCGAACTTCGTTTGTCAAAGCATCAACAAATCGATTGAGTACTTCATTAAGAACGATTGAATCTTTTCTGGTTAATAAAAAGTTATATTGACGCGGTGAGTTATAATATTTCACTACATTTAAGGAGTGAGTGAAATAGCGGGAAATCATACTGCTGGTAATAATGTTACTACCAATAAAGTAATCATTCTGTCCGGCTGAGACGGATGCTAATGCCTGATATAAATTTGTAAAAGAGATAATTGTTGCTTTTGGAAATGATTGATGAATTACCTCGTCTGGAGGGTAATTTGCTACCCGAGCAATATTTACTGGTTTTGATGAGGTAAGCGGTCTCATTGAATCGTGAAGGGTGGTGACCAGCGCCGGAAAGGTAATTATCAGCGGTTTGGTTGCAGCAATGTCATCATTAAGAGGCGGCGAAGCAACTAAATGTGATAACACTATATCGACTTCACCTTCTTCCAGCGCGTCCATTGCTTTTTGATGATCTGCGTATTCCCGGAGTGTTAATTTGATATTTAATGCTCTTTTTAACAGATTTAAATAATCAGCATTAATACCACGAACCCGTTGCTGCGAATCGGTATGCAACAAAGTAGCCGTTTGGGACTTGTGTACTGCAATCACAAGATTTTTTTTGCTCGCTAACCAACGTAATTCCTTGTTGCTCAGACGTAGTGGATCAAGCGTGACACGGTTGTTACTACTGATGCCACGATATTCGATGTAATCTTCGTCTGCGAAACTTATGGTCGACCAAAGACCACAACAGAGAAGAAAAATATAGGGTAAAAACTTCATGTGGTTAGCCGATTTTGTTACGTTGTGCGAATGTGTAAAGATCCATCAGTGATTTACATTCTAATTTTTCCATCAGGCGACTTTTATAAGTGCTGACAGTTTTGTTGCTGATGAACATTTTTTCAGCAATGTCATTATTATCCTTGCCATCAAGAATATACCGCATGACACTAATTTCTTGTTTCGATAAGGAGTCGAGTTTTTGCTGGTCGGACGTTAAACTTCCAACAAACCGGTTGAGAGAGAAGGGGAAATAGCAGTAGCCATTTTTTGCAGCTTCAATAGCCGCAATGATATTGTTCATGCCTTCTTTTTTACTCACGAAACCATTAGCGCCAGCATCAGCACAATGTTTCCCGTAAAAATGGTCATTTTTAGCGGAGACAATAATAATAATTCCGCTATATTGGCGCTTCCTCAGCGTTTCTAACACCTGGATACCGTTAACTCCGGGGATATCGACATCAATGATGACGATATCAGGCTTAAGTGTTTCCACCCGCTGAACGGCACTTCCGCCTTCAGTCAACTCTGCTAAGATTTCAATATCGTTTTTGATCAATAAATTACGAATTGCTGCGATAGCAAGAGGATGGTCATCAATAATTATTGCGTTCATAGATTATTCCCTTTGCAATGAAGCATCTCCCTTCTCCCTGTAGTAATACAGACATAAGGCATCATCTCATTTTCTCAATAAAAATAAGAAAATTTGAGCTTCCTTTAAGATAATTCGACAAGTATACCATATAAATAGTCGGCATATATGAAATGTCAACAATAAAATCAGGGATTGTACCGATGATTTATAGTTTCACATTAGCACTATAAGTCTTCTCACTAATCCTACAGGCGTAAGAATTGTATTGCAAAAGCCACGGTTTAGTCCTCTGTTGTTTTTTTTGCACCTCATTTAAATTAGGCCTCCAACGTTCCTGGGATAATGTGCAACACATGCACTGTGTTTGATATGAAGAATGAATACTCTTTTCATTCAATTCATAAATTTCATCTATGCGAAATGAGAGATAAAAGTGGAACAGATTAATTCAAATAAAAAACATTCTAACAGAAGAAAATACTTTTCTTTATTGGCGGTAGTTTTATTTATTGCGTTTTCAGGTGCCTATGCCTATTGGTCAATGGAATTAGAAGACATGATTAGTACAGATGACGCCTATGTCACGGGGAATGCAGATCCAATTTCTGCACAAGTCTCAGGTAGTGTCACTGTCGTTAATCATAAAGATACGAACTACGTTCGACAGGGTGACATTTTAGTCTCACTGGATAAGACTGATGCCACTATCGCACTCAATAAAGCTAAAAATAATCTGGCCAATATTGTTCGGCAAACGAATAAACTGTACTTACAGGATAAACAATACAGTGCCGAAGTCGCTTCAGCTCGTATTCAGTATCAACAATCTTTAGAAGATTATAACCGTCGTGTACCTTTAGCGAAGCAGGGGGTTATTTCAAAAGAAACGCTGGAGCATACCAAAGATACGTTAATAAGTAGCAAAGCGGCATTGAATGCTGCTATTCAGGCTTATAAAGCGAATAAAGCTTTAGTAATGAACACACCATTAAACCGTCAGCCACAAGTCGTTGAAGCGGCGGATGCAACCAAAGAAGCCTGGTTAGCGCTTAAACGTACGGATATTAAGAGTCCGGTTACCGGCTATATTGCCCAGCGAAGTGTTCAGGTCGGCGAAACAGTGAGTCCCGGACAATCGTTAATGGCTGTCGTACCGGCACGTCAAATGTGGGTTAATGCTAACTTTAAAGAAACACAACTCACGGATGTACGGATTGGTCAATCGGTCAATATTATCAGCGATCTTTATGGTGAAAATGTTGTGTTTCATGGCCGGGTGACAGGGATCAATATGGGAACCGGCAATGCGTTCTCCTTATTACCTGCACAAAATGCGACAGGGAATTGGATCAAAATCGTTCAGCGTGTACCGGTTGAAGTTTCTCTGGATCCAAAAGAACTCATGGAACATCCCTTGCGTATTGGTTTATCGATGACTGCAACTATTGATACCAGGAACGAAGACATTGCCGAGATGCCCGATCTGGCTTCAACCGTGACGTCCATGCCTGCTTATACCAGTAAGGCTTTAGTTATCGATACTACTCCGATAGAAAAAGAAATTAGCGACATTATTTCGCATAATGGACAACTTTAATGGCAATCACTAAATCAACTCCGGCACCATTAACCGGTGGGACGTTATGGTGCGTCACTATTGCATTGTCATTAGCGACGTTTATGCAAATGTTGGATTCCACTATTTCTAACGTCGCAATACCGACAATATCTGGCTTTCTGGGAGCATCAACAGACGAAGGCACCTGGGTTATCACCTCGTTTGGCGTAGCAAATGCCATTGCGATCCCTGTTACCGGCAGGTTGGCACAAAGAATAGGCGAATTAAGATTATTTTTACTTTCAGTAACCTTTTTTTCGCTATCTTCATTAATGTGTAGCATATCGACCAATCTTGATGTGCTGATATTTTTTAGAGTCGTTCAGGGGTTAATGGCGGGGCCGTTAATTCCACTGTCACAGAGTTTATTATTAAGGAATTATCCACCAGAAAAAAGAACATTTGCTCTGGCATTATGGTCAATGACCGTAATTATCGCTCCGATATGTGGGCCGATATTGGGTGGCTACATTTGCGATAACTTTAGCTGGGGTTGGATATTTTTAATCAATGTCCCAATGGGGATTATCGTCCTGACATTATGCTTAACCTTACTTAAAGGAAGAGAAACTGAGACTTCACCGGTCAAAATGAATCTGCCAGGACTGACCCTGTTAGTGCTCGGTGTTGGTGGCTTGCAAATTATGCTTGATAAAGGGCGCGATCTGGATTGGTTCAACTCGAGTACAATAATACTACTAACAGTAGTATCAGTTATTTCTCTGATCTCTTTAGTCATTTGGGAGTCGACCTCAGAGAACCCGATTCTTGATCTCAGTTTGTTTAAGTCCCGTAATTTCACCATTGGTATTGTGAGTATCACATGCGCGTATTTATTTTACTCTGGGGCGATAGTCCTTATGCCGCAGTTACTCCAGGAAACGATGGGGTATAATGCGATATGGGCCGGACTTGCTTATGCGCCCATCGGCATCATGCCACTATTAATTTCACCTTTGATAGGACGTTATGGCAACAAAATAGACATGCGGTTGTTAGTGACATTTAGTTTTTTGATGTATGCGGTTTGCTATTACTGGCGTTCTGTGACATTTATGCCAACGATTGATTTTACAGGCATCATTTTGCCACAGTTTTTCCAGGGATTCGCCGTTGCCTGTTTCTTTTTACCCTTAACAACGATTTCGTTTTCAGGGTTGCCAGATAATAAATTTGCCAATGCCTCGAGTATGAGTAATTTTTTTCGTACCTTGTCAGGATCAGTTGGTACGTCGTTGACAATGACGCTGTGGGGACGACGCGAATCGTTACACCATAGTCAGTTGACAGCAACCATCGATCAATTTAACCCCGTGTTTAATTCATCGTCACAAATTATGGATAAATACTATGGTTCGCTTTCAGGAGTTCTTAATGAAATTAATAATGAAATAACCCAGCAGTCACTTTCTATTTCTGCAAATGAGATTTTCCGTATGGCGGCTATTGCTTTTATCTTACTTACGGTTTTGGTTTGGTTTGCGAAACCGCCGTTTACAGCGAAAGGCGTTGGGTGATGGTAAAAGCAAGGGGTTATAGCGGGTAAGACCGGGGATCTTAAGTCTGCGCCATCGGCAGCATCGCTCACCCAGGGAAAGGATGGCGATGCTGCGTTGAAACGTTATGAACGGCCTTTTGCCAGATATTGCTCCATCTCTTCTTCCGGCACCATTCCACCTCCCGTCGCCCACACCAGATGAGTGGCATTATGCAGTTGTTCTGCGCTGAAACCGTGCATCTGTTGGTAACTTACTGATGCACACACGCGCTGAGGTCCGGCCATACCCGCCAGTGCCGAAGGTTCAAGACGAATACCTTCTTCCTGCGCCAGCCAGCCAAGCATGTCATACATGGTTTGATCGTTAAGGGTATAGAAGCCATCCAGTAGACGCTCCATTGCCCGCCCGACAAAGCCCGATGCGCGACCAACTGCAAGGCCATCCGCTGCGGTAAGGTTGTCGATACCAATATCCTGAACAGAAATCTGATCGTGTAATCCTGTATGGACGCCTAACAGCATACAAGGGGAGTGCGTTGGTTCGGCAAAAAAGCAGTGAACATGATCGCCAAATGCCAGTTTAAGTCCGAATGCGACGCCACCAGGACCACCGCCAACACCACACGGCAGATAGACAAACAGAGGGTTATCAGCATCGACGATACGACCTTGCTCGGCAAATTGCGCTTTAAGACGCTGGCCAGCGACGGAATACCCAAGGAACAATGTGCGGGAATTCTCGTCATCAATAAAGAAACAGTTCGGGTCAGACTGCGCTGCTTTACGTCCTTCCTCGACGGCAACACCATAATCTTGCTCATATTCCACGACCGTAACGCCATGGCTGCGCAGTTTCGCTTTTTTCCATGCCCGGGCATCAGCAGACATATGCACTGTCACCTTAAAGCCAATGCGGGCGCTCATTATGCCGATTGATAACCCCAGATTTCCGGTTGATCCCACGGCAATGCTGTATTGACTAAAGAACTGTTTAAACTCCGGAGAAAGCAGTTTGCTGTAGTCATCTTCAGGCGTCAGCAACCCCGCTTCCAGAGCCAGTTTTTCTGCATGTGCCAGGACTTCATAAATCCCGCCGCGTGCTTTTATGGAGCCGGAAATGGGCAAATGGCTATCTTTTTTCAGTAGCAGTTGCCCGCTGATCGGTTGCTGATATTCCTTTTCAAGCCGTTTTTGCATAGCTGGAATGGCAACCAGTTCTGATTCAATAATCCCCCCAGTGGCAGCAGTTTCAGGAAATGCTTTTGCCAGATAGGGTGCAAAACGAGATAAGCGCGCATGGGCGTCCTGAACATCCTGTTCGGTCAGGCCAACATAAGGTAAACCTTCAGCCAATGAGGTCGTGCCAGGATTAAACCAGGTGGTTTCTTTAAGAGCAACCAGATCCTTTACCAACGGATACTGGTCGATGAGCGAGTTCATTTTAGCGTTTTCCATAGTACGTCTCTTTGCGCTTAGATGATAAATGACAGCAGGAATGTGCCCGCCAGAGCGACGACTGAAGCGATAAATGTCGCTGTCGTATAGTATTTAAATGTTTCATTGAGCGTAGCGCCGCAATATTGCTTCACTAGCCAGAAAAGCGAGTCCGTAACGATCGTGCAGCCAATCGCACCTGAACCGATAGCAATCGCAATAATTTCCGGGCTAATGTCGGGATACAGCGGCAGCATGGGTGCAACAATTGCCGTTGCCCCCATCATTGCCACGGTAGCGGAGCCCACTGCAGCATGCAGAATAAGAGCCACTAACCAGGCCAGAAGAATCGGGTGCATATGCATATTGGAGAGAATAACTGCCAGCGTATCAGCGAGACTGCTGCTTTTTAAAATGGCGTTGAATGCGCCTCCGGCCCCGATAATCAGCAAAATATTAGCAATAGAACCGAAGCCATTTTCCGTATGTGTGAGCATCGTCCCCATGCTCATATGCTGGCGTATACCCAACACATAATAGGCGACAAACACGGCGATAAACATGGCAGTGATAGGGTTGCCAATAAACTCAAGCAAGGTATACAAACCACTCTCACGCGCCATATTCAATTCGGCAATCGTTTTAACCAACATCAGTGCAATGGGTAGCAGTATGGTGAATAACGTTGCGCCTAATGACGGTAGTGTTTTTTCATCGCGAACTTTGAGATCGGCAAACTCTGTGGGTACAGGTTTAAAGGGCAGTCGTTGACCCAGAAATTTAAGGAAAAGTGGGCCACCGATCAGTGATGCCATCAGCCCAACCAGCAAACCGTAGACGATCACCGAACCGATATCTGCGCCCAGCTTATTGGCAACATATAAAGCAGCCGGATGTGGAGGAACCACGCAGTGCACTGCCATCAATGCGGTACACAGCGGAATGGCCAGCTTTAACAATGAGGTATTGGTTTTTTTGGCAATTGAAAAAGCCAGAGGAATCAATAGCACGACGCCCACTTCAACAAACAGCGTGATGCCACAAATCAGGCCAACCAGGACCATAATGACATCAGCTGAAAGCCAGCGACAGCGCTGAAGTGTCAGACCAATTCTTTCTGCGGCCCCGGATACTTCCATCATTTTTCCCAGTATCGTGCCAAGGCCGATAACCGCAGCGAGGAAACCCAGCGTTCCGCCAATTCCACTTTCAATAGCATTTACCATATCCAGTGGTCCCATACCCATCATCGTTCCCACGAAGAAGCTGGCCAGCAACAGCGCCAGAAACGGGTGGAATTTGAACTTCACGATGGTCAGTACAATTAACACGATGCTGATAAGCAGCGTGCTCACAACCCAGATTTGAGAATGCATATCTCACCTTCCCCTGTGATTAACCTGATGATATTGGACAAAAAAACAACGCAGGCTGACAAACGATAAAATTTGCCTTTCACATGAGGTAAATTGCATCAATGGAGTGATTTACATCTAGAAATGAAGGTGAATTGAGATATGGTTCACTTTAGCTCACCTCACAGCTGAAATTTTGCCGCTATTTTTTTACACTTAATAGAAAAATGAGGTGATTATGGAACCCCTTCGTGAAATAAGAAATCGACTGCTTAACGGCTGGCAACTATCAAAACTGCATACTTTTGAAGTGGCTGCCAGGCATCAGTCCTTCGCCCTTGCGGCAGAGGAATTGTCGCTGAGCCCCAGTGCGGTAAGTCACCGTATCAATCAGCTGGAAGAAGAATTAGGTATTCAGTTGTTTGTTCGTTCCCATCGCAAAGTGGAATTAACGCACGAGGGGAAACGTGTTTATTGGGCGCTAAAATCGTCGCTGGATACCCTGAACCAGGAAATTCTTGATATCAAAAATCAGGAGTTATCGGGTACGTTAACTCTGTATTCCCGGCCCTCTATCGCCCAATGCTGGTTGGTGCCCGCATTAGGTGACTTTACTCGCCGCTATCCGTCTATTTCGCTCACCGTGCTCACTGGTAATGACAATGTCAATCTGCAACGTGCCGGAATCGATTTGGCGATCTACTTTGATGATGCGCCGTCAGCGCAACTGACTCATCACTTTCTGATGGATGAAGAAATCCTGCCAGTATGTAGCCCGGAATACGCTCAAAGACATGCTTTAACCAACACGGTAATTAACCTGCGTCACTGTACGTTGCTCCATGACAGACAGGCATGGAGCAACGACTCCGGTACGGATGAATGGCATAGTTGGGCACAACATTATGCGGTTAATTTGCCGACATCTTCTGGAATTGGCTTTGATCGTTCTGATTTAGCTGTTATCGCCGCGATGAATCATATTGGGGTGGCGATGGGAAGGAAACGCCTGGTACAAAAAAGGCTTGCCAGTGGTGAGCTCGTCGCGCCGTTTGGCGATATGACGGTGAAATGCCATCAGCATTATTACATCACCACATTACCGGGCAGGCAGTGGCCAAAAATTGAAGCGTTTATTACCTGGTTAAGAGAACAGGTAAGTCAATATGAATGTTATACCTTATAATACATTAAATCATCTGGTTCCTAAATAACCTTATTATGCACTGTAAGTGTATGTTGGCTTTATAAA
>OHOK01001005.1_pt1 | contig 12243 bp, 10 predicted proteins | sample 1569731 | NCBI WGS metagenome assembly OHOK01 (sample SAMEA3879559, study PRJEB24766) | human gut metagenome | biome: human-associated habitat; feature: feces | place: USA | collected 1985/1987
ATGTCGCTCAGCAGCACCAGCAGATCGGCCTTGATGCAGCAGGTGACAATGGCGGCGAGGGTGTCATTGTCGCCGATGGAGGTGATCTCGTCGGTGGCGACGGTGTCGTTCTCGTTGATGATGGGCAGTGCGCCCAGCTCCAGCAGACGGGTGAGGGTGTTCTGGATGTTCTCGCGGCGGCTGGCGTGCTCGATGTCCACACCGGTGAGCAAAATCTGCGCCACCGTGTGGTCGTAGGCGCTGAACAGCCGGTCGTAGGTGTACATCAGCTCACACTGACCCACGGCAGCACAAGCCTGCTTGGAGGACATATCGGTAGGGCGGGCGGAAAGCGACAGCTTGCCCACACCCATGCCGATAGCACCCGACGACACGAGGATGATCTCATGTCCGGCGTTCTTCAAATCGCTGAGCACTTTCACCAGCTCTTCGGTGTGGCGGATGTTCAGCCGCCCGGTGGAGTGGGCCAGTGTGGAGGTGCCGACTTTGACTACGATGCGCATAGATCAACCCTTCCCCATCTCTTTGGTCTTGTTGTAGGAGGCGATGACGGCGTCCATCACCGCGCCCCGCAGGCCCTTTTCTTCCAGCACCCGCACGCCCTGGATGGTGCTGCCGCCGGGGCTGCACACAGCGTCCTTCAGCGCACCGGGGTGCTTGCCGCTTTCCAGCACCAGCTTTGCACTGCCCAGCACCATCTGTGCGGCGTACTCCTGTGCCTTTGCCCGGGGCAGACCGCAGGCCACGCCGCCATCGGCCAGCGCTTCAATAAACTGGTACACCCATGCCGGGCCGCAGCCGGAAACACAGCTGGCGGCATCGATCATGCCCTCGGCTACGGCGTCCAGACGCCCGGCGGGAGCCATCAGCTGACAGAAAGCTTCCTCTTCCTCGGCGGTCACGTTGACGGAGCAGTACTGGATCATGCCTTCGCCTACCGATGCCGGGGTGTTGGGCATGATGCGGATGACGGGGTAGTCGCCGCCCGCCATCTCCTGAATGCGTGCCACCGGCAGGCCGGCAGCCATGGTGCACAGCACGAACCGATTGCTGCGCTCGGCAAAGATGAACCGCAGCGGCTCCAGCATGGCTTCCATCATCTGGGGCTTCACCGCCAGAAAGATCAAATCGCAGTCACCGGCGACCTCGGCGTTGGTAGCCGTTTGGCAGCCCAGTTCTGCGGCCAGCGCCTCGGCCTTGGCAGCCGTGCGGTTCGCCAGAAATACATTCTCAGGCTCGGTAGCCTTGCACACGGCGCGGGCAATAGCCCCGCCCATGTTTCCACAGCCTAAAAACCCAATGGTTTTCATCATAATAATAACCCTCCCTCGGCAGGTATGCACTGCATAAAATTCTGCTTCTTATTCATTCTAAGCATAGGGCGGGAGAAAATCAAGACTTTTGTCTTATTTTGGGCGGATATAATGTAAAAACAGCACTTTCGCAGCGGGCAGTGCACACACAAACTTCATAAAAAGGTAAGAATCTTTACTTGAAATAAGGTCGTATTTTGCGGTAAAATAAATCATGGGGTATCATTCACGGAAACGGCAGCGGCGTCTGCCGGGAAAGGATGGGTTTTTGTGTCACAAACGACAAAACGGGCACTGGAGGCATCTTTGAAGAAGCTGCTGCTGGAAAAGCCCCTGAACAAGATCACGATCAACGATATCACCGAGGACTGCGGGGTCAACCGCATGACCTTTTATTACCATTTCAAGGATATTTACGATCTGGTGGACTGGATCTTAGCAGAAGATGCCGCCAAGGCGATGGAAGGCCGCCGGGGCTTTGGTACATGGAGCGAAGCCTATCTGGACGTTCTGCACCAGCTGCAGGACAACAAGACCCTTGTGCTCAATGTTTACCGCTCGGTGGGCAGGGAACAGGTGGAGCAGTACCTTTATAGATTGCTGGACCCCATCCTGAAGGACTTTGCAGACCGCGAATGCCACGATATCACCGTGCAGGACGCAGATAAGCAGTTCGTTGTCGATTTTTACAAGTATGCACTGGTGGGCATGACGCTGGAATGGACCCGCCGGGATATGAAGAACGACCCCAAGCAGATGGTGGAGCGCGTAAGCACCATGATCCACGGAGATTTCCGCCGGGCGCTGTGCCGCCTGAGCAGCGGCAGCCTGAAAATAGAGGAGTGAAGCGCTTTTTGTCCGTGCAGTTTCAATAAAATTTTATCAAAGGGTGCGCCGTGATGGGTTTTCCATCACGGCGTATTTTCTGTTTATGGCACAAAAACACGCAAAGTAGTAAGATGTGGTCAAGCAAAATAAGAATTTCCAAAGGAATCATTTCGGGAGGAAAAGTTATGAATACATCTCTTGAGAACCTGACCCACAAGATGCAGCGTGCTGCACTTGGTAAAATAGTGGACGTGGCGCTTTCCCACGCCGAGCAAGACCGTGAAAAAACAATGTGCCAGCTGGTAGATGCTGCAAAGCAGTTCTACGGCAGTGGCTTCAGCGACGAGACCTACGAGAACGCCAAAAAGGTGCTGACCGACCCCGACAGCAAGTGGACGAAACTTATCAACTGCGTGCTGGATCAGACCGACCCCCATGTGGCGCGTACCACCGCGCTGAATCTGGGCTACGAAGCCTTCTTCCGCGGAACCAAGACCATCCGCGAGAACCGCGTCAAGTACCAGTGCAATATCCCCTGGCTGATCTTGTTCGACCCCACCTCTGCCTGCAATATGCACTGCGTGGGCTGCTGGGCAGGCGAGTACGGCAACAAGAACAACCTCAGCTTTGAGGACATGGACAAGATCGTTACGCAGGGAAAGGAGCTGGGCGTGTACCTGTATATGCTGACCGGCGGCGAGCCGCTGGTGCGCAAGAAGGACGTGCTCAAGCTGGCGGAAAAGCACAACGATGTGCAGTTTGCCATCTACACCAACTCCACCCTCATCGACGAGCCCTTCTGTGAAGAGGTGCGGCGTCTGGGCAATATCGCCTTTATGCTGTCCATCGAGGGCACCCCGGAGACCAACGATGCCCGCCGCGGCGAAGGCCACTATGCCGCTGTGATGCACGCCATGGATCTGCTCAAGAAGTACGGCATTATCTTTGGCACCTCCATCTGCTACACCCGCCAGAACATCGACGCCGTTACCAACGATGCGTTCATGCGCTTCCTGTGCGAGAAGGGTGCACACTTCGGCTTCTACTTCCACTATATGCCGGTTGGCAACGAGGCCGCCCCGGAGCTGATGCCCACCCCGGAGCAGCGCAAGTATATGATCGACCGCATCCGCTATCTGCGCTCTTCCGAGTGCGATATCCCGTTCTACCCCATGGACTTCCAGAACGACGGCGAGTTTGTGGGCGGCTGCATTGCCGGCGGCCGCAACTACTTCCACATCAACTCTGCCGGTGACGCCGAGCCCTGCGTGTTCATCCACTACTCCAATGCCAATATCCACGACCAGTCTATTCTGGAAATTCTGCACAGCCCGCTGTTCATGGCTTACCACAACGGTCAGCCCTTCAACAAGAACCATCTGCGTCCCTGCCCGATGCTGGAAAACCCCGAGCTGCTGGAAAAGATGGTGCACGAGACCGGTGCCCACAGCACCGACCTGCAGTCTCCGGAAAGTGTCGAGCACCTGTGCGAGAAGTGTAAGGCTTACGCCGCCGACTGGCAGCCCACCGCTGACGAAGTGTGGTCTCACCACAAGATCCGCGAGAGCCGGTATGAGAACTATAAGGACTGGAAGCCCTCTCGGCCGCTGGACTGAACTGAAACCTGATTTAAAGCAATAAAATGACCCCCGCCCTGTGTTCCTTCCCGGAACATAAGGCGGGGGTCTTGCTGTGCATGTTGGCGGCTATTTATTTCTTATCGCTTTCTTTAATTGCCTTTAGAATACAAATTCCCATAGCTAAAACAGGAAACAGCACTCTGAGAGCTAAAAACCCTTGTGGGTCTCCAAAATCGATGTTTGCGTCTGCAAATAGCCCAACGAACCATGCCGCTAAAGTAGAAATGATCGCGATTGTGTAAGTCATTTGTCAAACCTTCGTGAATTATTTCTCGGTTGTGTTTTTGCCCCGTACAAGCATACCGGCAATTGTGATTAAAAGACCTGCGGCTCCACCAACAAAAGCAAAAATATTACTTATAGATAAGGCAATCCCAGCCAGAATAACGGCGATACCCAATAACATCATTTTAATACCCATTAAATCGTTCTCCTTTATATACGTTCTTATAATACGGCATGGCTAAAAAATGCCCCGCATCGGAAGGGCTCTGATGCGGGGCAGGGAAGGTTTACTGGTTTTCAGCAGGCTGCGGTGCAGCGGGCTGTGCGGCTGCATCGTCTGCGGGGTCGCCGAACTGGTCGTGATAGCTGTTCAGCAGGGTCAGCTCCTGATGGCGCTGCAAGCCGTGGATGACCAGCTTTTTGATGACATCGTAGATGACGGCAAACAGCGGCACACCCACGATCATACCCACAAAACCCCACAGGCCGCCAAACAGCAGGATGGCGAACAGCACCCAGAAGCTGGAAAGGCCGGTGGTGTTGCCAAGGATCTTGGGTCCGATGATGTTGCCGTCCAGCTGCTGCAAAACCAGCACGAACAGCACGAACCACAGCGCCTTGATGGGGTTCTGGATCAGGATGAGCAGCGTAGCCGGGATGGCACCGATGAAGGGGCCGAAGAAGGGGATAACATTGGTCACACCGATGATCACCGACACCAGCAGCGCACTGGGGAACTTGAAGATCAGACAGCCGATATAGCACAGCACGCCGATGATGGCAGAGTCCATGATCTTGCCGTTGATGAAGCCGCCGAACATCCGGTCTGCGTATTTCACTTCCTCGGTGATCAGCTGCGCCCAGCGGGGGCGGACGATGCTGTGCAGCACCAGCTTGCCCTGCTGGACGAACCGCTTGCGGCTGGCCAGCATATACACCGCCACGATGATGCCGATGATCAGGTTCTTGGCCACCGTCACCACGTTCAGCACGCCGATGGCTGCGCCGCTTACGATGTTCTGCATGGAGGGCAGCAGGGTGTTCTTGATCCATGTGTCCAGATTGGTATTCAGGGCAGCGTAGGCCGAATTGAGCAGCTCCATGATCTGCTCGTTCTTTTCAATAAACTCCAGATGGTTTGCCCAGTTCATGAACTTTGTAATGTTGGCCTGCGCGGTGTAGTACAGGGTCGTCACGCTGGTGATCAGCTGCGGCACGATCATCATGACCAGCGCATACACCAGCAAAAGTCCGAACAGGATGGTAAGCGCCACGGACAGCGCGTTGATCAGACCGTTCATCTTTTCCGGGATGAACCGGCGCAGAAAGTTTTCGATGCTGTTGCACACCGGCTTGAGCAGATAGGCAATGACGGCACCGTAAATAAAAGGCATCAGAATGCCGGTCAGGGTAGAGATAGCTGAGCCAAAGCCGTCAAAGCGGTAAATGAGGAAAAAGAAGATGATGCTCAGTGCAATGGCACCAAACCCTGCGAGCATCCCGTAGAGATACGGTTTGATGTGCGGCTTTTTGTCCATCATGACAAACTCCATTCCTGCTGCGGGCAGCGGGAATACCCACAGCGCTTATTAAATTTTGTTGCTTCTGCGCCAGATGTGCAGCTTTTCAGCCTCGCGGATCAGCTCCTCGCGGAAGTCCGGGTGTGCGACGCTGATCAGAGCCTCGGCCTTTTCCCAGGAGGTCAGGCCCTTCAGGTTCACGCAGCCATACTCGGTGCACAGATAGTGCACGTTGGCGCGGGTGTCGGTAACGATGCTGCCATTCTCCAGCGTGGGACGGATGCGGCTTTCCAGCTGGCCGGTTTTTTTATTAAAGAAGGTGGAGGACAGGCAGATAAAGCTCTTGCCGCCCTTAGAAAGGTATGCGCCCAGCACGAAGTCCAGCTGACCGCCTGCACCGGAAATGTGCTTCACACCGGCGCTCTCGGCGTTCACCTGACCAAACAGATCGATATCCACGGCATTGTTGATGGAAATAAAGTTGTCCAGTGCGGAAATGCTGCGGATGTCGTTGGTGTAGTCCACCGGGGCAGACATACACTCCGGGTTATCGTTCAGGTAATCGTACATCTTCTGGGTGCCGGCACCAAAGGCGTAGACCTGACGGCCCTTGTCCAGCTGCTTGCGGCTGCCGTTGATCTTGCCGGCCTTGGCAATATCCACAAAGGCATCCACATACATCTCGGTGTGCACGCCCAGATCCTTCAAATCGCTCTGCGCGATCAGCCCGCCGATGGCGTTGGGCATACCACCGATGCCCAGCTGCAGGCAGGCACCGTTGGGGATCTGCGGCACAATGAGGTTGGCTACCTTCAGGTCCACCTCAGTAGCGGCACCGGCAGCGGCCATCTGGCCGATGGGGGGATTTGCGCCCTCCACAATGCCGCTCACCTGAGAAACGTGTACGCAGTTCTCCATGCCGCCAAGGCAGCGCGGCATATTGGTGTTGACCTCCACGATGATCTTCTTGGCCTTTTCACACACAGCACCCAGATGCGAAGCGCTGGGACCGAAGTTGAAGTAGCCGTGCTCGTCCATGGGGGTCACCTGAAATACTGCCACATCCACGGGGTCGCTGCTCTCGCGGTAGTAGCGGGGCAGCTCAGAGTAGCGGATGGGGGAGTAGAAGGCGAAACCCTGCGCAATGGCCTTGCGCTCAATGCCACCCATGTGCCAGCTGTTCCAAGTCATGTGGGCAGCAGGGTCGTTGATCTGGAAGATCTCCGGCACCCACATCAGGATGCCGCCCCGGAAGTTGACCCCTTCCAACTCCGGCAGGCGTTTTGCCAGCTCGGCGTCCACGGCCACAGGGGTGTTCACAGCCCAGCCGTAATCCACCCAGTCGCCGCTTTTGACCAGAGCGGCAGCCTGCGCAGCAGTCATAAGCTTCTGTGCGTACAGTTCCTTGCAATCCATTATAAACCATCCTCTCTTAAAATACATAAAAGAATTGTAAACAATTCTGTGCGGACAAATGATGCGGCTGTTTTACGCCTGTTTTGCGGAATGCACACCGTTTTGCCATATCTGTATGGTAACCTTATAAACAAGGCAGCAGTGTGTGCTCCGCACTGCGCAGAACAGCTCAACTTAGTTATAACATTAACAAAGTGTAGAATCAATAGTTTTGGCTAAAAAACAGCTAGTATAGCATAATGAACAGTTTTCTTAGCTTTATGTGGGGATTGTTTGGTATGCAAAAAACAAAAAAGTTGAGAAAAAGACTTGATAAAATTTTGACGATGTGCTTTACTAATAGCGTGGGAAGCAACTGCGGAGCAGTGCGGAATGGCTCGTTTAAAATTTAACGATAAATCGCACCGCAGCAGTTTCAGGTTGCACCCAAGGCTGGAAAGTGCTATCATGGCAGAACCACATCGCGCTTAGTAATTACAGCGCACAAGGAGGACACTGACCGATGGCAACAGCAGTTTATCCCGGGTCGTTCGATCCGGTCACCAAGGGACATCTTGATATCATCAAGCGCGCAGCAAAGATCAACGACCACCTCATCGTGGCGGTGCTGATCAACAGCGCCAAGCATCCGCTGTTCACAGTGGAGGAGCGGGTGGCTATGCTGCAGGAATGCTGCAAGAACATCCCCAACGTGACCGTGGAAAGCTTCGACGGCCTGACCGTGGAGTTCGCAAAAAAGCGTCACGCATCCGTAATGGTGCGCGGGCTGCGGGCGGTAACGGACTTTGAAAACGAGATTCAGCTTGCGCAAACCAACCACGCACTGATGCCCGGCATCGAGACCATGTTCCTTGCCACCAGCATCAAGTGGAGTTATCTTTCCTCCACCATTGTAAAGGAAGCAGCGTACTACGGCAGTGACATCAGCAAGTTCGTCACACCCAATGTGGAAAAGGCCGTCAGCGAAAAATACGCCCAGCTCCGGGAGAGGGAAGAGACCTGATATCGCAAAAATGCCGCAGGGCGTTTTGATAAATGGGTAACCGATAAGTAACACACATACACAATTCAGGAGGCTATTCACATGAAAAAGATCGTTATCGCATCTGCATGCCGCACCGCTATCGGCAAGTTCGGTGGTACTCTGGCCAACGTTCCCGCTACTGAGCTGGGCTCCATCGTCATCAAGGAAGCTCTGGACCGTGCAAACGTCAAGCCCGAGCAGGTCGATCATGTTTACATGGGCTGCGTCATTCAGGCTGGTCTGGGCCAGAACGTCGCTCGTCAGGCTTCCCTGAAGGCTGGCCTGCCCGTCGAGACTCCTGCTGTCACCGTCAACGTGGTCTGCGGCTCCGGTCTGAACTGCGTGAACATGGCTGCTCAGATGATCGAGGCAGGCGATGCTGATATCGTGGTCGCAGGCGGCATGGAGAACATGGACATGGCTCCCTTCGCAATGATGAAGGGCCGCTACGGCTACCGCATGGGCGCTCCCATGGGCAAGAGCGAGATCGTGGATACCATGGTCAACGATGCTCTGTGGGATGCCTGCGGCTTCAACAAGCACATGGGCATGACCGCTGAGAACGTCTGCACCAACGAGACCTACCAGAAGAAGTACGGCTACAGCCCCATCACCCGCGAGATGCTGGATGAGTTCTCCTACAACAGCCAGGTCAAGGCTGACAAGGCCATCAAGGACGGCGCTTTCAAGGATGAGATCGTTCCTGTTGTCATCAAGGGCAAGAAGGGCGACACCGTGTTTGATACCGATGAAGGCCCCCGTCTGACCCCGGTCGAGAAGCTGGCAACCCTGAAGCCCGCTTTCACCAAGGACGGCATCGTGACCGCAGGCAACTCTTCCGCCATCAACGACGGCGCTGCTGCTCTGGTCGTCATGAGCGAGGAGAAGGCTAAGGAGCTGGGCGTGAAGCCTCTGGCAACTTGGGTCGCCGGTGCTCTGGCAGGCGTTGAGCCCGAGGTCATGGGTCTGGGCCCCATCGCTGCTACCAAGAAGGTCATGGCTAAGACCGGCCTGACCGTTGCTGATATGGACCTGGTCGAGGCCAACGAGGCATTCGCAGCACAGTCCATCGCTGTCGGCGAGGCTCTGGGCTTCGATAAGGACAAGCTGAACGTCAACGGCGGCGCAATCGCTCTGGGCCACCCGGTCGGCGCTTCCGGCGCTCGTATCCTGGTCACTCTGCTGTACGCTATGAAGCACCGTGGTGCTCACAAGGGTCTGGCTACCCTGTGCATCGGCGGCGGCATGGGCTGCGCAACCATCGTCGAGATGGACTAATTTCCCTTTGAAGGGTCACTCCGGATATTGATACAGCCCGGACAGTGGGCGAGACCGGAGACTTGCCCCTTGTCCGGGGGCTGTTTTGAATAAGATATAACCTGAATGGAGGTTTTCACAATGGCATTTGTAAAAACCGAGGTGCAGGGCGCTGTTGAGATCATTACCATCGACCGTCCCAAGGCCCTGAACGCCCTGAACCCCGAGGTTCTGGCTGACCTGAAGGCTGCTTTTGAGGCAGTCGATCAGGAGACTGTCCGCTGCATTGTTCTGACCGGCGAAGGCGACAAGAGCTTTGTTGCCGGTGCCGATATCGGCTCCATGAGCACCATGACCAAGGCAGAAGGCGAAGCTTTCGGCAAGCTGGGCAATGATGTGTTCCTGATGATCGAGCATTTCCCCATCCCCGTCATCGCAGCCGTCAACGGCTTTGCACTGGGCGGCGGCAACGAGCTGGCTATGAGCTGCGACATCCGCATCTGCTCTGACAACGCTGTGTTCGGTCAGCCGGAAGTCGGTCTGGGCATCACCCCGGGCTTCGGCGGCACCCAGCGTCTGGCACGTCTGGTCGGCATGGGCATGGCAAAGCAGCTGGTCTACTCTGCTCTGAACATCAAGGCTGACGAAGCTTACCGCATCGGTCTGGTCAACGCCGTGTATCCGCAGGCTGAGCTGATGGAGAATGTCCTGAAGCTGGCCGGCAAGATCGCAAAGAACGCTCCCATTGCTGTGCGCAACTGCAAGAAGGCAATGAACGACGGCATCAGCCTGCCCATCGAGAAGGCTGTTGAGGTCGAGGAGAAGCTGTTCGGCGCTTGCTTCGAGACCCACGATCAGCAGGAGGGCATGGCCTGCTTCCTGTCCCGTGAGAAACCGAAGCCCAAGGCAGTGTTCACCAACAACTAATCCGTTACATAATTTTTGATATTAAAGGAGAGATTTCCTATGAAGATCGGTGTTATCGGCGCTGGCACTATGGGTCAGGGCATCGCAAAGGCATTTGCACAGGTTGAGGGCAACACCGTTGCTCTGTGCGACATCAAGCAGGAGTGGGCCGAGAATGGTCTGGCAAAGATCAAGAAGGGCTACGAGAAGCTGGTTGCTAAGGGAAAGATGACTCAGGAGAAGGCTGACGCGATCGTTGCAGCCATCACCCCGGGCCTGAAGGAAGATCTGTGCGCAGACTGCGATCTGGTCGTTGAGGCTGCTTTCGAGGATATGAAGGTCAAGCAGACCACTTTCGGCGAGCTGGATAAGATCTGCAAGCCCGAGTGCATCTTCGCTTCCAACACCTCTTCTCTGTCCATCACCGAGATCGGCAAGGGTCTGACCCGTCCCCTGATCGGTATGCACTTCTTCAACCCCGCAGACCGCATGAAGCTCATCGAGGTCATCGCTGGCTGCAACACTCCCGCTGAGACCGTTGAGAAGATCAAGGAGATCTCTGTTGCCATCGGCAAGCAGCCGGTTCAGGTCAATGAGGCTGCAGGCTTCGTCGTCAACCGCATCCTGATCCCCATGATCAACGAAGCTGCTTTCATCAAGATGGAAGGCGTTTCTGATATTGCCGGCATCGACACCGCTATGAAGTTGGGTGCCAACCATCCGATGGGCCCCCTGGAGTTGGGTGACTTCATTGGCCTGGATATCTGCCTGGCCATCATGGACGTTCTGTACAAGGAGACCGGCGACAGCAAGTACCGCGCCTGCCCGCTCATCCGTAAGATGGTTCGCGGCGGCAACCTGGGCTGCAAGACCGGCAAGGGCTTCTACGTTTACAACGCAGACCGCACCAAGACCGCTGTTGATGCCCTGTAAAATTTGAAACAATCTCTCCTGACGGAGTGCAAAATCTCCGTCAGGATTGATTTGTTCAGTCGCCTGCAAACCTGCCCTTGCGGCTTTGGCTGCGGGGCGGCGGGCGCACTGTTAGATAAGGAGGATACCGTTATGGATTTTACTCTGTCCAAGCAGCAGGCTATGGTACAGAAAATGTACAAAGAATTTGCTGAGAACGAAGTCAAACCCCTTGCCAAAAAGGTTGACGCGGAGGAATATTTCCCCAAAGAGACCGTTGAAAAGATGGCAAAGCTGGGCATGATGGGCATTTACTTCCCCAAAGAGGTCGGCGGCGCAGGCGGCGATGTGCTCTCCTACGTGATGGCTGTTGAGGAAATGAGCAAGGTTTGCGGCACCACAGGTGTTATCCTGTCCGCCCATACTTCCCTGTGTGCTGCTCCTATCTATGAGAACGGCACTGCAGACCAGAAGGCAAAGTACCTGCCCAAGCTGTGCAGCGGCGAGTGGCTGGGCGCTTTCGGCCTGACCGAGCCGGGCGCTGGTACCGATGCGCAGGGTCAGCAGACCATTGCCAAGGAAGATGGCGATTACTGGGTGCTGAACGGCTCCAAGATCTTCATCACCAACGCTGGCTTTGCTGATGTGTTCATCGTCATCGCCGTTACCGATAACGTGCTGGATAAGCGCGGCCGTCCCACCAAGCTGTGCTCCGCTTTCATCGTGGAGCGCACCGACCCGGGCTTCTCTGTTGGTAAGGCAGAGGATAAGATGGGTATCCGCGGTTCTTCTACCTGCGAGCTGATCTTTGAGGATTGCCGCATCCCGAAGGATCGTATGCTGGGCGTGCGCGGCAAGGGCTTCCAGCTGGCTATGGCTACGCTGGACGGCGGCCGTATCGGCATCGCTTCTCAGGCTCTGGGCATTGCTGAGGGCGCTCTGGAGGAGACCGTTGCTTACGTCAAGGAGCGCAAGCAGTTCGGCCGTGCTATTGCTGCTTTCCAGAACACCCAGTTCGAGCTGGCTGAGATGAAGGCTCGTGTTGAGGCTGCGAAGTATCTGGTTTATGCTGCCGCTCTGAAGAAGCAGGAAGCTATGAATGGTGCAAAGGTCCGCTACAGCGTCGAGGCTGCTCAGGCTAAGCTGATCGCAGCCCGCACCGCAAGCGATGTGACCCGCCGCTGCCTGCAGCTGTTCGGCGG
>OHOK01001006.1_pt1 | contig 12231 bp, 7 predicted proteins | sample 1569731 | NCBI WGS metagenome assembly OHOK01 (sample SAMEA3879559, study PRJEB24766) | human gut metagenome | biome: human-associated habitat; feature: feces | place: USA | collected 1985/1987
AACGTGGTCTCCACGCCGTTCGACTCCCATGTTCCGGGGTTACTCTCCCCGTTGCTGCGACCCGCCGCGTCAAGCTTGACCGCTAGGCCGTAGGTGGCCTCGCTGATATCGATACCGCTCTCACCCACGTCGATGCGCAAAGTGTACCCGGTCGGACCGGCTTTCAGGACAAGCGTCTGCGTGCCTTCCTCGGTAAACCGGTTACTGTAGGTCATCATGCTGCGGGAAGCGCTCACGGTACTGCTCTTGACGCCGTTTTTCCAGAACTCCACTTCAGCGGGCACACGGTCGGGATCATAGGCCACCCAGTCGAAAGTGAGCTTCTCGTAGCGGCCGGCTTCAAGGACCGGCTCCAGATGCTCGTCCCGTCCGAGGACATGCCCGTCGGCATGAATGAGCTTCAAACCGATGAAGGGCGCGCCGGTTCCGGCCTTCAGCAGGTCGATATGGATGCTCTCGCTTTTCAGCGTGAGGTCGTCAGTTTCCATCTCGGCCACCAGCTGGGCGGTATGCCGCCCCACGGACAGGCCGGTCATGGAAACCTCGAAACTGCCGTTCGTCGTGCCGCTGCGGGTGACCGTATGCGCGTTCTGCTGTACACCGTCCACGTACAGGCTGACGGTTTTCGTGCCGGTACCGCTCACGGCGTAGGGTATACTCGCGGAATCATAGGTACCGTAACCGCCGTTCTGGATGGTGGCCGCCAGGTTGTAACCGCAGGAAAGGGACAGGGTGACGCTCTTCACGCTCACGTACGCCTGCTTCTTCTGCGCCTTACCCGTGGTGGGATCGGTAGTCTCGGCAATGACGTAGATATCGCTCGTGCCCACCAGCAGGTATTTGGTCAGGTCAAGGGTATAGGTACCCTTGCTCACTTCCTTCAGCGAGGAGGAATAAGTGGTGGTCGTCCCGCGCTTCACCTGGATGGTGACGGTCGCTTTCTGTCCGGTACTGCTACCCTTGTCATCACCGCCGGCAACCTGGTGGTCATAGGTATAGGTAAGTTTCACCGCTCCGCCTTCCTTCACGGTTTTCTTGTCGGTCTCGGCAAGCAGCACGATCTTGGTGGTGGAGGACTCACCGCCGCCACCGCTGCCGGCCGGGATGTCAACGCTCGCGATCTCCGCCCCGCTCTTGTTGGTCAGCGCAAGGCGGACACTGCTCTCGTCGTCGCTCACTTCCGCGCTCATGCCGAACACGGTACCGGCTTCCACCTCCTGGAATTTGGCGGCGACGGTCTTGTTCTGGACGGGATTGGTACTGTCAGCATCCAGGCTCTCGTCCACTTCCAGCTTGTCGATGGTCAGATCCACGTTGCCCTCGCTGTCGGGAACTTTCTTCTCGCCGTTCACCGTCAGGCTCTTCATCGTTCCGGCACCGCCGAAGTCCTCCCAGCTCGCCTCCTGCTCCCAGCTCGACAGACTTGTCCCCACGAACTGTTTGGTCTCCCATTTGCCCTGCGAGACTTCATAGGTGATGCAACGGCCCTTGTGCCGGTATTTCACGTTTACGGCGGCGATGGCCGTCTCCAGGGTATAGTAGCCGTTCTCCAGCGGAACCTCCTCCGTCACGTTGTACGTGTTGCCGCCGCTACCCGTACCGCCGGGAATGTCGGTGGAGGTGATTGCCTGCCCATTACGGCCCAGGATGGTCAGTTTCACCGTGTCGTTCTTCTCGTCAGGGACGGCTGTCATGCTACCCACCAGGCTGCCGTCCACGGCTGCGGCGGCATCCTCCGCCTTCTTGGCGGCGGCGGTGGCCGTACCGGCAGCGGCATCGGCGGTTTCAGCGGACCTGTTTGCGGTACCGGCGGCGTTCGTCGCGGTCTGGGCCGCATTGGCGGCGCCGGTCGCGGCATTATCGGCCTTCGTGGCGGCAGCGTTAGCCACCGCCGCCGCGTCCTCCGCCGGTTTCCGGAGCAACGCAACCGGCGCAAGCACGACCTCCTGGCCGCGCATCGCAGGAAGGCTCTTGATATTGTCCAGCGAGGTGACCTCGGCCAGTTCATCGACACTCTGGCTCTCAGACTTGATGGAGTTCAGGATGTCCTTCTTCAATTCATTCTTTTCAGATTCTGTCAGTGCCATAAATTATCCTCCTTATCTTTCTATCAGTTGTACAACCTGCGAGTAACAGCCGGGAGTCAGTCCGGAAACAGCCTCCTTTATCAACACGGCATCTTCCGATGTGATTTCAATCTCACCGCCAGTGTCCATTATCCGCATACAAAGGTGATACGCACGCATCTTCTTACCGTTGTCTGTCTGCATATTGCCACTCGGACGAATACCCGTCCCGTTGAAAAGGCACTGGGCCACGATATGACCGATTACCTGCGGGTTGCCATCAACCAGCAGGGGTTCACCATTAAAATCCTTAAAATCCGCATTAAAATTTACCTTCATAATTACATGATATTAAATACCCGACATTTTGACAACAATACCATTGACAACTTCAAGGGTATAATTATTAGTTAGAAAATCATTCTTCACAGACCATCTGAAAGTCCCGGAAACACCCTTCCGGTAAGTATAGGTCCCGTCACTGCCTAAAGTCCATTCCGTACCATAATTGTTCGAAAGGATGTCGCCACAATATACCGCACCGTTCACATGTACGCCCCCGTCAAAAAAGCCGGCATAAGAATTGGCACTTACCGGGTAACTTTGTCCGGATGATTTGCTGGAAGCATAAATGGCGGCACCGCCCGTATTGGAACCGACAACCTTCACTCCGAACCGCCCCTGAGTGGCGGCATTGAAAGCGACATCCACAACCCCATCCATATCGGTCTGGGACACTCCGAGTTTCAAACTGCGGGAATCGTTGCCGAAATAATCACCCGCTTTCCAGAACAAACGGCCGGACTCTATCGTAAAACCGCCGATCTTGCCATCTTGGGCATGAACGGTCCCGTATATTTTTGCATTGCGCGTCTCAATACTACCATCTTGCAAAATTTTAAAATTATTGTTAGCCGTAACAAGCCCCTCAAGGGTAATGTAGTCGCCTTTGATTTTTATACCGTCACCGCCGACACCAACAAGGGATTTTAAATTTCCGTCGCCGTCAATGGCATATAACCCGGAATATTTGGAAGTAACCATCAGACCTGTCTCTTCCAACATATTCTCGTCCTTATCAAAGACAGCCGCCGAAATCTTCACCAGACGCTCCGACTGCTCGAAAAGTGTTTTATAACGGTGCGCCAGCGATTCCACGCGGTCGGTAGAGAGTATGAGCATGTACAGGTAGATGTCCCCGGTGAAAGACAGCTTGAAGTCTCCCGTACCGTTCCAAAGACCGCTACAGGTATATTGCACGTAGCCGTCAGTCGCGGGCAGTTCCTCTTCCACTTCCATGCTGTTGAAGTTGGCGAACCCCGTCTTGTCAACACCCACGAACTCCACCCGCAGGGTTCCACCGACCGCACAACGGTAAAAGAAGGTCAGGTACACCGGGACGGCTTCCTTCTCCCCGCTGCCGTTTTCAGGCATGGAGGGGATGCTTTTCAGGTTCTCACGTTTCTGGAGAATGTACTTACCCCGGATACGCACGACCTTACGGCCGTCATCCTCGGTCACACTCGCGCCGTCACCTTTCTTCGTCAGCACGTTGCCGTTCGCCCAGACCCACCGGTTCCCCACAAGGAAGAACACCGTCTCGTTCTCCGTGTTCCACTTCATAAGGCCGTCATCAAAGGCGGGGTTATTCAGGTATCCGCGGTCGGTGGCGAAGTCCTGGCGCAGGGCGGTCACCACACTGGTGATACGTCCCTCGACGATCTCGAATTTCGTCTTGATATCCTCGCCTGTCACCAAAAGGAATGTCCCGCGCAGATAGGCGTTGTCGCTGTAAAGGCCGTTGCCGTGCGGCTGGTTGTCGGCCGGGAACCAGTCGTCGCTGATGCCGTCCAGGTTACCCAGGCGGGCACGAAGGCAGCCGGTGAAGTTTTTCGCCTTCACGCCGTCCATCACGTCCATGCGGGGCTGCCCGTCCTCGGTGGCGGATATCAGGATCAGGTTCTGGCGCAACGGGTTTTCCGTATTACCCATCAGCACACATTCGTCACCGGGGGCAGGCAGGGAAGTTCCGAACTCATCCACGCCCACGAGGATGGAATCACCCTCCACGCCGGCAACCTCCACCCAGTAGCCTTTCAGGTTCCCGCCGGTAAACGTGGCGCAACGCATCAGGTCATGCGCCCGGAAGGTATTCGCCTGCTCGAAGGTGATTTTATAAAAGCCGTCCTCCAGAACGGCGGTCTTTATCTTGCCATTGGCGGCGGACACACAGAGCTGGCCGCCCACGCTGCGAACCTTCTCGATAAGCAGTTCCAGCACCACCATGACCTGGCGCACCGTCAGCTTGTCGATGGTAAGGTGCGAAAGGGCGTCCTCCATCCACAACCGCCAACCCTCACCCAAAAGGCCGTCCACGAATTTCGGGCTGCGAAGAAGCTCACGCACAACAAGGGTCAGCAGTTCGGCGTTGCCCTTGCCGTCAATGTGGCCGTTCTCCTCCGGACCGATGCCGACGCCCTCCTCGAAGGTGATTTTCTTTTTCGCGCGGTCGGCCTTCTTCTTGCTGATGAACTCCGCCTGGCTTCTTCTGGCCGAGAAAAGGTTGTTGTCGGTGGGAAGCGTGTTATCCCAGCTCCTTATGATGTCGGGAAGGTTCGCGCCGGCCGTTCTGGTATAATTCCTCACCTCCTCGATACTCCCCTTCAGGCTTTCCATCACGCCGGTGGAAAGCGCGTCACCGATTTCAAGATCCACCTGTGAGGGGAGCGCCACCTTCCGCGTGATTTTCGTGATACGACTCAAGCGATAACCCGTTTCCGGGAAATACTCCGTGCTTTCCAACCGGACGCGGCGGCCCGGGTAAAGGTCTATCCCGTTACGCTCGACATACACGTGGTCCGTCGGGCCCTTGTACACGGAAACGTCGACGGCGTTCTCCGCGTTGTACCTGTTCACCGCCGTCAGGTATTCCTCCTCGGCAAGCGCGTAGTATTCGTCAGGCATGCGGATATTCCAGAGGATATACCTGTCACCCGCTTTCGGGACAAGGCGGTCACCGGGAAGCTGCGTGTCGTCATCATACGGCCAGATGGTGATGATCTCGAACTCGCGGGTGTCACTGTCGAAGTTCACCTCGAAATAGTAGGTGCCGTCCTCTTCCTCGCCAAGACCGGCAAGTTCGCCACCTTCCTGGAAGGAGACACGTTTCACCTTGCCGGCAAGTTCGTAAGCGTTGGGATCGAAGTTCAGCGTGTCATCCCGGAAATACCAGATCACGAAAGGGTTGCCGTCCTCATCCGTCACCTGCGCGCTGCGTACAGAGGTCACGGTACCCACGCGGCGGGGATAGATATCCGCGAAGGCGTCCTTCTCGTAGTGGTGGTGGATGCCGTACTTGTCCGTGTCCACATCCACATATTTGGCACCGTCGGGAAGCTGGAGGCGGCTGTGGCCGTATTTCTCCGGGTCGATGTTCCGGGAACTGCCGATCGGAAACAGGCGGGTGTAGAACTTCGCGCCGTCGGCCTTGTCGCGGGAAAGCTCCGTCAGCCCTTTGCCGTAGGACAGGGTAACCTCCTCACCGTGTTCGCAACGGCAGAGGTTCACAGTCTGGCCTTCCACCCACCACTCGGCGCCCGGCACCTTGCCGGCAAGTTCCTTCAGCGCGTCAGGGCAGTACTTCCCCTCGTAGTCGATGACCACGTTCTCGGTACCTTCCACACGCCCCACTTTCCAATCGGTGATGCCGCCCATGCCGTCATTGATGGACTTCACAATCAGGGCCATGTGTTCCCGTGGCGGGGCGGTCAGCGTAAATACCGGCTCAGGGTCGCCGTCCACCACGTTCAGGACGAGGAAACGTTTCATCAGGCTCTCGATGCCGTAAAACTTCACGTCGTATTTCCACTCCTGCGTGCTGCGTTCATCCGGAAGGTAACGCTCCTGGAGCCAGTAGCGCTCGCCCTCGAAATCCACGTAGTCGTTCACCTCAAGCGCCACATACTCGTACAGGGTGAAGGAGAGCGTCAGCACGTTGTCCGACTGGATCGCCTTCACCTGCGTCGAGCTGTCGTCCGGGGAAAGGACCGCCTTCGCCTGCCTGTTACTGTCATATACCGTTAAAAGCATGTTCGAATGGTGTTTGAACGTTGTTTAAATGATTGGTTCGGGTTCGCGGAATTTCACCTTGAAGCGGCCGGCCTGCACGCCTTCCCGCCAGAGGTAGGTCAGCGGGGTGAAGCCGGGACAATCCAGGTAATGCACGCGAAATGTCAGCTCCAGCTGTGGAAGATACAGCGAGAGCCAGCCTTTGTCGCCGGTTTTCAGGAAGGAGATGAAGGACATGTATTTCTTCAGCCACTCCCCTTTACCCGGGGCATACAGGGCAAAGGTCAGCGTGATGTCGCGCGCTTCGTTGGCCACTGTCAGAATGTCGGAATATTTCTCCCCGTTCTCCTCACGTATGTCCACGGCGGTGTGCGCTTTCGTCTTGCTCGCGGCAAGGATGGCTTTCAGGTTGTCACGCCCGCCGCGCTTCTCTTCGGTCAGGAATACGCCGTACTCCGTCCAGATATCGGTGCCGTTGATAAGGAACAGCCCGCCCATGATTGGTTCCATGCTCATGATGATTTCATTCTTAGTCCGTCACGTATGATTCGTTTTATATCTTCCTTTATCTCGCCGAGGAAACCGGCGCTTTTACCGGTATTCTCCGCAATCTTAGCCAGGTGTCCCTCGGCACTGGCCATGCGGCCCGCCACGTCCTCGGTCTTCTCGTCAATGCTTACCCAATGGTTCAGGCCCGAAGTGAACATGCCTTCCAGTTTAGTGCCCTGGTCCTGCGACATGGCCGAGAAGCCGCCGGCGCGGCCGGTCTGCGTTGTGGATTTACCCTCCTCCGTGATGCCGGCAGTGTCAAACATCTCCTCCTTCTTGGCACGGGCACGCTCGAAAATGTCCGAGTACCGGGTGCGCAACGTGTCGGCTTCCTCCTTCGACAGGATACCGTCGCTCATGAACTCGGCGAACGTCTCCTGCCATTTCTTCAGCTCGTCCGAATAGGTGCCGTTCACGATGGATTTCAGGATGGCGTTCTCCATGAACTCGTCCACGCTCGCGATCACGTCTTTCGAGTCCGTCTCGAAATCCTTCAGCAGGTCCTTCATGCCGCTGCGGATACCGTCGAAAGAGGTGTCCGTGATGGCTTCCTGCCATTGCCTCTGGAGTTCCAGCAGCGTGTTCGCGTCAGAGACGTACTCGTCAAGCCACTGGCTCTGGTCGTACTTGCCCGAATGGAGTTTCTCCCAGATGTCGGGAAGTTCCTGGAGCCGGGCCAGCTCCTCGGGGGAAAGGCTCCAGAGGGAACCGGTATCCCGCACCGATTTGCCCAGGTAGGCGGAAACCGTGTCCCAGTCACCGCTGCCCATGGCCTTGCCGATGTAGTAGTTGTTCGAGTGGTGCGAACTGTGGTATCCCATCTTTGCCGCGAGCATCTGGCGGTCGTTCTCAATTTTCTGCTGCTGTTTCTCGTAGGCGCTCCGGTAGTACTCGGTGGAACGTGCGCCGCCGGAGCTGGCCATCTCGTCGGTCAGCTTCTCGATGGCGGTGGTCAGGTACTTGTTCGATTCGGTCAGCCGATCCACCAGCGCGTTCACCTCCCTGGCATTGCCGTGCGAGGAGAACAGGCCGAAGGTCACCGTGTCCAGGATGTCCCTCACCCCGTAGAAAAGCGAGCTGCCGATCTGCGTGAACAGTTCACCGGAAAGGATGTTCTCCAGGATACCGTTCACCGCACCGAGCACGGAATCAAGGATACCGCTTACCAGCGTACCGATTCCTTCCTTCAGCACGTCAAGGATGGAAAGCACCGCCGCGATGATCTGCCCGATGATGCCGCCGTTTGAAAACGTCTCGGCAAGGGTACTGCCCACGCTGCCCATCACACCGCCCATGTTCTTCGTCACCTCGCCCAGTTTGCCGAGCCCCTGAACCACGCCGGCAAGGGAACCAGACTTCAGGCTCTGGAGCCCCTCGGCAAACCCGGTGAGGGATGAAACGGCGTTCGTGCTGGACGTGCGCAGGTCCTGCGCCGCCTTGTCGTTCGCCTCTGTCAGGGTGGCCACGCTCGCCGAGGCGGCGTCGAAAGCTTCCTGCGCGGTAGCCACCAGTTCTTCCGCTTCCTTCATGGCGGAGGGGTCACCGCTTTCAGCGGCTTTTTTCTGTTTTTCCTGCGCCACCACCAAAGCGTCAGCGGCGACCTTCTCCCTTTCCTTGGCCTCTGTCAGCTCACGCAGCGTCGTCTGGTAAGCGGAAAGATCACGGGAAACATCCTTGAACATGTTCCGGTTAATACCGCCCGCGCTCCGATCCTCCAGCTTCGCGATCAGCTGGCTGATCACCTGTTTGTCCTCGGCGCTTGCATTCCGGTACTCATCGGAGGCGGCATACTTCCGCAGCTTCGCCAGCGTGGGACGCAGCTGCTCCTCAAGCAGCCCGCCGAAATTGCCGAAAAGGCCGTCCCAGTCGATATCCGCCTTCAGGCTGGCAATCTCGGCGGCGGCAGTCTCTTCTTTCTGCTGGCGGCCAAGGCGCAATACCTCATTGTAGTTCCCCTCCTCCTGCGCACGGCGGATCTTCTCCGCGTACTCCTGGGCGATGGCCAGCTTCTTCTGCTGGTACGTACCATATTCCTTCAGGTAGTCGAGCATCGACTGGCGGGCGGCGTCGTTCTCTTCCCTGGTCACCTTTGCCAGGTCGCCGTCACGTGCCGCCGCGGCCTTCTCCCGCGCCTCCTTCAGGGTGGATTCCTGCTCACCGGTCAGTTTACCCTTCTGCGCGTCCTTCCACTTCTTCTCCTGGGAGGCAAGCTCGGCGATCTCCTTGTCATAGTTCAGGCGGATCTGGCGGCGGCGTTTCTCGCCGCTCTCCTTCAGAAGGTCGATTTCCGCCTGGCGGTTCTTCATCTGGAGCTTCAGAAGTTCCGAGGCACGCTGCTCTTCCGACTGTTTCTCCTTTTTGGCGGCATTCGGGTCGGGTTTGGCATGGTCACCCAGGTCGAACTCCTTGCCGATATCCAGATATTCCTCCTGGAGCTTCCGGGCTTCAGCCAGGTAGCCGTCGCGGACTTCCTCGGCCTCACGTACGGCCTTTTCCTTCGCCTTCTCGTTATACTCCGATATCATGGACTGCGCGTCCACCCGTCCGTACGACTCGCTTTGGGCCATGTAAAGCCCCATGCGCGCGAACCAGCCCATCGAGCCGTCCACGTCTTCCGGCTTGCTGGCCTTGATCTCGTTCACCTTCTCGTCAGCCTCCGTGGCCTTGTTCACCAGGCTCTGCACCTTGGCCTGGAGGAAAAGCATTTGGATGTATTTCTCACCCTTTTTCTGAAGGATGTCATACCACTGGGCGATCGTGTCGTAATACCCGAAACTCTCGCCGTACTTGCGGTTCAGTTCCTCCACCTTGGACTTCTCCTCGTCCTTCGTGCCGGTGAACTTCTTCAGGCTCGCCAGCGTGCTCTCGATCTCGAAACGGGTCTTGATCATCTGTGCGCGGCCGTCACTCTCGATTTTTACCCGTTCTTTCGCTTTTTCCGCCGCTTTTTCCTGCGCGTCACTGTATTTATCCCAAAGGACGATAATTCCCGTTATTACGGCTGAAAGCCCCAACGTAAGCGTGGCCATCAGGGCCTGCGCGGCACCGGTGGAAATGCCCAGGGCGACAGCCAGCCGGGTATTGGCAGCTGTCAGCAGGTTCTTCATCTTCACGACCGTCACCAGGCGGAAGGCGGAGTCCTTGTTCAGGGTATTGAACACCTGCTGGAGACCCATCGTGATGGCCATCACGCTCTGGACGCGGGTCTGTATTTTCGCCAGGTTCTCGTTCTCCGAGGCGAAAAGCGACAGCGCGCCGGTGGCCGTGGTGAACAGACCGGCAAGGCCGCTCACGCCCGACATGAAGCCCTGGAGGTTCGCGTCATCGTGCGAGAGGATCTTCGTCTGGGTGTTCAGGTCGGCAAGCGTGTCGGAAAGGTTGGCGGCTTCCGCTGCCATCTTCCGGTACTCCTCGGTGTCCTGTTTCCCTTCCAGGCGCATGCGGGCCATGTTGTCCTGGAGCTCACGCAGCTGCATGGAAAGGCGTTTGCTGCTTGCACGCGTCTTCTCCTGTTCAGCCTGGAGCCCGGCAAGGGCGCCCTTTTCCTCTTCAAGCGCTTTCTTCGCGGCGTTCAGTTCATCCAGGGCGGCTACCTTCGCCTTGCCGGGCGCGGCCCCCTGGTAGGCTTTCTCCAGCGACTTGATATCGCTTTCAATCTGCCCGATGACTTCCTTCTGCTCCCGGATCTTGTCGGTCAGGCTCTTGCTACCGGCGACGGCACGTTCTTCCTCTAAGGAGATACGCTCGTACTCTTTACGGAGGTTCCGGACGCTCTTCTCCGCCTCGCGGTGCTCCTTTTCAAGCCCTTCAAGGGCGGCACGCTCTTCATCCAGGACCTTGCGACAGGCCGCCACGTCGGCGGCAAGTTCCGCCTGTGCTGGGCCGGGCTTCATGTTCTGGAGCTGCGTTTCCATCCGGTGCAGGTCGGAGTTCACCCGGTCGATGACCTTGCGCTGCTCTAAAATACGGGCGTTGATGGCAGCGGCGGCCTTCTCCGATTTCTCGGCAAGGATGTCGACGGCAAGGCCGGCCTTGTCAAGGCCCCCCGTCAAGTTGTCCTTCATCAGGAATTCGATTTCTACGGGCTTCATCGTTTACAGTTCTAAATTGCTTTGGTAAAAATTCACTATGTCGCCGGCTTCACGGGCGGCGGCTTCCGGATCCACCTCGCCGCCACCGCTTTGCGGAACCTTGGAGTCAGCTGCTGACCGGCGGACGTAACGCGGGGCGTCGGACAGCATCAGGATGAGCGTCTGGTAGTTCACCTTCTCCAGGATGTACTCCACCGTCCAGCCGGTGGCGCTCGCGATGTTCCAGATAAAACCGAAGGGGCTATGAGAACCTTCAAACTCGGTCCTTAACTCCCCTTCCTTCTTTGGCTCATTCTCAACTTCATCGGGTTCGCCCGATCGATCGAGCTGATAATACTCGTAAAAGACTCGCTGCCCATCAGGCTGATGAACTTCTCCAGGGCGCCCAGCAGGAAACGGTGCTCCACGGCTTCACGCAGGAACCATGCCACGGGGCGGACAAGAAGCCGCCGGCTCATCGGGCCGCGGCAGAGGGTATAGGCCACCATGCGGGAAACCTTGACGCCGTTCCGTGCCAGGAACTCCAGCCGCTCACGCCCGGCAAAGGAGGAAACCTCCTCGGGGGAGACACCCATCGAAAGGTACAGTCTCACGATGCATATCTGCCCGGCAAGGCGCGGGCGGCGCATGGTCACGCGCCACCGCACGGGGCGTTTCATAAAAGGCAGGCGCCATTCCTTCAGGGGAAGGGAGACACCCAGGTCAAGCAATGCCTCGGATGCCTCCCTCTGCACCTTTCTCGCTTCACGCTCGTCCATGCATTAGCCCTCCACTGCCGCGGTGTCATTGATTTCGTAAGGGGAAGAGCCGTCCTCCGGCTTGTTCACCTTCAGCTGGCATTCCAGCTTGGAAACCTCCGTAAGCGTCAGTTTCCCGCCAAGGTTCGCAAGGATGGTACCGTTAGGGATGGACATCGTCTGCCCGGATACGAACTTGATGGTCCACGGACCGGAAAGGTTTACCAGTTCGGTCGGGGCCTTCCAGCCGGTCGGGGCATCTGCCGGACCTACAAGCGTGCCGCCAAGCACGGCCTTGATATTCTTATAGTCCAGCTGGATAAGGTTGAACGTGGGCGATACCTGCCCGTTCTTCTGGAGCAATGTCAGGACGGGGGCGTCGGGAACCTGCTCGGCTTCAATATCGACACTCTCGGGCTTCGTGCCGCCCCAGTCCCAGCTGCCCTTCTCGATCCAGCCGATAGTCATGGCACCGAACGTAACGACGGCGATGCCATAAATGAAATTCTTGTTATTTTTCATACAGTCGTCTCTTTATTAAAACGGTTAATACTATGCCGGATGCCATACCGGCGATAAAGGCAATGAGGGAGATTTTAACGGGGTTAAAACGCTGTTTGAACTCCGTTTCGGAAACTTCCGAAACACTCACGGTATCGCCCCGGATACGTGTCAGTTCCTCCTCATACCAGAGGACCAGACGCTGGAGACTGTCACAGG
>OHOK01001008.1_pt1 | contig 12206 bp, 7 predicted proteins | sample 1569731 | NCBI WGS metagenome assembly OHOK01 (sample SAMEA3879559, study PRJEB24766) | human gut metagenome | biome: human-associated habitat; feature: feces | place: USA | collected 1985/1987
ACCTTCTCCGACAGCGCCGTGACCGACGTTGTTGTGGATACCTCCGGCGAGACCGCTTCCTTCGGCGCTGCCGCTGCCGATGAGCTGCGCGAGCAGCTGTTGGCTGCTGGTTCTGCCGAGATCGACGGCGTTTCCGGCTCCACCATCACCTCCGATGCCGTGATGAAGGCCGCCAAGAGCTGCTACGCACAGGCCAAGGGCGAGGCCGTGGTCTCCAGCGTGCAGCTGCCCACCGGCGATGCAAACGACTGGCTGGGCAAAGAGCCTGATATCGACGAGGCTGCCATCACCGAGACCGTGGACACCGACATCCTGATCGTGGGCGCTGGCAACGGCGGTATGTTCGCTGCCGCCTATGCTGCTGCCAACGGCCTGAACTTCCGTGTTATCGAGCAGAACGCCAACGTGCAGGACACCCGTCACTGGTACGGCGCTGTTGATTCTGCTGCCGCTAAGGAGGCTGGCGAACCCGCCACCGATAAGGCAAAGCTGCTGAGCGAGATCTCCCGCTACGCCTCCGGCAAGTGCGACCAGCGCGTGGTCAAGACCTGGATCAACGAGTCTGCCGCCATGCACGACTTCATGCGCAGCATTCTGGAGGATAAGTACGGCTGGGTGTGCGATTTCACCTCCGGCAGCGAGGCTGCATGGCCTGCAGAGAATGCCGAGCACAACACCGACTACCTCTACCCTGTGCAGGAGCACAACTACATGGCCAGCGAGAGTGCTTCCGGCACACCCCGCAACGAGCTGCTGCTGCAGTACATTCAGGAGCTGGGCTATGATGTAGACTTCAAGACCAGTCTGGCCAAGCTGGAAAAGAACAGCGATGGCCGCATTACCGGTGTCATCGCCCAGAGCACCGAGGATGACCACTTCATCCGCTACAACGCCAATCAGGGCGTGCTGCTGGCCTGCGGCGGCTTCCCCGGCAATCCCTACATGATGGAGCAGCTGGACCCGCTGGGCACCAGCGTCACCACCGCCTGCTCCTACTCCCCCGCCGACAAGGGCTACGGCATCCGCGCCGCAGTGTGGGCAGGTGCCAATCTGGACAAGGAAGCCGCTCCCATGCTGTTTGACCGCGGCATTGTTGCCCCCGGTGTGGACGCCGGTTATGTGGACAGCGACTCCGCCTTTGGCGGCAAGGCTTTCCCCGGTAAAATCCGCCAGTACAACCCCGGTACCCAGCCCTTCCTGAAGGTGAACCGCAACGGCGAGCGTTTTGCCAACGAGAGCTGCCCCTACAACGATATCGTCTACGCCGCTGCACACCAGCCGGGCCGCGTCTACGCACAGATCTGCGATGCCAACATTTTGGAGGACGCAAAGCGTTTCCACACCATCGGCTGCTCTGCCCAGACCCGCAACGGCGGTGAGAAGTACATTCAGGGCAAGATGGACGAGGCTATCGAGGCCGGTGCACTGTTCAAGTGCGATACGCTGGACGAGCTGGCCGACAAGATGGGCTTTACCGGTGCTGCCAAGGACACCTTCCTTGCTACCGTGGAGCGCTACAACGAGCTCTACGACAAGCAGAACGACGAGGACTTCGGCAAGCCTGCTTACCGCCTCAGCGCCATCCGCACCGCGCCCTTCTACGGCTGCTGGCTGGGTGCTTCCCTGCTGACCACTGAGCAGGGCATCGCCATCAACGAAAAGGGTCAGGCTCTGGACACCAACAATCAGCCCATGGAGGGTCTGTACGTCACCGGCGATATGTCCGGCAGCTTCTTTGCCAACAACTACCCCTGCCTGATGGCCGGTGTGGCTATGGGCCGCACCCTGACCTTCGCCATGAAGGCCATCAAGCAGATGGCCGGTCTGGAAAACGCCTGATAAAGCGCAGTTCTCCAGCATACTCTAAGCGTTTCTTCTTTTCTTCTTTTTCATGTGAAGAGGGGCGGTCCCATTTGGGGCTGCCCCTCTTTGCCTTTTTACCCCGCACGCCCCCTACACAAATGGCCGCGATTGTGCTATGATAAGCGTGAAACCGGGCAGTTCATTCCCACCCGGTCAGAGATCGAGGTGTTTGTACAAATGTCGGATATTCTGGATACCTTACGGCAGGAAGGGGTGGACCCCGCCCTGCTTACGGCGGTGCAGGAATACCGCGCCGCCCATCCGCTCAGCGAGACGCTGCGCCCGCGTATCCCCGCCCCTGCCTTTATCTACTACGGTAAGGAGGTGTGGGAGCAGGCGCTGGCAGCTATCCTCTGCGGCGAAAACCTGCTGCTGGCCGGCGGAAAGGCCACCGGCAAAAACGTGCTGGCAGAAAATCTTGCCGCCGCCTTTGGCCGCCCCGCGTGGGACATCTCCTTTCATGTAAACATGGACGCCGCCTCCCTCATCGGCATGGATACCTTTGCGGGCGGGCAGGTGGTGTTCCGTCCCGGGCCGGTGTACCGCTGCGCACAGTGCGGCGGCTTCGGCGTGCTGGACGAGATTAACATGGCCAAAAACGAGGCGCTGGCGGTGCTGCACGCGGTACTGGATTTCCGCCGCGCCATCGACGTGCCCGGGTACGACCGCATCCCGCTGGCTGAGGAGACCCGCTTTATCGCCACCATGAACTACGGCTACGCGGGCACCCGGGAGCTGAACGAAGCGCTCACCTCCCGCTTTGCGGTGGTGCAGATGCCCACCATCACGCAGGATAATCTGGAAAAGCTGCTGCGGGCGCAGTTCCCGGATCTTGCCGCAAAGTATGTGCACCAGTTCGCACTGCTGTTTCTAGACCTGCAGAAAAAGTGCGACAGTGCCGAGATCTCCACCAAGGCGCTGGATCTGCGCGGTATGCTGGACGCGCTGCGGCTGATCCGCAGGGGCATCCCCGCCGGGGCGGCGCTGGATATGGGCATCACCAACAAGGCCTTTGACTCCTACGAGCAGGGACTGATCCGGGACGTGATCGCCGCGCGCATCCCGGCCAAGCTGGATGCCGGAAAGCTGTTTGCCTGATGGACGCCCAGAGCTACACCGCGCAGGAGCGGCGTGCGGCCAATCAGGTCTGGGCCGCTGCTGGTGCTTACGGCTTCGAGCCGCTGTTTCTGGCCCGCAACACGGACGGCACCATTGATTTTTACATGAACTGCATCGTGGGGCTGGTGCACAAATACTACGGTGACGCGCTGATCCGGGACATTTTTTCCGCATGGGAGGGCGACACGCGCCAGCCCATGCTGGACGATATGGCGTGGCTGTACTTAGAAAACGCCGCCTACCGGCTGGAGCTGCCCCGCCGCCCGGTGCTGGAAGCGCTGCGGTTTGCCCACGCGGACTACTTTTTTGCCATTCAGTACAAGCTTTCGCGGCAGGAGTGGATGGCGAAAAACCAGCTGGTGTACACCATGCAGGCTGCACGTTGGCGCAAGGTGCTGGGACGCACCGCTCCGGTCATGACCCCTTATGAGAGCAGCCTTGCCGCAGCGCTGGCACCGGAGAACATACCGGAGCCAGCACAGCTCAAAAACGACCTGCTGGCGCTGTTTGCAAAGTTCGCCCTGTTTGACGGCAAGGTACGCCAGAAGCCCGCACTGCATCTGCGGCTGCAAGGCTTTTGGGCAAAGCTGGCTACCAAAGCCATGCCCACCCAGATGATCAAGACCGACCGGGTGACGGTGGAGCATTCCGGCGCGGTGGATGCCGCAGGCAGCGGGCTGGCGGTGGACAAACGCCGGGCAAACATTACCCTGAGGCAGCGCGCCGCGCAGGACCGCGCCTACATTGAAAGCTGCTTCGGGCACTGCTTCTACCCGCCGGAGCAGCTGCGCAAGGCCGAGCAGGAGTTGTGCACCGGGGTGCATCTGGGCTGTCACTTGTGGTTCAGCGCCGGTGTGCCCAGCCCGGCGCAGGCGCCCACCCCGGAAGCGCGGCAGCTGGCGCAGCAGGCCGAATTGCAGGCCGAACGCAACCGCGCCTACTACGCCAAAAATCAGGAGCTGCACCGCAGCGTGGTACTGCGCCTTACCGAGCAGATCCGCAACTGCATTCTGGTGCATCAGCAGCCCGACCAGCGGATAGCGCGCAGCGGTGATCTGTGCGCCGGGCGGGTGTGGCGTGCCCCTTACCTGAACGATGACCGGGTGTTTTTGTGCCCGGAGGAGGAGAACTGCCCCGCCTTTACAGTGGATCTGCTGCTGGATGCCTCCGCTTCCCGCCTGCACTGTCAGGAAGTGATCGCGGCGCAGGGTGTTATTCTGGCCGAAAGTCTGGCCAACTGTGGCATTCCGGTGCGGGTAAGCGCCTTCAGCAGTCTGCGGGGCTACACGGTGCTGCGGGTATTGAAAAGTTTTACGGACAAGAACCGGCAGAACATTTTCCGCTACTTCGCCTCGGGCTGGAACCGGGACGGTCTGGCGCTGCGGGCGGCGGGCGACCTGATCCGGTACGCCCCCGGCCCCGCCCCGCGCCACCTGATGATCCTGCTGACCGATGCCAGCCCCAACGACAGCCGCCGCATCCCACCCACAGCGGAGAACCCGCTGGGCTGCGCCTACGAGGACGCCGCCGGTGTAGCCGACACCGCCGCGCAGGTGCGCACCTTACAGCGGCAGGGAGTGCGGGTGTCTGCTGTTTTTATGGGCGAGGACAGCAGCGCCGGTGCCGCTGCGCAGATCTACGGCAAAAATATGGCACGCATCCGCGGCATGGATCAGCTTGCCCGTACGGCCGGACGGCTGATCCAGAACGAGATCCGGGAACTTGGCGACTGAAAAAACAAAACGACCCCTGTGGGAGCAGTTCCGGCCTTAGCCGGCATCTCCCGCAGGGGTCATTTTTTACAACCGCACATCTCAGTGCACAACCATACTTTGAACTTTTGTTTGCAATGCGCTGTAGATTTTTGCAAAAATTTGTTGTTTTGAAAAACTTACAGTTGTTTTTCATTCAAAAGTATGCTATACTACGTTCAGAGAGGTTTTATGCAGCCTGACGGCCCGATCACCCGGCTGGCGCTTTTACAACGTTTCGCTGTTTGCTTTTATCGCAAGGCAAGAAATTAGTGCAACATTCAAACAGCATATTTGCGATATGCAATTCAACGTTGTTGCTGTTGCATTAAAAAAGTTGAATTGCAATAAAGAGGGGAGGAAACGACTATGAAACCGACTACCTGTTTTGCACCTGCACACATCCTGCTGCCTTCGGAGCAGGTGCCGCTGGAGCAGTGGGGCTGCATTGCCTGTGACCAGTTTACCAGCGACCGCAGCTACTGGCAGCGGGCAGAAAAGACCGCTGCGGGTGCACCCAGCACCCTGAACCTGATCCTGCCGGAGGTGTATCTGGAGGACGGAGACGCTGACGCGCGGGTGGAAAAGATCCACGCCACCATGCAGGATTACGCCCAGAACGTGCTCACCCGGGCGGTGGACGGCTTTATCTATGTGGAGCGCACCGAGCAGAGCGGCCGGGTGCGGCAGGGTCTTGTGGGGCGTGTGGACCTGGAAGCTTACAGCTACCGCCGGGGCGAAAAATGCACCGTGCGTCCCAGCGAGTGCACCGTGGAAAGCCGCATCCCGCCCCGCATGAAGGTGCGCACCGGCGCTGCGCTGGAAACGCCCCACATCATGATGCTGGCGGATGATCCGGACTGCACCCTCATCGAGCCTATTGCCGCCCACAAGGACAGCCTGCCCAAGGTGTACGAGGGCGAGCTGATGCTGGGCGGCGGTCATGTGGCAGGCTGGGCGGTGGAGGATCCCGCCCTCATCGCACAGATCGAAAACGCGCTGACCGTGCTGGGCAGTCAGGAAGAATTTGACAAGAAATACCCCGATGCCACCCGCCGCGACCCGCTGACGCTGGCCGTGGGCGACGGCAACCACTCGCTGGCTACCGCAAAAGCCTGCTGGGAGGAGCTGAAAAAGACCCTGACCCCGGAGCAGGCAGAGAATCACCCCGCCCGCTGGTGTCTGGCAGAGGTGTGCAACGTGCACTCCCCGGCCATCGAGATCGAGCCCATCCACCGGGTGCTGTTCAACGTGGACTGCGCCACCGTGCTGCTGAGCCTCATTACATGGAGCGATTCCAACATGGCAGGCTGCTGCTTTGGCGGCAGCAAAAAGCAGCCCTTTACGCTGGCGGGCCCCCACATGGCCAATGTGCTCAGCTTTGAGGACCCCACCGAGCCGCTGACCGTGGGCACCATCGACGATTTTATTTCGGATTATATCGAGCGCCACCCGGAAGCAAAGGTGGACTATGTGCATGACGAACCGGCTGTGCGCGCTTTGTGCAAGCAGGGTGCGGTGGCGTTTTTGATGCCGCCCTTCGCCAAGAGCGACCTGTTCCGCGGCGTTGTGATGGGCGGTGTGCTGCCCCGCAAGACCTTCAGCATGGGACACGCGGAGGAAAAGCGCTATTACATCGAGTGCCGGAAGATCACAGAATAAAATAGGAGAACCATGACATTTAAAGAACTGAATCTGTCCGCCCTGCTGCTGCGTGCTGTGCAGGAAGCGGGCTACGAGACCCCCTCGCCCATTCAGGCAGCGGCCATCCCGCCGGTGCTGGCAGGCCGGGATCTGATGGGCTGCGCCCAGACCGGTACCGGCAAGACGGCTGCCTTTGCGCTGCCCATGCTCGACCGCCTGACTGCCAGCGCACCCCGCAAAAAGGGTGCCATCCGCGCCCTGATCCTGACTCCTACCCGGGAGCTGGCTTTGCAGATCGGCGAGAGCTTTGAAGCCTACGGCAAGTACCTGAAACTGCGCAGCACCGTCATCTTTGGCGGCGTGGGACAGGCACCGCAGGTGGAAGCGCTGAAAAAGGGCGTGGACATCCTTATTGCCTGTCCGGGACGGCTGAACGACCTGATCGGGCAGGGCTTTATCGACCTGTCCGCTTTGGAGATCTTTGTGCTGGACGAGGCCGACCGGATGCTGGACATGGGCTTTGTCCATGACGTGAAAAAGGTCATTGCAAAGCTGCCCGCCCAGCGCCAGAACCTGATGTTCAGCGCCACCATGCCCGCCGAGATCGAGCAGCTGGCTGCCGGCATCCTGCACGAGCCTGCCTTTGTCAAGGTGGACCCGGTGTCCAGCACCGTGGACCGCATCCAGCAGAGCCTGTACTATGTGGAAAAGGGCAACAAAAAGCTGCTGCTGCCGTGGCTCATCAAAAATTTGCAGCCGCCGGTGGTCAACGCACTGGTGTTCAGCCGCACCAAGCACGGCGCGGATAAGATCGCAAAAGACCTGACAAAGCAGGGCATCCCCGCCGCCGCCATCCACGGCAACAAGAGCCAGACCGCCCGCGTCACCGCGCTGGAGGATTTCAAGTCCGGCAAGACCCGGGTGCTGGTGGCGACCGATATCGCTGCACGCGGCATTGATATCAGCGAGCTTTCCCATGTGTTCAACTACGACCTGCCCGAGGTGCCGGAGACCTATGTGCACCGCATCGGGCGCACCGCCCGCGCCGGTGCGGACGGCACCGCCGTCAGCTTCTGCGCCCCGGAGGAGCAGGAGTATCTGGCAGGCATCGAAAAGCTGAACCGCCGCAAGATCCCGGTGGTATCCGGCCACCCGTGGGACGGCGTGCCCGCCCCGGTGCGCCCGGTGCTGCCCGTGCGCGGCAAAAAGCCCCGCCCCGAAGCAGAAAAACCGGCCGAAACTGCGCCCGCAAAAGCTGCAAAGGCAGCTGCGCCCGCGCCGAAGCAGGAGCCGAAGGCCGCAAAGAACGCGGTGCCTGCAAAACCGAAAAAAGAGGAAACACTGATGCAAGACAGCAACGCAAAGCGCGGTGCACGCAACGACCGCCGCGCCAACAACCGGGGCGCAAACGCCCCCAAGGAGACGGCAGCGCCCCGCACTCGCCGCGAGAATGCCGCCCCCGCCCGGGGCAGCAACGCCCAGCCCAAGTTTGACCCCCATTTTGTCAGCGCCCCGGAGGCCACCCCGCTGCGCCCGGCACGCAAGACTCCTGCCGCCCCGGCAGCACCCGCCATCCGCAGCGCACAGGAGCCCCAGAATAACCAGAACGCAAACCGCAGCGGCAGCCGCCGCAATGACCGCAGCGACCGGGGTGAACAGCGCAATGCCCGCCCCGCAGCCCAGAGCAACAACGCCCGTCCTGCCCGCAATGAGCGCGGCAGCGCCGGCAATCAGAACCGCGCCCCCAAGGCCGAGCCTGCCCGCCGCGGCCGCAATGCCGCCGCCCGGGACGAGGACCCGGGGCTGATGCTCATCAGCCGCCGCCCGCCCCAGCAGAAGTACACCAGCTTTGAGGAGTATATGGATGCCCACGGCGGTGCTACCGCACCCATTGAGGACCACAGCGAAGAAGTATGAGCCGGAACGAAGCCTTTGCCCCGTGGCAGTGCCCCCTGTGCGGCGGCGTACTGCAAGGGGAAACCGACCTGAAATGTGAAAAAGGCCACTGCTTTGACCGCGCCCGGGAGGGCTACTGGCATCTTTTGCCGGTGCAGAGTATGCGCACCAAAGCCCCCGGGGACAGCAAGGAGATGGTAGCCGCCCGCCGCGCCTTCCTGAACGCCGGATACTACGGCATTTTCGGGCAGGCGCTGGGGGAACTGTGCCTTGCCCACGGCGTGCCCGCCGCGAAGGACGCCCCGCTGCATCTGCTGGATGCAGGCTGCGGCGAGGGCTGGTACGACCGCTGCATCGCGCAGCAGTTCGCGGCGGCGGAAAAACCGCTGCAGCTGGCCGGGTTCGATATCGCAAAGCCCGCCGTGCGCTTGGCTGCAAAGGCGCTGCCTGCCGCGCAGTATGCAGTGGCGTCCAGCTTCAGCCAGCCGGTACGCACCGGCTGGGCAGACGTGCTGCTGAACTGCTTTTCGCCCTTTGCACAGGAGGAGTTCAGCCGGGTGCTGCGCCCGGGCGGGCGCATGATCTACGTTGTGCCAGGGGCAGAGCATCTGTACCAGATGAAGGCCGTGCTCTACGAAAAGCCCTACAAGAACCCGGTGCAGCAGGTGGAGTACCCGGGCTTCCGCGCCATCGACGAGCGGGAGGTACAGGGCACCATCACCGTGCCCGCCGCCCAGCTGGAAGCCCTGTTCGCCATGACCCCCTACTACTGGAAAACGCCCCGCGACGGTGCCGCCCGCCTTGCGGCTCTGCCGCAGCTCACCACCACCATCGCCTTCCGCTTTCTGGTGTTTGAAAAGCTGTAATAAGATACAAAAAGGACTGCCGTGCAGAGTGCATGGCAGTCCTTTTTTGTGCCCGTCCAACGCCTGTCGATTTTCACAAGAACTGGCATACTAATATATCAATTTTGCTCAAAAGCGATGAAATCTATTTACAATCCATCTGATTTGTGATACGCTTTGCACAGATTCCGACGGCGCGATACTGTCGAAATGTCCGTTGGGCCCGGCAGCAGGGCGTTTGCTGTACAGCTTCGGGCGGCTTTGTTCTGCACAAATGAGCCGTCTGCATTTAAAAGGAGAAATGATGATGAACAGAAGAGACTTTATGAAGCTTTCCGCCGCTTCTGCCGTGACCATGGGCGCAGTGGCTGGCATGGCGCCCGCATCCTTTGCTGAGAACGCTGGCGTGCACACCGATGCTGAGGTGCAGGCCATGGTGGCAGAGGAACTCCGTCTCTCCCGCGAGGTGGCCTTTTATCCGGCTGCTTTCCGGGGCGATTTTGATAAGTTCTATGTGTTGTTCCACAAGCTGTCCCGCGCTCAGTACGAGAAGGTGGACGGTGCAGCTGCGCCCGGCATCAATGCTTCTCACTACGATATGTGTGTTGCTCTGACCAATGCCCGCAAGGCGCTGCGCCAGATCAAGGACCCCAAGAGCACCGTTTGGGAAATTTGGGGAGATCAGATGGCCGTGGAATCTCCGCTGCCCACCAACTGGGAAAATTGCTACGATAACGAGGGCTTCCGTCCCTTCCTGAACCCGTACCTGCTGCGAGATCAGGGCAAGGTGAAGGGCAACGTGATCATTATTGCAGGCGGCGGCAGCACCCACCGCAACAACGTGGTGGAGGGCTATCCTGTGGCCGAGTTCTTCAACAAGAACGGCTACAACGCCTTTGTGCTGCAGCGCCGCGTCAACCCTTATGCCGCTGTGGATCAGCGGCTGGATCTGGCACGCGCCATCCGCTACATCCGCCACAACGCCTCTGAAAAACACATCGGCAAGACCGATATCATGATCGCTGTGGGCTTCTCTGCTGGCGGCATGAATGTGATGCAGGTGGTGGCCGACCAGTTCGGCACTACGAATACCCCGGATAAGGTCTACCCCAGCTACGTCTGCGATGCTGTGGACTATGAGAGCGCTGACCTGAATGTGGCAATCCCCATCTACGGACTGTTCGTCACCGGTCTGGACTTCACGAAGAACCCCAACCTGCCCCCGGTCTTTGGTGTTGTGGGGCAGAAGGACGGCCTGAGCGCTATGATGCTGCCCTCTCTGCCGGAGTGCGCGAATACCTTCAAGGATTTCAGCTTCTATCTGGCACCCGATGCGCCCCACGGTGTGGGCTTGGGCACTGGCACCAAGGGCTATGTGGATTACTACACCCAGATCGCCCAGTGGCCGGATATGGCGGTGAACTTCATCGAGAGCCGTCTGGGTCTGGTGGAAAAGAAAATCGACATGGACTCCGTGGGCTTTGCATGGTAAGCTGCAGAAGTTCCTGAAAAAACAACGACCCGCCGCACCTCCTTCAGTGCGGCGGGTCGTTGTTTATAAAAATGGTTATGTATGATACTCCATCCACTTACCCTTCCATGCATACAGGATCATGAGCACTGCGCCCAGACCCCAGCTGACGGGGTAGAGGATGAACACGCCCTCGATGCCGGAGAAGAAGGGCAGCAGAAACTGGATCCACACCACCCGGAACAGGCACAGCGAGACCAGCAGCACCACCATGGGCGGGATGCTGGCACCTGTGCCGCGCACGGCACCGGCAAGGCCGTGCAGGATGCTGAGCAGGAAGTAGAACGGGCAGAACCACCGCATGGCAAGCTTGCCGTAGGTGACCACGGCCTCGTCGGCGGTGAACAGGTGCAGGATGGCGTCCTGTCCGGCCAATAGCGCCGCGCCGGTGCAAAGGGTGTAGATGACCCCGATGGCAAGGGTGACCCACACCGAACGCTTTACCCGGTCCAGACGCCCCGCGCCGTAGTTCTGCCCCACAAAGGTGGTGGCAGCCATGCTGATGCTGCTGACGGGCAGAATGTTGAAGCCGTCGATCTTCATGTAGGCTGCAAAGCCCGCCATGGCGGCGGCGCCGTAGCTGTTCACGCTGGCCTGCACCAGCACGTTGGAAAAGGAGATGACCATGTTCTGGATGCCAGTGGGCAGACCCACCCGGATAATGCGGCCTGCCATTTTGCGGTGCAGCCGGATGGCGGAAAGCTCCACCCGGCAGGCGTCCTCGCTTTTCATCAGAAAGCGCAGGCTCAGCACGCAGGACACCAGCTGGCTCAGGTCTGTGGCGATGGCAGCGCCTGCCACCCCCATCCGCAGCCCCACGATGAACACAAGGTCCAGCACGATATTGGTCACCGACGCCCATGCCAGATACACCAGCGAACGCCGGGAGTTGCCGGCGGCGTTCAGGATGCCGGCGGTCATGTTATACACCACGCTGAACAGCACCCCGCCAAAATAGATGCGGATATAGGTCACGGCGTCCGCCAGCACCTCGGCGGGGGTGTTCATGGCTACCAGCAAAGCGCGCCCGCAGGCAACGCCGCCCACGGTCAGCAAAAGCCCCATGACCACCGCAATAGCAAGGGCAGTGTGCACCGCCTCGCGGGTCTCCTTGTGGTCGCCCGCGCCCAGATACTGCGAGACCACCACGCCCGCACCTACGGCCAGTCCCTGACTGAAGCCGATGAGCAGGTAGATGGGCGACCCGCTGGAGCCCACGGCGGCAAGGGCATTACTGCCCACAAAATTGCCCACGATGATACTGTCGGCGGTATTATACATCTGCTGCAGCAGGTTGCCGAAGATCAGCGGCAGGGCAAACAGCAGCAGGCTTTTTACAATGCTGCCCTCGGTCATAAGGGTAGCGGTATTCCGTGTTTTTACGGCGGCCATGGGGTTCCTCCTCTCAGCGAAAAAAATCGCTTGTACCCCCTAGCATAGCACAAACCCCGCCTTGGGACAAGGGGGACGATTGAGCGCACGCTCCGCAGGATACCTTTCTGCTTGCCTTTAGCAGGCAAGGACGCTCCGCTGGGCCAGAGGCAGGGAGGGGTGTTC
>OHOK01001030.1_pt1 | contig 11958 bp, 8 predicted proteins | sample 1569731 | NCBI WGS metagenome assembly OHOK01 (sample SAMEA3879559, study PRJEB24766) | human gut metagenome | biome: human-associated habitat; feature: feces | place: USA | collected 1985/1987
CTCGATCAAATCGCCGATGAGCAGGTTGGAACCGCCGCCCAGCATACGGCTGATAACGAAGGTGGACACCGCCGGGACGAACACCATCGTGATGCCGGTGCTGATGCCGGGGATGCTCATGGGGATGAGCACCCGGAACAGAGTCTTGGTGGTGGAAGCGCCCAGGTCCTGCGCCGCCTCCACGATGCTCTGGTCGATTTTGGTCATGCTGGTGTAGAGGGGCAGGATCATATACGGCACATAGTTGTACACCATGCCCAGCACCACAGCGCCGGAGGTATTCAGCATGTTGTAGGGTCCGAGGCCGAAGACGCCCAGAACGGCATTCACAGGGCCGTTGATGCTCAGCAGACCCATCCATGCGTAGGTACGGAGCAGGAAGTTCATCCACATGGGCAGCATCACCAGCATCAGCATGATGTGCTGCTTGTTGACGCGCAGCCGGGAGAGGAAATAGCCCACCGGAAACGCGATGATGAGGCAGACGACGGTGGAGATGATGGCCAGCAGCAGGCTGCGGGCGAACACCGAGCCATAGCCGCTGACAGTCACCAGATTGTCCAGCGTAAAGCTGCCGGCGGAGTCGGTGAGGGCGTAATACACCACGATGAATAACGGCACCACCGTGAACAGCACCATCCATACAAAGTACGGATAGGCCAGCTTTTTATCATAGATTTTCATGGCACATCACCCCTCGCTCCGCGCCATGATATGGATCTCGTTGGGGCCGATGCGCATACCAATGGTTTCGCCGGGGGTGCAGGCACGGGTGGAGTGGATCAGCCACTCGCGGCCTTCGCACTCCACGTGCATCTCAAAGTGCACGCCCTTGAAGATGACATCGTTCACCACGCCCACAAGCTGACCCTCCACGGGGGACACCACCTCGATGTCCTCCGGGCGCACCACCACCTGCACGCTCTGCTCCCGGGCAAAGCCGCGATCCACGCAGGGGAAATCCACGCCGGAGAAGGACACCAGAAAATCCTTGTGCATCACGCCGTCCACGATGTTGGAATCGCCGATAAAGTCCGCCACAAAGGCATTTTTCGGCTCGTTATAGATATCCTCCGGGGTGCCGATCTGCTGCACCTTGCCGCCGTTCATGACCACGACGGTATCGGACATGGTAAGCGCTTCCTCCTGATCGTGGGTGACGTAGATAAAGGTAATGTTCATCTCGCGCTGCAACCGTTTGAGTTCCAGCTGCATCTCCTTGCGCAGCTTCAGGTCCAGCGCACCCAGCGGCTCGTCCAGCAGCAGGATCTCCGGCTCGTTGACCAGACTGCGGGCAATGGCCACGCGCTGCTGCTGACCGCCGGACATCTGGCTGATGCTGCGGCGCTCGAAGCCTTTCAGACCCACGACCTCCAGCATATCGCGCACCTTGCGGCGGATAGTGTTCTCGTCCAGCTTTTTGAGCCGCAGACCAAAGGCCACGTTCTCGAACACGTTCAGGTGCGGGAACAGCGCATATTTCTGGAACACGGTATTCACCGGGCGCTTGTAAGGCGGCACACCGGTAATGTCCTCCCCTTTCAGCAGCACCTTGCCGGCGTTCGGCTCCAGAAAGCCTGCGATCAGGCGCAGGGTGGTAGTTTTGCCGCAGCCGGAGGAACCGAGCAGCGTCACGAACTCCTTATCATGGATATCCAGATTCAGCCCATCCAGAATGCGCTGTCCATCAAATTCCACTACGATATCCCGCAGTGAAACGACCACCGAGTTGTCCATTTTATATGTTATCCTCCTTGTTCTCAGATACGAAAAAAGACAGGGAACCTGCCCCATCTTTTTTGCGTATAAGGGGCAGTCTGCCCCGCGCAGCAGCATGATTTTGCGCGGCAGACTTACCCTGTCACGGTTTATAATAAACAATCACAGTCGGATTGTCAATCACTCTGCCGATGTTTGCTGAAACTTTATAAAAAGCTGCAAAAAAATATACGCTGCGCCTTGGTTTCGGTGCAGCGTATCAAAGCAATTATTCCTGCGTTTTCAGGTCGTTTTCGGTCAGCAGAAGTGCCTGCACAGTGCTGGTATCCACTGTGTATACCGAAGGTTCCCCTTCCACCTGCAAATACCACCCGTCCGTGCCGCAGGCGTAGGCCAGCTGCACGGTGGAGCCATCCTCGCTGGTAACGGCTGCGGTGAATACTGGTGCATCAAAACCACAGGCGGCAAGATCCGCGTCCGTAGTCTGGGCGGTGGCATAGGTGCACAGGGCAGACAGCAAACTTTGCACCTTGTCCTGTGCAAGGCTGGCAGTGGGATCAGAAGCCAGCCGCCACACTGTTTCGTAGGTGGAGGAAGAGGTACTATCGGCGCTTTCGGTCGGCTCACTGACGGCATTCAGGGTGACGGAGGTTCCATCTGCCATCGTGTAGGCTACCTGCGTAATGGCAGAAGCCGTAAGTCCTGTGGGGCAGAAGCTGCCGAAAAGCCCGGCCTTATCCAGCTGGAAGCAGGCGGCTTTGTTGCCGCTGACAGTGTAGATGGCATCGTCCCCGGCTTTTTGCGCATAGAGATCCCCGGTGACCGGGTTCTCTGCCCCGAAGGTCAGGGTGGTGCTCTGCCCTGCCGCTGTTACCGTGACGGTGAGCTGCGGGCTGTCCAGACCGTAGTCCTCCCCTGCCTGCGGCGTCAGGCTGCGCTTGGCATTCAGTGCCATCAGGGCAGTGCGCATGGTGTTGCAGGCGCTTTCGTCCAGATGATAGGCAGGGTCCTGTGCCAGCAGCCAGCTGCCGCCGGAATATTGCAGGGTGTAGGTCTGGCCGTTATAGGTGTACTCGATCTGCTCCAAGTCCTCAGCGGCAAAGCTGGAAAGCGGGATGCTACCCTCGGCGGCGGCACTGGCGGACTGCTCGGCCTTGGCGTTGCTGCGGGTCACCGCCCACAGCAACGCGCCCAGCAGCACTGCCGCTGCCAGCAGCGCCAGCAGGACACGCTGTTTTGTTTTCATGGCGGTCTCCTTATCTGCGGCGGCGCAGCAGCACCACCACGGCTCCGGCGATAAGTACCGCCGCCGGGAGCACGAACACAAAGGTCAGTCCCAGTGCAGCGGCGGTAGAGCCTGCCACCGTGATGGGCTCGGCTTCCAGCGCCTTGGTGTCCACAAGGACATCCTGCCCTACCAGCGAAGCGGCGCAGCCCTGCAAAAAGGTCAGGTTGCCGGGCATGGACTGATAAAGCTGCTCGTTATCCATGTTGGGGCAGCCGATCCAGAGGACCTCGGCATCGGTATCCTCGTTCCGTGCCCAGACAGCCAGTGCAAAGGGGCCGTCTGTGTCCCCGTCCTCCCGCTCCATGGTGGTAAGGTCGTTGATATCAGCCTTGGCATAGGCAGCGGAGGAGCTGTTCAGCAGCGGCTCGGCGGTGACATCCTCGGTCTCGGTGACCGTGATGCCCTGTGCCACTGACAACATGACATGGGTATTGGTGTTCACGCCGTTCAGCGCAGTGCTCTCGGTGGGCGTGCCGTAGTCCGGCAGCAGCGACCATGCAGAGTTATACAGCGCCTTGCTGCTGTCGCCCTCCACCACCATGCCCTCTGCGCGGGCAAGGCCGAACTGCGCCAGCACAGCGTCCAGCTGCGGAGTCTGGGCGTAGACACTGCTGGTCAGCAGCAGTTTGCCGCCCGCCGCCAGATAATTTTGCAGCTGGCTGATCTCATCCACAAGGCCGTCCCCTGCGGTAAAATCGCTGGTGGGCGCGTTGATGATAAGCAGATTGCAGTCCTCCGGGATGGTGTTCGTGAGCAGATCCAGCGGCTGGGCGTCGATATTCTGGGCGTCCAGTGCATCGGTCAGGGAGTCGGTCAGGGACTGTTCGCCGTGGTTGGTGGTATAGTAGGCGTGGCTCTGTCCGGCTGCGGTAAGCTTATAAATGGCAGAGGTGATCTGCTTTTCGCCGCCAAAAGTCACGCTGGCAGAGCCGGTGGTGTAGTAGTCGGTGTAGTCGTACTCGTACAGGTCGGCGGCATCCAACACGGTGCTGTTCTCCCCGCAGGTGACGATCAGACTGCCGGTGGAAACATTCTCCGCACCGTACTTTGCGGCAAAGGTGGGGTACAGGGTGGGGTCCTTCTGTTCCCAGCTCAGGTGCCCGCTCTCGGCGGCGTAGTGATCCAGCAGCTTTGTGATGATGGCATCCTCGCTGCCGGTTTCGCAGAGGTAATAGATGTGCACATCCTTTTCCAGCCCCTCCACCAGCGCTTTGGTGCTGTCGCTCAGGGTGTACATTTTGGCTTCAGAGAGGTCGAACTCGGTATATTTTGCAGGGATCGCCCGCACCAGCAGGTTGAGCAGTACCGCCAGCACCAGCACTGCTGCCAGCATGGCGGTGGACAGCAGCCCGCTGCGGAATACCCTGCCTTTCTGAGAGGATGCGTTCTTGTTCCATTTCATCATTGCGGCCTCCTCTCAGTTCCAGCGGCGCTTTTCCAGCCCCTGCGCAGTGAAGAACAGGAACACCGCCGCTACGGTCAGGTAGTAGGCCAGTGTGGGGATGGAAAAGCTGCTGTTAACAAATTCTTCAAAGGGGGTAAACAGGCACAGGGCGCTGAGCACCGCGCTGAAAGCTTCGGTCAGCCAGCTGCTCTTGAGCAGAAACAGCACCGTAAGTGCCACGCAGCACCCCGCAAAGGAAAGACAGCCCAGCGTAAAGCTTTTGCTGCGCAGCCCCGCCGCCACGCTGAGCACGGCGGCAATGGCGGTGAACAGTGCCAGCGCCACCGCGCTGCCGGTAGTGAACATGGTGCGCAGACTGGGCATCATATAGGCCAGCAGCAGCGCTGCCACACCGGATACGGCGGCGATGATCTGGTTTTCGGTCAGGCTGGAAAGGAACACCCCAATGGCAATGGCGGCGCAGCCCATGAGGTAATAGCACAGCAGGGCAGAAAAGTTGGCCAGCGTGCTGGTGCCGGTAGCGCCCAGCACCTTCAGCACAAGGATCATGCCCGCATCCACAAGACAGGGCAGCGCAAAAATGACGCAAAGGGCAAAATATTTGCCCAGCACGATGCCGCCCACCGACACCGGGCTTGTAAGCAGCAGCTGGTCGGTGCGGCTGTGGCGTTCCTCCGCCAAGGAGCGCATGGTGAGCACCGGGATGTAGAGCAGCAGCACAAAAATGGTGCGGTACAGCGTGTAGTAGCCAAAATCCGGCAGACCGTAGCCCAGATTCAGCGCCACAAAGTAGATGGCCGTAGCCGCCAGCATAAAGGCGGTAAGCACCGCACCGATCATGCCGTGAAAGCAGCTGCGGAGCTCTCGTTTAAAGATAGCAGCCATCTCAGTTCCCCTCCCCTTCTGCCGGGGCTTCCTGCTCCGGCGTTTTTTCGGTCAGCGCAAGGAATACCTCCTCAAGGCTGCGATTCTCGGCGGCAAGCGCCAGCACGGTGCAGCCGGCCTCGGTCAGTGCCCGGGACACGGCGGCGCGGCGGTCGGCGGCGTCCTCGCTCTCGGCGGTAAAGGTGACCTGACCGTCTGCAGCGCTTTCCAGTTCTACCCGGCAGATACCCGGCACGCTGCGCACTGCGGCAAGCACGGTATCGGTCTCGCCCTGCGCGGTGGCGCGCAGGCGGCTGCCGGGGTTCAGGGTCTCGCCCAGTTCCTCCGGGCTGCCCACAGCCACCAGACGCCCTTTAGACAGGATGAGCACCTGCTGACACACGGCCTGCACCTCGCTGAGGATGTGGCTGGACAGAATGACCGTGTGCGCCTTGCCCAGTTCCCGGATGAGGTTGCGGATCTCGATGACCTGCGCGGGGTCCAGCCCCACGGTGGGCTCATCCAGAATGATGAGCTGCGGGCTGCCCAGCAGCGCCTGCGCAATGCCCACGCGCTGACGGTAGCCCTTGGACAGGCTGCGGATGACCCGGGGCAGCACTTCTTCCAGCCCGGTGCGGCGGGCAGCAGCCAGCACCTGTTGCTTGCGCTGCGCACGCTTGACCCCCTTGAGCTCTGCCACAAAGTCCAGATACTCCTGCACGGTCATTTCCGGGTAGAGCGGCGGTTGCTCCGGCAGGTAGCCTACACAGGCTTTGGCCTGCTGTGCCTGCTCCGGCAGACGGAACCCGGCTACCTTCACCTCGCCCTCGGTGGGTGCCAGATAGCCGGTAAGGATATTCATAATGGTGGATTTGCCCGCGCCGTTGGGCCCCAGCAGGCCGTAGATCTGGCCGTCCGGCACCGTAAACGAGAGATCCTGCACGGCAGGGCGGCTGCCGTAGGACTTGCTCAGGTGAGAAACTTCGATCACAGCAAACTCTCCTTTTATTCAGAAGCTGTTTTGCGGAAAGCGGCATGGACGCAGCGCTTTCCGGTTTGGAACTGCTATAGTTTAGACGGAAAATGTGTTTAAATTAAGACAATCCTGTGTGGGAAAACGAAACATTTGCCCGCGCAAAACGCAAAAATGCCGCCTCCCGAAGGAAGCGGCATGAGATAGCCTATAATTACTTACGGCCGAAACGCTTGTTGAAGCGCTCAACACGTCCGCCGGTGTCAACCAGCTTCTGCTTGCCAGTGTAGAAAGGATGGCACTTGGAGCAAACTTCGACGTGGATCTCGGGCTTGGTGGAACGAGTGTTGATGACATTACCACAAGCGCAGGTAATGGTGCAGTCAACGTAGTTCGGATGGATACCCTGTTTCATTCTTTTCACCTCAATTCTGGTTCTGACGTATTGGGGCCATATTTAATGTATGTGCCCATCACAACCTTCAATATCGGCTACCCCGTCGAGCGGCCTTGGAAACGATTGCCTTACTATTATAGCACGAATCAGGCAGAATGCAAGAGGGAATTTTAACTTTTTTACAGCTTTTGCAGCAAAGCATAAAAACCGCCCCCGAAGCAGCACGGTCTTGTGCACTGCTTCGGGGGCAGTCTGCTTTTGTTCTATTATAAGGTTACTGCTTTGCGCTTTCCGGGGCGACCTCAAAGTCGATCTTGCCCAGATTGACGTCTGCACGCACGATGGTGATCATCATGGTATCGCCCAGATTCCAGTTCTTGCCGGAAACAGGGTCGGAAAGGCGGACGCCCTCGGTGAGCATAGTGCCGGTGGCGGTCAGGCTGGAAGCGGGCACAAAGCCCTCCACGCCGTTTTCCAGTTCGATGAACAGGCCGCGCTGGGTCACGCCGGAGATGCGGCCCTCGTAGCACTCGCCCAGATGGCGGCGGGCATACTCGGCCTTGTAGCAGTCCTCGGCCTTGCGCTCGATCTGCATGGCGATCACCTCGCGCTCGCTGGCCTGCTTGCTGACATCCTCGGCAAACTCGCTGTAGCGCAGGATCATGGTGTCCTTATCGGTGCCCTTGAGCTGCGCCGTCATGATGCGGTGGATGGCCAGGTCCGGGTAGCGGCGGATGGGGCTGGTGAAGTGGGCATAGTCCTGCAGAACCAGACCGTAGTGACCCTTGGGCTTTTCCTCATACACAGCCTTGGACATACAGCGCAGCATACCGGTGTTGATGATCTGCTCATAGGCAGTGCCGCGCACGCCCTCCAGAATAGCGCTCAACTCCTTGGGGGTGGGCACGTCCTTGGCAAAGTGGTCGTTGACGCCGCAGGCCTGCAGCAGACCGTGCAGACGCTCCAGCTTTTCGGCGTTGGGCTCCTCATGCACGCGGTACACAAAGGGGATCTGCTTCACCCGGGCAAAGTGGGCGGCGCACTGGTTGGCCAGCAGCATGAACTCCTCGATCATGGCCTCGCTCTCGCCGGAGGTGCGCTTTTTCACATCGATGCAGTGGCCGTTCTCATCCAGAATGAGCTTGACTTCCCCGCTCTCGAAATCGATGCAGCCGCGCTCCTTGCGCAGGCGGGCGCGGTGGCCGTACAGCTCCTTCATGGCAGGCAGCTGTGCCAGTACCTCGTGGTACTTGCCGGTCAGCTCGTCATCGGCGTTGCCGGCCAGCAGGGCGTTGATCTCGGAGTACACGCCCTTGACCCGGCTGCGGATGACGGACTTGACAAAGCGGTAATCGGTCAGGTTGCCGTCCTTATCCAGCCGCATCAGGCAGGAGAAAGCCAGCCGCAGCACGCCCTCGTTCAGGCTGCAGATGCCGTTGGACAGCTGCTTGGGCAGCATGGGCACCACCTGATCGGCGTAGTAGACGCTGGTAGCGCGGCTGAAGGCTTCGTTGTCCAGTTCGGTGCCGGGCTTGACGTAGTTGGAAACATCCGCGATATGCACGCCCAGCTCAAAGCCGCCGTCCGGGGTCTTGGTCAGGCTGATAGCATCGTCGATATCCTTGGTCTCGGCGCTGTCGATGGTAAAGATGGGCAGAGCGCGCAGATCCATGCGGCCCTCGCAGTCCGCAGCAGACACCTCGGCGTTGTCCAGCTTTTTGGCTTCGTCCCGCACCTTGTCCGGGAAGCGGCTGCGGATATCCTGCGCGTAGAGCAGTGCCTTTGCGCAGCGCTTGGCTTCGTCACAGCTGCCAAAGCGCATGGCCACGCCCACGCGGTGATCCTCCTGACGGTTGCCGCGCAGCAGGATCTCCACTGCCACCTTGTCGCCGTCCTTGGCGCTGCCTTCGCAGTCCCGCATGACCTGCATGGAGATAGCGGGGCAATCGTCCGGTACGAACTTCAGGCGGCCCTCCATGCGGTGCATGGTACCCACCAGCGCGTTCTTCTCTTCCAGAACAGCAAGGATCTCGCCCTCATCGCTGCCCTCTACCCGGGGGTGTGCAAACTTTTCCACCAGCACCTTGTCGCCGGGCATTGCGCCGCGGGTGAACCGGCCGGGGATAAAGATATCGCTGGTGCCGTCCTCCAGCATGACAAAGGCAAAGTTTTTGCCCAGCTTTACCACCTTGCACAGCAGTGCCTTGTCGGCACGGCCGCTGCGCACGGTGAAGAACACGCCCTGACGCTGGCAGATGACGGCCTCGTGCACCAGCTGGTCCACGGTCTCCATCACCTTGCGGTCTGCGCCGCGATCCCCGCCGAACTTATTTTTCAGATCCTTTACGGTGCACGGCTGATTCTGGATCGCGTGCTCAATTTTATCGCGCATTGCCATAAAATATTTTCTCCTTCACTTCCGTGGCCGTGCATCTCCTGCGGAGCACAGCCCTGCCTTGGGACGGGCGCTTTCCCCTGTCCCCTCTTTGCGGCAGCCCGCAGAACCGGCTGCCCGCACTTTTTTCTGCACAGAAAAACAGCCCCGTCCGTTCACGGGGCTGCAACGCCTTCTCAGCCTGCCAGACGGCCTGCGAACAGACAGGCCAGAATAGCGACCACAAAGAACACCACGCCTGCAATGCGGGTGACCTTAGCCAGCATCTGATCCGCCGGGGTCAGACGTGCATTGTTGGCACCGCCCACGCTGCCGTTGATGGCACCGGACAGACCCTGACCGTGGGTGTGCTGCATGAGGGTGAGGAAAACGATGACCAGCGAAGCCACCAGCAGAATGGCACCGCCAACAATTTCGATAACAGACATGAATCGTAACGCTCCTTTTATTTGTAAATACGGAAATCCACGCAAAAACACAACTATATAGTAGCATAACAAAGCCAAAATTGCAAGCGGAATCCGCGCATTTATCCCGCCGCTTCCAGCGCGGCGCACACCTGTGCAAAGATGGCTGCACCGGAATACGCCGTATGCACCGCGCCGTCCTGCAGCACCACAATGGTGTAGCGGGGCTTTTCTGCCGGCCAGAACCCCGCAAACCACAGGTTGCAGCGCTCGGTGCCCTCCGGGGTGAACTGCCCGGTCTGAGCAGTGCCGGTCTTGCCGCCCGCCCCGCCGGAAACCCCGGCGGCATCCTGCGCGGTGCCCTGCTGCACCACCTGCACTAACATAGTGCGCAAGAGCGCTGCGCTCTGCGCCGGGAGCACCCGCCGTCCCCGAGGGTGGCTAAGGGGCTCCACCGGCTGCCCGGTGGTCTCGTCCAGTGTAGCTTGCAGCACATAGAGCGCGCGGTATACGCCGTCCGCTGCAATGGTGTTGAACAGCGCCGCAACCTGCATGGGTGTCGCCAGCAGGCTGCCCTGCCCAAAGCTGAAATTGGCCAGCTGTCCGCTTTGCACCAGCTCCTGCGCAGTGGGCAGCTGCCCGGTCTCGGCGGCAAGCCCTTCTGCCAGCGGCAGGCTCTGTCCAAAGCCGAACGCCTGGGCGGCGTCCAACAGTTTTTCCGCGCCCAGCTGCTGCCCCAGGCAGATAAAATAGCCGTTGCAGCTTTTTTCCAGCGCAGCGGCAAGATCTACCTGCCCATGCGGCACCCCGCCCGCGCAGCGGAAGATCTGCCCATCCACCACCACCGCGCCGGTGCACTCGAAAACCGGCTGCAAGCCCGCTTCCAGTGCAGCCGCCGCCAGCACCGGCTTGAACACCGACCCCACCGCATAGCTTTGCAGCGCCCGGTTCAGGAAGGGGCTGTTCGCCGCCTGCAAACTGTCGGCAAGGTGCTCCGGGTCGTAGCCCGGCACACTGACGCTGGCGCGCACCGCCGCCGTGGCGGTATCCAGCACCAGAATGCAGCCGCTTTGCATAGTGGTGAACGCCACCGCTTCCACCGCCCGCTGCACCGGACGGGAGATGGTCAGCTGCACACCCAGCGCCCCGCTGTCGGCTTGCAAAAGTTTGGGCATCTCGCCGGTGCGCAGCGTGCCCTGCGCCGTGACGGCGCAAACAAGGCTGCTGTGCTCCCCTGTGCCGGAAAGCACGGCGTCCAATGCCTTTTCCAGCCCCGCAGCGCCGTGACCTGTGCCATCCAGATAGCCCAGCAGATGCTGACACAGCGGCACTGCGGCATACCGCCGGGCGGTGGGGTAACCGGTCAGTCCAAGGCGGGCGGGGTCGCAGTTCACCTCCAGCAAAAACGGCGCAGCGCGGCTGCGGCTGCGGTACAAAAACGCCTGCCCGGCGGCGTCCGTGCAGGCATACAGCCGGTCGTAATTGCCCTGCCCGGGAAAACACACCACCTGCCAGTGCTCCTCTAACCCGGTGAGCAGCTGCCCCTGTGCATCGTAAAAGCTGCCCCGCCGGGCGGGCAGCTGCAGGGTGACCGTGCTCTGCGCCGCCGCCCGCGCGGCATAGGCGGGGTGCTGCGCCAGCAGATACAACCGGCACAGCACCACCATAAACCCCAGCAGCAAGGCAGCATACACCGCCAGCACCCGTTTGCCGGACATCCCCGCGCCCCCTTTCCGTATGGTTAGGGTGGGCAGCAGGGGTGCAGGGTATACATAAAAAGAGGTGGAACCTCTCCGAAGAGAAATTCCACCTCTCTGGCGTATCTTATTAAGAAAGACTGGTACGGATTAGTACATACCGCCCATGTCACCGCCGGCAGGTGCGGCGGGAGCCGGGGGTTCCGGCAGGTCAGCCACAAGGCTCTCGGTGGTCAGCACCATCTCAGCGACGGATGCTGCGTTCTCCAGAGCGGAACGGGTGACCTTGGTCGGGTCCACGATGCCAGCGGCGATCATATCCTCGACAAAGACCTCGTTCTGGGCATCGAAGCCGTAGTTGGGCTTGTTGGCAGAAACGATCTTGTCGATGATGACGCTGCCCTCCAGACCGGCGTTCTTGGCGATCTGGCGCAGAGGAGCTTCCAGAGCCTTCAGGACGATCTTGGCACCGGTGCGCTCGTCGCCTTCCAGCGTGTCGCACAGGGCGCGCACAGCGGGGATGGCGTTGATGGGAGCGGTGCCGCCGCCAGCGACAACGCCTTCCTGAACAGCAGCCTTGGTTGCGTTCAGAGCGTCCTCGATGCGCAGCTTCTTATCCTTCATCTCGACCTCGGTAGCAGCACCGACCTTGATGACTGCAACGCCGCCGGCCAGCTTTGCCAGGCGCTCCTGCAGCTTCTCACGGTCGAAATCGCTGGTGGAAGCCTCGATCTGGTTGCGGATCTGTGCAATGCGGGCTGCAATGGCATCCTTATCGCCTGCGCCGCCCACGATGGTGGTGTTCTCCTTGGT
>OHOK01001042.1_pt1 | contig 11876 bp, 9 predicted proteins | sample 1569731 | NCBI WGS metagenome assembly OHOK01 (sample SAMEA3879559, study PRJEB24766) | human gut metagenome | biome: human-associated habitat; feature: feces | place: USA | collected 1985/1987
GGGCGGTTCTTTTTTCACCTCTTCCTCAAAAACTCAATAACACTAAACTTGTATATCCTCCACCTGCTGCCTATCTTGAAACCCTCTATCTCCCCTGTTTTAAGATAACGGAGCATAGAGTTTTTGCCAATCTTTAAAAGCTGCTGACATTCTTTAGCGGTAAGGATGTCGGGTATATCGTCAAACATAATTTATCATTCCTTTCAAAAAATATCGGTTTATCTTAATGTTCAGCGGTTTAGTACGGCACTTTTCGGAAACTTGATCTTTACAAATATACATCATCTTTATGAAGTAACGCAAATGCGGAAAGGAGGGCGTTACGATGAACAAGGCTAAAGTCATACTCGTGCTTGTGGGCAGCGTGCTGGCGGAGATAGCGCAGGAGATCATCACCTACATCGCTGATAAGGACGAGTGAACACCATAGGCAGGCTTTCGGGTCTGCCTTTAATTTTTGTATTTTGTAAAGGAGTTTTAAAATGAGCGAACTTACCTATTGCAGCATTTGCGGCTGCACTTTAGAGGACGAGGCGGGATGCTATGAAGTCGAAAACGAGATACTTTGTCAGGATTGCTACGATAACGAAACTGTGATATGCGACCATTGCGGCGAACGCTGTATCGAACAGAATACCGTGAGCGATGAAAACACTATCCTCTGTACAGATTGCTATGATAATCATTATTACCGCTGTTCAAACTGCGAAACTATCGTGCATTCCGACGATACGTACTGGCGCGGCGATAACGCCTATTGCCGTGAATGTTATGACGATTGCTGTGATAACGGCGACTACATCAACGATTATTACTACAAGCCAAAACCCGTGTTCTACAAACTGCCGAAAGAAGACAACGTGCGTTTTTACGGTGTTGAACTGGAGATAGACGGTGCAGGAAGATACGATGATAATGCGGAAAAAATTTATGATACAGCTAATGTTCAGAATGAAGTACTTTACATAAAGTCTGACGGCTCGTTGGACGAGGGAATGGAACTTGTCAGTCATCCTTGTTCCATAGATTTTCACCGAAAGAAATTTCCGTGGGAGGATATTGTGAGAAAAGCACTTTCTCTTGGCTACCGTTCGCATAATACGTCTACCTGCGGACTTCACGTCCATATTGGCCGAAAACAGCTTGGATATTCCTACGAGGAACAGGAAGAAGTCATAAGCCGAATAATGTTCTTTTTCGAGAGCCATTGGAACGAGCTTTTCAAGTTCTCACGGCGTACTGCATACAGCGTTGACCGCTGGGCGGCAAGACACGGTTACAATGACAAGCCGAAAGAGATACTTGAAAAGGCAAAGAAAAGCACTAAGGGCAGATATGCCTGTGTGAACATAACAAATGCTGATACTGTGGAGATAAGGCTGTTCAGGGGCACTCTAAAATTCAACAGCTTTATGGCGACGCTTGAACTTGTAGACAGCATATGCCAAAACGCAGTATGCCTTAATGATGATGATATGAACAAGCAATCCTGGGCGGATTTTGTGCTGGGCATAAAGCCTGAATATACAGAGCTTATCAGGTATCTGAAAGAGAAAAGGCTCTATGTTAACGAGCCTGTCAGTGAGGAGGATTAACTATGTGTGCGATATTTGGATTTGTGAATTACAGACGTTCGCTCAGCAGGAGCGAGATGAAAGAACTTATCAACAGATTATCCGTCGAGTCAGAGGTAAGGGGCAAGGACGCAACGGGCATAGCGTATGTGAAACACGGCGAACTTAAAGTTTTCAAGAGAGCAAAGCCTGCTCACAAGGTAAGGCTTTATGTGCCTGAGGACACAGTTATCTTCACAGGTCATACGAGAATGACTACGCAAGGCGACGCTAGGTACATTTACAATAACCACCCGTTCACAGGCAAAACTGCGGACGGGTCTTTTGCTTTATGTCACAACGGCGTGCTTTACAACGACAGTCAGCTTGCAAAATCTGAACGTTTGCCGAAAAGCAAGATAGAAACTGACAGCTACGTTGCCGCACAGCTTATTGAGAAATACGGCAAACTTGACTTCAAGACCATAGCGAAGATGTCAGAGGCGGTAGAAGGCTCTTTTGTATTCACGATACTAAGCGACAAGAACAAGCTTTTCATAGCAAAGGGCGACAATCCGCTATGCCTTATCCATTACAAGCAATTGGGGCTGTATGTTTACACGTCCACCGAAGACATTATGAAAAATGTGCTGAAAGGCAGCTTCCTTGAAAAGCTGCCTTTTGAAGTGATAAAGGTCACGGAGGGAGAGATCATAAGCATTGACAAGCGTGGGCGTTTTGAGAAAAGCAGCTTTGTACCGAACGAATTTTGCTATGGTTGGAACTATTACGGATACAGAAAGCCCGCTTACGATGAGAACGAACTTTTCGATATATGCGGTATGTTCGGGGTATCGCAGGAGGATCTTATGCTGCTTTACGATATGGGTTACACGGACGAAGAGATAGAGGGTATGCTTTGCGACAGGAGTATGTTGAGGGAGTGTATCGAGGAGGCTAGGGTGCTGGTGGGGGAATATTATTAGGAGGTATTTTATGGCATACACATTCAGCGGAAGCAGATACATCACAAGCGGCGTGGCAGAAAACTTCCCTATTGAATTGCAAGTGGCGTTATTTTCAGCCGTAGAGCAAATGCGAGAAAAGGTCAGCGGACAGCTTGATTATCTGCAAGTTTTCGAGATAGTGACAAGGGTCAAAGGGCAGAAAAAATTCCTGCACATTTATCATATGCAGGAATGCCCTGAGGCTAAGCTTAAATATTTCATACCGACCGACGTGGAGGTAAACGGCAGGGCGTATATGATCGACGATGTGGATCATATTACGCTGCTGTTGGCGGAGGAGTATTGAGTTGAAAAGGAATCACAGCTTTCGAGGGGGCTGTGATTTTTTTTGCCCTGAACTCACCTCTCCTGTACCTATTTACCTTATAATCATGCTTCAAAGTGTCGGTCTTGTCTATGCGGCAGACGTACAAACTTACCTTTTACCCTCTCACCGCCTATTCCCATTAGCAAGATCATTAACAATATCTGCAATGTTCTCCAGCTGCCTTTTGTTGAGCTTTTTCAGGTCAGAGATCAGCTTACTCAGCTCTTTTGGCTGCTCGGCGTCGGCGTCGAAAAACTCCTGCGGCGTAATGCCCAGATACTCGCAGATATAAAAGAAAGAGGTCATAGAGGGCAGGGCTTTTCCTGTTTCGATATTGTTTATATACCCTGCGTTCTGTCCAATAGATAAGCTCATATCCCTTGCGGAAACACCTTTCTGTGTGCGAAGTTTTGAGAGCCTCAAAGCAAAATTATTGTCATACATGAATTTGTTCTCGTACATTATTTGCACCCCCATATATAATATTTTATCCTATATCATCATGCATTATGTCGGAATTTTTCCTATAAAGGGGTTGAAATATGTGAAATAATATGATATAATGATGTAAAGTATTTGAAATAATGCGATATTTGTATAAGAAGCGGATTGTGCCATGCTTTTTGTTAAAATAAAAAAATATCTTACGAAAACGTTATACTAAGCAGCCAGCTTAACAAAAGTGAAAAAGAATGTGTTATAATTAACATACAAAAACGTATTATTATGTCAGTTATAGTTGATAATTGACAAATCAATAAGGAAAAGGAGTTTTTGACATGAACGAAAACATCAACAAGAAATTTGACGTAAAAAACTTTGACTATGATAAGTGCTATGAAGAAGTAAAGGAAAATGCTTCAAAAAATATCAATATCATAGTGTGCGGAGCTACCGGCGTTGGCAAAAGCAGCCTTATAAACGACTTCTTCGAGTTTGATAAGGATAGGGCCGCGCCTGTCGGAAGCAGCGGAAAGCCGCAGACAAGGGGTATTCACGAATATCGTTCGAAGAGCATTACCTTGTTCGACACTGAGGGCTACGAGGTAGAAAGCTCGTCTACGCCGGAAAACAGCGCTTTTTACAAAAATATAATAGATCTTATCGACGAACGCAAAAATAATTATCCTGCGGATTTGGGTATGCACATCCACGAGGTTTGGTACTGCATAAATAACCGCTTCATGGATCTCGATGAAAGGCTGATAAAAGACATACAGGCGAGAAATATCCCCGTGTGCGTTATTATTACAAAGGTGGATAACCTTGACGAAAAAGAGGTCGCTCAGATAAAGGACGCTGTCGGCGAAGCCGGAAAACGCAATAGGATAAACGGCGTTGAGGTGTTTACCTATTCTACTAACAGCGATCTTGGCGACGAGTATGTGCAGAAATCTGAGATAAACAGCTGGGCACATCATAATCTTGACGATTACCTCAGAGAAAGCTTTATCCCGTCGCTCAAAAAAGCGCAGGGTCAAATGGCAGAAATGATGATAAAACACAAGATACCGAAATACGCGGCTTTAGCCGCAGGTATTGTTACGGCTACATCATTTGTACCCGTGCCACTTTCCGATTCGGTACCGCTTATGGGCATACAGGTAAAAATGGCGATGGATATTTTAAGCTGCTACGGAATAGATAATGATATGAAGGGCGCTGTGAAAAATTTAGCCGGAGCGGGCTTCGTTTCTTATATAGGAAAAACGCTGGCTTCTCAGCTACTTTCGGTGATCCCATTTGTCGGCGGCGCGGCGAAAGCCACGGTAAATGTTTCAGTGGCAACTACTGTTACGGCTACCCTCGGCGTTGCGATAACGAAGATCTGCGAGGAATACACTAAAGCCTGCATAGAGAACGGCGGCTCGAAAGACCTTATGATCACCAAAATTTCCGACTACTTTACTGTTGAAAATCTGAAAAAGGTAATGAAAGAGATCAGCAAGGGCAAGGATCAGAAAATTGTAGAGAGAATAGTAAAAGCTGTAGTTGATATGTTCAAGGATACGAAAAAAGGAGCAAGGAAATAATGGAAGGCGACAAGATAAAAACTAATATACTGATAGCCGGCAAATCGGGCGTTGGCAAAAGCAGTCTGCTGAATTACATATTTGGCGAAGAGGTCGCGGAGACGGGTGCGGGAAAGCCCGTAACGGCGGAGGGTCTGCACGAATATTCTTTCGAGCTGAAAGATAACGACCGAATATCTTTTTCGATATGCGACAGCTGGGGTCTTGAACCCGATAAAGCGGACGAATGGCACAAGCAGATAATCGAAAAGGTAGCAGAATACGACAAGCACTCTATCAATGAATGGTTCAGCACCATAATCTACTGCCTTAGCGCCGACTCTGACAGAGTGGAAGATTTTGAGATAAACATAATAAACAACCTTATAGCTGAGAAAAACAACGTAAACGTTGTGATAACTCACTGCAAGTCTGAAAACGACGACAGAGCGGAGCGTATGAAAAAGCGCATAGTTGAAGACGGCGGCGTTTCGGCTGACTCGGTGATATTCGTGAACAACTATGAGAAAAAACTTATTTCTGGCGAGGTAAAAAAGTTTGGACGCGAAGAGGTAGTAAACTGCATTATCCGCAACTTGTGGAACAATTACAAGGTAAAAGTGCCGTATAAAATAAAAGAGCACGCTAACCAAATGTTTCGCAGCGAGCACGATAAGCTTCATGATATGGTGGCAAGTACAAGATTTGTTCTGCAAAAGCATCATAAGCTCGATAAATTTGAAGAGAAGATAAATTATGAATTCGGAATGTTCGTTTTAAATTCTGTAAGAAAACTAAATAATGAGTTTAACGATGCGTATAATTATTATCAGCAGCTGTCACAAGAGTATTATGCGATCGTTTTTGGTATGGACACGTTAAAGCTACTGAACGACCCAATAATGTTTTTTGACGCAACAAAGGCTTTCAAAGAAGAAGTAAGTCAGCAGGTGGAAAGGATCGCCGAATCAACGGGAAAAATACTGAAATTCATGAACCAGGACGTTACCAAAGAGCGTATGAAAAAGCTTTTTGTAGAGATAAAGATAAACATATCGACGGTAAAAGATATCAAAGAAAATCTTCATGAAACAATAGACAAGTACATCGTAAGCACAAGAAGCGCAGTTTTTGAAGAGGTAGAGAAAGCTGAGGAGAAACTGCTTGCTATCGAGATCAAGATATAGGGGGTGCACCCAAATGACCATAAAAAAGCTAACAGCAATAGTCCTCACGGGTGCGCTGTTGCTGCTCACCGCTTGTTCTGACAGCGATTCAGGCAGCGGCAAAAAAAGCAAGAAGAAAGACTACTACACCATTGGCGAAACTTGGACGGTTGACGGGCAGTGGTCGCTTACCGTTACAGGCGTCACGGAAACGGCTGAGCGCAATGAGTATGCGGACGAAAATCCTGCGGCGGTCTATATCGTGGACTACGAATATACAAACATCGGTTACGAGGACGAGGACGGCATAGCAAAGGGCATTTTCTTCGACATGGAGGACACCATAATAGACAGCAATGGCGTTATGGGTTACAGCTACCCGGGCGACGTTGCGAGAAACCCAAATGAAGCGCCTATAGGAAGCACCTGCAAGGCTCAGGCTTGCATTGGTGTGGACAATGCGGGTGATTTCAGGATCACTGAGAGCCATTATGATTCAGACGGTGACGAACATTCGGCGACTTTTCTTATCGAAGTCGGCGGAAGTTCGGCAGACGAAAAATCTGACAGCGCCGCTAAGCCGACGGAAACTACCACCACAACGACCGCCGAGGCGACCACGACTAAGCCCGTGACCACGCTTGCGCCGTATGACATTTACGACGACACGGTGTATGCGAACGACCTTATCTACGAAACGGCGGACGATATTTTTGCCGAACTGGGCGACGATTTCAGCATGGATTTTATATCAGTGGGGCAGGAAAACATCATCGCCGTGGAGAACGACGACGTGTATCCGAACACAAAGATAGGCTTTTACACCACGGACATACAGAACATCGGCACGCTTGATTTTCCATATGCGATACACGTCACGCCGGGCGGATACATCACCGAGGGCGTGCAGGTTGGAATGACGTACAACGAGCTGAAAGCCATTTGCCCGAGCCTGGAGGGCGCAACGCTTGACGGCGGAACGTTCGGCCCGACGGCGTGGATAAACATAGACGGCAACGCGTGGGGCATAGAGTTCGACGTATCGCAGGCAGACCGCGAGCGGCTAGGCATGGCGGTAGGCGTAGCTGTTGATCTTTCGGAGCTTAATCCTAAGAGTACACTAGGGTATTATATTAGTTCGCTGAGCTGATATTTTTGAATTTTGTTATGGCAGCTTTTCGGCTTTTTAAGGAGTCGGAAGGCTGCTTTTTTTCTACCTTAAATTTAGTGACTTTACTTCATTTTTATTACAAAGCAATAAAAAACGCAGCTAAATGATTGACTATTTGTGGGAAATGTGGTATAATGTGATGTGAATATATAACTTCTTATAATTTTATCTTATCTGAAGTGGAGGTGTGACAATGACCATACTTGCAAAAAAAGAAATGTCAGAAGAGGATATAAAGCTTCAATTCATTACTCCTGCTATTCTTGATAAGTGGGATAAAAACAGAATTACAATGGAAACAAGGATCACCGACGGTAAGATCTGTCTGAACGGTAACTTTGTTCATCGTGATAAGAAAAGCGCCAAGTTTGCCGATTATGTTCTGTATTGGAGCAGCAGTTTCCCCATAGCGATAGTTGAGGCTAAGGACAATAACCATAGCGTATCATTCGGCTTACAACAGGCTATAGCTTATGCTCAGATGATGGATGTACCTTTCGTTTACAGCTCCAATGGTGATGCTTTCTATGAACACGATATGCTGACAGGTATGGAGCGTGAAATCGCACTTGATGATTTCCCTACACCTAATGAGCTTATGGAACGATACAAGGCAAATGCGAACGGCGGGCAAGGGCTGTCAGAGAATGAGCTTGCAGTCATCAGCCAGCCTTACTATTCAAGCCAGAATACCTACGAGCCAAGATATTATCAGCGAGTGGCAGTAAACCGTACTGTTGATGCTATTGCTCGTGGTGTAATGAGACTCCTGCTCGTCATGGCAACAGGCACGGGCAAGACCTATACTGCGTTCCAGATCGTGTACCGTCTGCTTAAAAGCGGTATGAAGCGTAAGATACTGTATCTTGCCGACAGGAATATTCTTGTGGATCAGTCTATACAGCAGGATTTCTCTCCGCTTGAAAAGGTCATCCACAAGATCAATGTTGCTAAGGATAACAAAACCACTATCACCTCACATCAGGTCTATTTCTCGCTGTATCAGCAGTTGATCGGTGATGATGATAAGGAGCATTTCTCCGAGCTGTTTGACAAGGATTTCTTTGACCTTATTATCGTAGATGAGTGTCACAGAGGCAGCGCCAAAGAGGATAGCAAGTGGCGCAGGATACTGGATTACTTCTCCTCGGCTACACAGATCGGTATGACCGCTACTCCGAAGGAGACAACATATACTTCTAACATTTCGTATTTTGGCGAACCGATCTACACATACTCCCTCAAAAACGGCATTGAGGACGGATTTCTCGCCCCGTTTAAGGTCATCAGCATCACAACAGACATTAGTGACGGCTGGAGACCGCTGAAAGGACAGCGAGATTATTACGGCAACGAAATTGAGGACAGGATATACAACAATACCGACTATGACTACAATATCATCATTCAGGACAGAATCAACCAGGTTGCCCTTGAAATTACGAACTACCTTATCAGCACAGACCGTATGCAGAAAACGATAGTATTCTGTGCGACAGAGGACGCTGCGGAGCGTATGAGAGTGGCTCTTGTCAACTTCAATAAGGATATGGTTGCTCAGAATCCTGATTATGTGGTGCGTATCACAGGCTCGGACGAGTACGGCAAGAGCAAACTCGATTACTTCATTTCTGTCGGCTCTCCTTATCCTGTTATCGCCACGACTTCCAAGCTCCTGTCTACGGGTGCGGATTGCAAAATGACCAAGCTGATCGTGCTTGATGAAAATATCGGCTCTATGACTGAGTTCAAGCAGATCATCGGCAGAGGTACCAGACTGCGTGAAAAAGAGGGCAAGACGCACTTTGTAGTTATGGATTTCAGAGGTGTGACAAGGCTGTTCTACGATAAAAAGTGGGACGGTCCGATTGAAATTGATCCGAACTATCACCCTCCGAAACCAAAAGAGGGACCGGATATTATTGTCGATCCGCCTGCACCTCCTCCTGAGCCGCAGGAAAAGCCCTATGTTGATGTGAACGGCTGTACTGTCCGTATCATCAACAAGGTGGTATCGGTGTACGATGCCGACGGCAAGCTCCTCCGACATGAGAACATCATAGACTATACAAGAACAAATATCCTCGGAGAATACGCCGACTTAGAGCATTTTATCAGAAGTTGGAACGGCGAGGAAAAGAAAAAGACCATATCTGAGCTTTTCAAGGAACACGGCATTGACCTGCAAGCGCTGAAAGAATCGCAGGGTATGGGTGATATTGACGATTTTGATTTTATCATTCATGTTGCGTTCGACAAGAAACCGCTGACACGGAGAGAGCGTGCGAATGATGTGAAGAAGCGTGACTTCATCAGCAAGTACAGCGGAATGGCAAGAGAGGTCATAGAAGCTCTGCTTGAAATGTACTCCAACGAGGGTATCTATCAGATAGAGGATACGCAGGTATTGAAGCTTGATCCGTTTATTAGAATGGGCAAGCCTGTCGCACTTGTCAAGCTGTTTGGTGGTAAGGACGGCTATTTGCAGGCGATCCGTGAGCTTGAAGAAGAAATATACAAGGTGGTATAAAACATGAGCAGTTTAGGTAATTTCGTAAAGAGATTACGGGATATTATGAGAAACGATGCAGGTATCAACGGTGATGCACAGCGTATCGAGCAGATCGCTTGGCTGCTGTTTCTCAAGGTTTACGACACAAAGGAAGAAGATTGGGAATTTGATGATGATGCCTATGAGTCTATTATCCCCGAAGATTGCCGTTGGCGTAATTGGGCGGTAGATGACGGCAAGGGTACAGCTTTGACAGGTGATGATCTGCTTGATTTCGTCAATAATACGCTGTTTCCCACGCTGAAAGGCATACAAGTTTCCAAGACTACACCTATCAATAAGGCTATCGTCAAGACAACATTTGAGGACACCAACAACTACATGAAGGACGGTGTTTTGCTCCGACAGGTGGTCAATGTCATTGATGAGCTTGACCTCACCAATTATGAGGAAAGCCACGCATTTGGCGATATTTATGAGTCTATCCTGAAAGAGTTGCAAAGTGCAGGCTCTGCCGGTGAGTTTTACACGCCCCGTGCTGTGACTGACTTCATGGCACAGATGATAAAGCCTGTAATCGGTGAAAAGATGGCTGATTTTGCCTGCGGTACGGGCGGATTTATCATCAGTTGGCTCAAAGCCCTTGAATCACAGAAAAAGACTGTTGAGGACAGAGCGGCGTTTGATACCTCGGTTTACGGTATTGAAAAGAAGCAGTTCCCGTATATGCTTTGTGTCACAAACCTTCTGCTCCATGATATTGACACACCGAGAGTATATCATGATAATTCGCTGTTAAAGGATGTTCTTGACTATACGGAGGACGATCAGTTTGATGTGGTTCTGATGAATCCACCATACGGCGGCAGCGAGAAAACGGAAGTCAAGAATCATTTTCCGTCTGATCTCGCAAGCAGTGAGACTGCTGACCTGTTCATGTCGGTCATTATGTACCGCCTGAAGCAGAACGGTAGAGCTGCGGTCATTCTCCCTGACGGTTTCCTGTTTGGTACGGATAACGCAAAGGTCGCTATCAAGAAAAAGCTGATGAGCGAGTTCAATCTGCACACTGTCATTCGTATGCCGCACAGCGTTTTTGCTCCGTACACCTCTATTACTACAAATATCCTGTTCTTTGACAGGACAGGCTCGACGAAGGAAACATGGTTCTATCGTCTGGATATGCCCGACGGATACAAGAACTTCTCCAAGACCAAGCCTATGAAGCTCGAACACTTTGCTCCTGCTGTTGAGTGGTGGAGCGACCGACAGGAGATCACCATTGACGGCTTTGACAAGGCGAAGAAGTACACCGTCGAGGAACTGAAAGCACGGAACTATAACATTGACCTCTGCGGCTATCCTCATGAAGAGGAGGAGATTCTGCCGCCGAAAGAACTGATCCTGCAGTACCAGGAAAAGCGGGCCAGCCTGAATGCGGATATTGACCGTATTCTGGAGCAGATAAGTTGTATACTTGGAATAGAGGCATAAACATATGATACATAGTGGACTACTTATATGTAGTTTCTTTGTTAAGGAACGGTATGGTAGAGATGATTCTAAGGTAATCAATCTTAACAATGAAATACACATAGAACAAGTTGGAAATGAAGAGACGTACAATAGTATTTGGAAATTGTTTTCGGATTTTTTTAATAATCATCTTGATTTGAGTGATGATGAAAGTAGTATGAAATTGTTTTCAATAGCTCGTGATTCAATAAAGGAATTTGACACTGATTCCTATCACTGTGCTTCTTTTATCATTAACTCTGGTTCATATGGGATTGAAGGAAAACTAACTAATAGGACTACAAAAGAAGTTAAGTATAATCGAACAAGAGAAGATGCTGATGTAAAACAGTTTCATGCTTTGATATATATTCCAAAGGATGCAGATGGTATAAAAGTTCAAAAAGGCATTCTGCTTTTTCAATCAATAGGAACATTCGGTGTGAAAACAATCACTACAAAACAGATTAAGGATTATTTTGCCCAAAAAGGCTTGACTTTTGAAACACGATCAGTTTCCATCTCAGTATTTTTGAAGCGAATTTTAGAAGAAAACAGAATTAAAAAGGTTACATTGCTAAAAAACTGTACCTCAATTGATTCAAGTGACAA
>OHOK01001044.1_pt1 | contig 11859 bp, 12 predicted proteins | sample 1569731 | NCBI WGS metagenome assembly OHOK01 (sample SAMEA3879559, study PRJEB24766) | human gut metagenome | biome: human-associated habitat; feature: feces | place: USA | collected 1985/1987
ATAATGTCAAAAGGCCCTTTTCCGGTAAGTGATGAAGCATCTCCTTGTGAAACGTCGATTTCGTCTACATGATTCAGTTCAATGTTCTCGATAGAATTGCGTACACACCATTCATCGATGTCGATAGCTGTACAGGGGTGTGCCCCCCGCATACGTGCCAGGATAGCTAAAATAGAAGTCCCACAACCCATATCGAGCAAGGATTTATCTTTCAGTTCGTTGTCCAGTAATTCTTCGATGATGAGGCTTGTCGTTTCGTGATGTCCCGTACCGAAGGCCATTTGTGGGTTGATGACGATGTCATATTCCGCTTTGGGTACATTCTGGTGAAAAGTACTGTGGATTACACAGCGGTCTCCAATAATAATCGGTTGGAAGAAATTCTTTTCCCATTCCTCGTTCCAGTCCTTGTCTTCTGCTTCTGCATATGTATAGGTGATTTCCGTATCGGATAGGGGAAATCCGGTGATTGCATTCTTTATGGAGGTTTCGTCACATAAAGTTTGTTGGATATATGCGGTTAATCCGTTCTCATTTTCAACAAAACTCTCGAAACCGGTTTCGCCTAATACGGCAGCTAATACATCATTTACAATCTCTGTGGACGGATTCGTATGAAAAGTGAACTCAAAATACTTCATAGTTGTTTCTAATGCTGGTGAATAATGTGCAAAGATAATCACAATTTTAGGGAAATCCCTACTATCCTTTGGGGAAAATCTCCCCAAGGCGATAAATCTCTTCCTTATCTTTGTAACGTGAATAAGTTTAAGTAATTACATAAACCGAGATGATATGAAAAAGATTGTTTACTTCTTGCTAGTTGCCTTGTGTCTCCCGATAGGCTTGATGGCACAAAGCGTTGATGACGACCTTTACTTCGTACCTTCCAAAGACAAACAGGAGAAGAAAGAAACTCCGGTTAAGAAGGAACCGAAGAAACAGGTGACAAACATCTATACTTCGCCGGGAACTACAGTTGTGGTTCAGGACCGTAGGGGGAGAACGCGGGATGTGGATGAATATAACCGCCGTTACGATGCACGTGATAATGAATTCGTAATGGATAATGATACCTTATATATAAAGGAAAAATCTACTCCGGACTTGGACGGGGAATGGGTGACCGGTGAATTCAATGGTACGCAGGACGACTATGAATATGCCGAACGCATCATCCGTTTCCGTAATCCGCGTTTCGCTATCAGTATCAGCAGTCCGTTATATTGGGATGTAGTCTACGGACCGAATTCTTGGGACTGGAATATATATACCGATGGTATGTATGCTTACGCATTCCCGACATTCAGTAATCCACTTTGGTGGGATTGGCGTTATGGCTCTTACGGCTGGGGATGGAACTATGGCTGGGGATGGAATCGTCCTTACTACTCTTGGGGATATTACCCCGGTTATTGGGGCGGCGGCTACTGGGGTGGTTGGTATGGTGGTGGATATTGGGGACATCATCATCATTGGCACGGCGGTCCTAGCTGGGGCTGGGGCGGTGGAGGCCGTTGGACTGGTCCGACTTATACAAACCGTCGTTCGTATGGACAAAGCAGTTACAGAAATTCTTCTACTGTACGTCGATATGGTTCAAGCGCCACTCGTTCTGGTGGTTCTGCTATTCGGTCAACTGGTAGCTCGTCTCGTACCTCCGGATCAGCTTATGGCAGGGGAACAAGCACAACAAGACGCGTGGTAGGTACGCGTTCTTCGGATGAGCGTTATGGCTCAAGTACTCGTACGGGAAATTCATCACGTCGTGGCAGTATTTATTCTCGGCCAAGTAGTACTCGGACTAGTGGAACAGGAACCGGTTCTTCTTATTCCCGTTCTTCTGGAGTGAGAAGTGGCAGTAGTGGAACGAGAACATCTACTTACAATCGCGGTAGTTCTTCCACTCCACGCAGCAACTATTCTAACGGTAATAGTAGCCGTCGTTCATCATCTTATGGAACTTCTCGTTCATCATCTTCCCGCAGTTATTCACCTGCCTCTTCAGGTGGTAGTTCGCGCGGCAGCTATTCTTCCGGTGGGGGAATCGGCAGATCTTCTGGCGGAGGAGGTTCTTCTCGTAGCGGTGGTAGAAGATAAAACGAAGGGTATTAATTAAATGGAATGAAAGGTATGAAAAAAATAGTTATGGTAGCTGTATTGGGACTATTTGTTTCTGCAGCTTCGGGATTAGCACAGACTGTTTATGATGGTGCTAAACTGACGGGAAAAGATTTAAATGGAACTGCCCGGTTTGTCGGAATGGGAGGTGCTATGGGGGCACTTGGTGGAGATATTTCTACCATAGGGACCAATCCGGCCGGTATTGGGCTCTATCGTAGCAGTGATATAATGACTTCTTTCGGTTTCTCATCTTATGGAAGTGAAAGCAAGTATTTAGGCAGTAAGTGGAATTCGGATAAAAACAGGGCTTCATTTGATAATATCGGATTTGTATTTTCATCAAAGATCGGAAACACTACTCCCTTACGCTATGTGAATTTTGGATTTAACTATCATAAAGCAAAGTCTTTCTATAAGAATATGGAAATGAACGGTGATCTTGGTAATTATTCACAGGCCTTCTTGATGGCTTCTCTGTCTGACGGAATATCAAATTGGGGAAATCCGTTTGATACTAATGATATAGGTTGGCTTTCTGCTGTGGGATATGAGGGGTATGTAATCAGTCCGAGCCTTACAACTACGCAGAATGAATTTCCGTATAAAGATAAGGAAGGTAATCAAGTAGTAAATAATGAGGGAAAGCCTCTGTTTTATGATTATGATTATTATAATACAATCGTTCCGGATGGAGTAAGTCCATACGCACGCTTTCATTCGGAAGAACGTGGTGGCATAGATCAATATGATTTTAATATCGCTTTTAATTTCAGTGACCGTTTTTATCTGGGGCTAACAATTGGGGCTTATTCCATTGATTATAATAAGTACACCTCGTATGATGAAGATTATGGTAATGAAACAGGATATAAACTGCAAGGTTGGAATAAAATTACCGGATCAGGTTTTGATTTTAAATTCGGAGCGATTCTTCGTCCTTTCGAGTATTCACCTTTCCGTATAGGTTTGGCTATTCATACACCTGTTTTTTATAGTCTGGATTATAAGACAAGTGTTTTTATGCAATCAGATATTTGGGATCCGGTAGCCAATGAGATTACCTATCGTGATATAGATTCTCGTGATTATTTGCCTGGTAAAGATGATATGGTTCAGCGCTTTCGTTTTCAGACTCCGTGGACTTATAATGTAAGTTTGGGATATACGGTAGGTAATAGTTTAGCTTTAGGAGCGGAATATGAGTATCAAGACTACTCATCAATAAAATTTAGAGATCCTGATGGATATGCTTCCGCTTTCGAATGGGAGAATAGTACGACACCTATGTTGAAAGGCGTGCATACAGCTCGACTAGGTTTGGAATATAAAGTGGTACCTCAGTTTGCTTTTCGTGCAGGTTATAACTACAGTTCGGCGGCATTTAAGAAAGACGCTTATAAGGACCTGGCAATAAATTCTATTCAAACGGATACGGATTTCGCTAATAGTAAATCGCTGAGTAACTATACGTTAGGTATTGGGTATCGGGGTTCTACATTTTATGCTGACCTGGCATATAAATTCTCTACTTATAAGGAAGATTTTTATCCATTCATTAATGTAACTGTGGATGATGAAGGTGTTTTAATAGCTTCACCGGACGCTACGAAAGTAACCAACACCCGTAGCCAAGTCCTTTTTACAGTCGGTATGCGTTTCTAAACCAGATCAGTTTTCAATTTCAATAATAACTTTTGTGTGTAAAGAATCCCTGGAATGCTGAGTGTCTACAGCACTTCCGGGGATTTCTATTAGTCGTCCGGTATGAACGGTTGTCCGTCTAATACTCTATTTTATCCTCCTTGTTCATCCATGCTTTGAAAGCGGAAATAGCTTCCTCGTGCAATAAAATCTCAGAAGGAAGTTTTCTCTCTTCCGGTTTCAGTTCCAGTTCATCATAGATGAAGGAATCATCGAAGCCAATATTTTTTGCGTCGGTTTTATTGTTGCCATAGTACATTTTGTCCAACCGTGCCCAGTAAATGGCACCTAAACACATGGGGCAAGGTTCGCAAGAAGTATATATCTCATAGCCGCTAAGATTGAATGTACCAAGCTTTGCAGCGGCAGCGCGTATGGCGCTTACTTCGGCATGAGCGGTAGGATCGCAGGAAGCGGTGACACGATTTACTCCGGTGGCAACTATCTCTCCCTCTTTAGTGGCAATCACAGCACCGAAAGGACCTCCACCGTTCTCGATATTCTCCTTTGAAAGCTCGATGGCTTTCCGCATCAATTCTTCTTTAGTCATGGTATAAAATAGATTGTTAGTTTAATATGAGGATTATATTATATCTTTCCAAGAATCTTATCCATTACCCAGTTGGTCAGTGTCGCACTTTCACCGTCGCAAGAACAGATAGATTTTCCCAATAAATGGTCTACTACCGCTTGGATAAGAGGTTGCTGTACATGTTCCGGGTTGCCGATACAGATTTCTTCCCTTCCTTTTTCTGTGTGCAGGCCGATAGGTTCGTAAGTGAAGACAGAAAAACAAATCATTCCTTTGTCCCCAATAATCTCTATACGGTCTTCGCGAGCTGAATCATGAGCTACAAAGCACCAGGAACCACTGCCTACCAATCCGTTATCGAACTGGAAACAAGCGCTCAACGTATCTTCGGCAGGATAAAGCCCGCCGCGATTGCTCTTGTAGCCGTTTGCTTCGAGGATACATCCGAACATATCCTGTAATAAATCAATCTGATGCGGAGCAAGGTCGTAGAAATAACCACCGCCTGCAATGTCAGCCTGTACACGCCAGGGAAGATTTTCACGGTTATAATCCAAGTCACGTGGCGGTTGGGCAAAACGGATCTGTACATTGATTACGTTACCGATAGTTCCGTTTTCTACCAATTCTTTTACTTTCTGGAAGTAGGGAAGATAACGGCGGTAGTATGCAACGAAACAGGGAACTCCCGTTTCTTTGGATATGCGGTTAATGCGCGTACATTCTTCGTATGTGACGGCCATCGGTTTCTCAATATAGGCAGGCTTACCTGCTTTCATCGACATGATGGCGTATGTAGCATGGGATGAGGGAGGAGTAGCGATATAGATAGCATTCACTTCCGGATCATCTATAAGTTCTTGTGCATCGTCATACCATCTCTTGATACCTCTCTCTTTGGCGTATGCTTTTGCTTTCGCACCGTCACGGCTCATCACGGCTACTACTTCCGAATGTTCTACTTTTTGGAAAGCAGGGCCGCTTTTAGTTTTCGTCACTTCTCCGCAACCGATGAATCCCCACTTGATTATCTTTTCACTCATAATACAATTACCTATTTGCTTATTCTAATAAACTCCAAAGATAAAGCAATTTTTTGTCAAGAGCAACTTTATTGATTATTAACTTAGTGGAGGAATTTGGAAAATAAAGCCTCTATTTTGCTAAAATGGAGATGTTGTTTGTATGGAATAGATTTTCCGTTTCGGGTGGATAGGACCTTTGCTCTTGTGAAAGCATATCCTATTTGCAGTATAAAGGCAGGTGAGTAGAGATAAGCCCGGGGATGAAGGACAATATGCCAATGGGGAAAAAAGTATAGGATTGTTTTCGTTTAGTAAGTAGATTGATAAGGTTATTTTTTATCATAGTATTTCTTGTAAATCTTTTGATATTCTTCTTCCTTCTGGAATCTATCCAGCCATGCATTCAAACTGTCGAGTAAGACAGGTGATTGTTTGCTGACTGCCCATGAGTAGAATTGTGTGAAACTGATTGCCGTATTGATATCTATTTGCGGCAAAGAATCAGCGGCAGCCTGTGCGATACTTTCATCACATACGGCATAGTCGATGTCTCCATGTGCCACAAGCGAAATCAATTGTTCCGGGCCGTATTTTTCTATTTCCTTTATATAAATGGTATCTCCAATCTCATTTCCCAAGTTCTGAATACGCAAGATTGACGGGGAACCCTTTATAACATGGAGTGTTTTTTGCGCTAAATCCAACTGGCTGCGTATGTAGAGGGAATCGTTTTCTCCGGTTGCTTTCCGTTGTACTAGCACTTGTTTGTTGAGCACGATGGGAGAGGTGAGCAGTAAGGAATCCTTCAATTTGCTGGTTGCTAATATACCGTATGCTATTACGTCATAACGGTCCTCGCTCAATCCTCTCAGACGATCCTCAAAACTCATATAAGGGCTGATGTCAACTCTTAGTCCTTTATCTCGGCCGAATGCCTGTATCAGTTCATAATTAAACCCTGCAACCGTATCCCCGTCTACATAAAAACTGATGGAATTATACTCTGTCGCTACACGTAATACACCTTCTCTGATAATATCTGCATAGTCGCGTGGGGGAAGCGGTTGTTTTTGCTGATTGTCGCATCGACGGAAACAGAAGAGTAGTGCCAGTACGATAATTACAGGTATCAGATATCTAAGCAATCTTATTTTGGGGCGTGTCACCATAAGCTGCAGAAGTTTTATCAATCATAGAAGTTCCATGAAAGGCCGAATTTCAGCACACGTGGGTTGATAGGGTAATGAGGAGACAGGAAATAATTCGGTCTGCTCATTCCTTGATTCACGTGATACATCATTACATAGAAACGTGTACGCTTTAAATGTAAGTTCGCGTAAACATTTACAATAGGATAGCCGCCTATCTCTACCTGGTCGTCTGTCGGTTGCAGATGGAAGTTCTGAATGGCGGGCATATATGCAGGGGCATTGTATTTGGTAAAGTATCTCAAATCGGCACCTAATTGTACGCTGAGCACTTTTTTTGCCAGTTTGAACTGCATATAAAAGTTATGATATAGCGAGAGGTCCGGCAAGGGAAGCACGGTCTGGTCGCTGGACTTCTGCCAGGTCACCTCATTGTCCAAGTGGAAGATACCCAATTTGAAGTCCTGATTAAGACTTGCTGACAACACTTGCAGACTTCCGCTTTTTTGTTCGGGCAATGCTTGTTGATTGAAATAAGTATAGTTCTTTATATTCTCGACTCCTGCTTTCAATTTTGTCCTCCAGCGGGCAATGCTCAACTCTCCTTCAATGCGGGTGCGAAACTCCTTGTCCATATCATTGTCCCACCAGAAATGCTTGGAGTGATAGTGGCGCATATAGAACGGAGCCAGTTTATTGCTGACCTCTCCACGGGCTATAAGACTGACCGTATCTTTCCACAGAGGAAAGTTCAGGTCTATATCGCCTTTCACATTGAACTGTCCGATTGCTTTTCCTCCCAGTCCCACTTCACCGATGGCATGATAATGGAGTACATTACCTTCACGTTTGGACAATTCGCCTCCTACGAATATCTCATTCTCATTGTATTTGTCATTACCTATGCCTTCCAGGTTCATCAGTGTATATTTGCTGATTTTATAGGAGGCAAATGCCGTCAGTCCGGCTTTGGCATATTTATTGAACCCTTCCAACAGAGCAATACCTACGGTGTTTTTGATTCCTATATAGGTCGTACTGTCTTTTACTAATGGATTATCAGGTTCTAAATAAGTGTTCTGATAGTAATCTTTCACGTCATCTTCAGAATGGAAACTATGCCGTGCACGTTCCACTTGAACGGTATGTATAAAACTGGTGACCGGAACGAATTCTTGTTTGGCGGGCATGGTGTCGTTTTCAGCCTGTGGTATATCCCGTTTGAATCCCAAGTTATAGCGTTGAGTCAGAAAAACGTAAAAGTCGTGGTTACGGTTGGTCGTAGCGCTTAGTATGGTAGGAATATTCGTTGATTCATACTCCCTTTGACCTTGTGCCATTTCCTCCGGTGCAGTGATATATCGGTCATCTTCGATACCTCCGTTCTCGTTTGTTTTCAGATAGTTATTGCTGTATATGGCTTGCATTTGGTAGCGGTCGCCGATATAACTACCGAAAAAAGCTGCATTGAAATGTGATGTGCTTTGATTATTGTAATATCCCCGTCCGTACAGATAGTCTATGTTGAAGCCGAAAGCCAGACGTTTGTTTACATTGACAGAGAAGTATGATTTGAAACGTTCTTCCCCGTTCACCTTGTTACCGGCTTTGTGATATGTCAGATTGGTATAAGGTACGTTACTGTTCGTAAAGTTGAATTCCGTAGGACGGATAAAGAAACTGGAGAAAGGCTCCATAAAGATAGTAGGTTCCGGATCACGACGTTCAAAGAAGATGCGTGACATACGGGGAGAACCCATATTGGCCAGATAATTGTAATGTCCGGTCAGCCCGTCAGTCAGGTTCGTGTTCTGGAAATGATGATATGCAGTATCCGCCGGAATCATAGTCCGGTCGCCCAACTGGTTTTTGATACGCCACATATATAATTTAGGAGGCAATCCCTGTATCTCAACATTTGCACTGTCCAGCTTGTCCGGAATCATGGCAGGGTCTACCTGGTTGCCGTATTGGTCATAGCCGTTTTCGTCGATTACCTGGCGACCATTGTCGAACTGTGCATGAACACTTGTCAGACCTATAACGGTAAGTAATATATATAATAGTAAGATTCGTCTCATAATTGGAGGCAAAGATACTTACTTTAATTGATTTAATGATAATGGATAATTGAAAATTATGTTGCATACGTACTATACGTAGCTAATAATTATCAATTATCCATTGTTCACTATCCATTAATTAAACTTCTCGGATAAGCTCCATGCCTTTCTTGATAGCTTCCTCGTTCATAGGAATCAAGTGGTGGTGGCGTTCCGGCAAAGTCTTTTTCAAGCCTTTGATGACATTTTCTAAAGTAACAATCGGACGAAGTTTCAGCAGACCGCCTAATACGATCATGTTGAACGCTTTAGCGTTGTTCATTTCGTTGGCTGCATCCATTGCGTCGATACGATATACCTTAATATCCTTACGGGTAGGAGGGTTGATAATTCCGTAACCGTCATAAATCAGGATACCGCCGGGTTTCACTTTGCTTTCAAACTTTTCGAGTGAAGGCTGGTTCAAGATGATGGCGGCATCGTATTTACTAAGAATCGGTGAAGATATCTTGTCATCGCTAACGATTACTGTAACGTTGGCAGTACCACCCCGTTGTTCTGGACCGTATGCCGGCATCCAGCTCACTTCCTTGCCTTCCATCAAACCGGAATAAGCCAGAATCTTACCCATAGACAATACGCCTTGTCCACCGAATCCTGCTATAATTATTTCTTCTTTCATTGTTCTGTTGACTTTTAGCGTTATTCTTTATCTTTTAAATCACCCAGCGGATAGAACGGGAACATATGTTCTTCCATCCATTTGTTTGCTTTTTCCGGGGTCATTTTCCAACCGGAACTACAAGTGGAAACGATTTCTACTAAGTTGGAACCTTTACCGTTCATCGAGTTCTCGAAAGCCTTGCGAATAGCTTTCTTCGCTTTACGGATGGCCGGTACCGATTGTACGGACTGGCGGCTTACGTAAGCTGTTCCTTCCAGTTGGGCGGCGATTTCTGTGATTTTCAATGGATAGCCGTGAAGTTCAACGTCACGTCCGTAAGGACAAGTCGAGCTCTTCATACCTACTAGTGTAGTCGGGGCCATCTGGCCGCCTGTCATACCGTAAATGGCATTGTTGATAAAGATAATCGTGATGTTTTCGCCACGGTTCAAAGCGTGTATAGTTTCGGCTGTACCGATACAAGCCAAGTCACCGTCGCCCTGATAAGTGAAAACAAGGCGGTCCGGCCACAGGCGTTTCACAGCAGTTGCCACAGCAGGAGCACGTCCGTGTGCAGCTTCCTGCCAGTCAATATCCAAATAGTTATAGGCGAAAACTGCACATCCTACCGGAGAGATTCCCACCGTTTTATCTTCCATACCCATCTCCTCTATTACTTCGGCAATGAGCTTGTGTACCACACCGTGACTGCAGCCCGGACAGTAGTGCATGGCGTTGTCGTTCATCAGAGTCGGTTTTTTGTAAACCAGATTCTCGGGTTTGATTATTTCTTCTTTAGTCATAACTTCTTCTCCTTATCTGTTGGTGAACCGTATAAAAAACTCCATCAGCTTAACGAATATTGCTGCGCCACAAACGTAGATGAACAGTTTGAAGTCATCCTTTGCAACGAAATATACGATGATAGCTGCCAAGGCAAGTATCATAAAGAGTATATTCAATACGCTTCTTATCTTATCAGGGTTCATTTCTCGATTAATTTTTCTTTCAGTGCACTTACAATCTCTTCCGGATCGGGTACGATACCGCCGAGACGCCCGAAGTGTTCTACTTTTACTTTACCATTCACAGAGAGGCGTACATCTTCAACCATCTGTCCCGCATTCAATTCGGTAACCAGCATGCCTTTCACTTTTTCAGCATAGGCTGCAATGGCTTTTGTGGGGAAGGGCCAAAGGGTAATGGGGCGCAGTATACCGACTTTGATACCTTCTTCGCGTGCAAGTTCCATTGCTTTCTGTCCGATACGGGCCATAGAACCGAAGGCGATAATCAGGTAATCGGCATCTTCACAATTGATTTCTTCGAAACGTACTTCGTTTTCTTCAATCAGTTTGTATTTAGCCTGGAAGCGGATGTTATTCTTTTCCATCTCTTCCGGTTTCAATTCCAAAGAAGTAATGATATTGGGCTTGCGTCCGTTTACTCTACCGGTAGTAGCCCACGGGCATTGCTCGATAACTTCTGCATCTGTACGGCGGGGCTTTTGCGGAGGCAATACAACCTTTTCCATCATCTGACCGATAACACCGTCGGCAAGAATGATAGCCGGATTGCGATATTTGAAGGCAAGATCAAAGGCTAATCCAACGAAATCAGCCATTTCCTGTACGGAAGCGGGAGCCAAAGTGATCAGACGGTAGTCACCGTGACCTCCACCCTTGACAGTCTGGAAGTAGTCTGCCTGACTGGGTTGGATGGTTCCCAATCCGGGGCCGCCGCGCATTACGTTTACAATCAAACAGGGTAATTCGGCACCTGCCAGGTAGGAGATACCTTCTTGTTTCAGGCTGACACCGGGGCTGGACGATGAGGTTAATACCATCTTTCCACTTCCGGCACCGCCGTACACCATATTGATAGCTGCCACTTCACTTTCTGCCTGTAGCACTACCATGCCGGTAGTTTCCCAGGGCTTCAGTTCGGCAAGAGTTTCCAATACTTCCGATTGCGGAGTAATAGGATAACCGAAGTATCCATCAGCACCGCAACGGATAGCGGCGTGGGCGATGGCTTCGTTTCCTTTCATTAATACAACTTCTTCTGCCATTTTACTTTAAAAACAGAGATACATCCGTCCGGGCAAACCTGGGCGCACGACGCACAGCCGTTGCAGGTATCTTCCAATATTTGGTGGGCATAGTTATACCCTTTTACGTTCACCTCTTTGGTGAGGGCTATTACATGCAGAGGACAGGCTACCACGCATAGATTGCAGCCTTTACACCGTTCGGTGTCCACTACGATTGCTCCTTTAATCTTTGCCATAATTTACGTTACTTTTATATGTTATTGATTGTACATATCCTTATTGAAGAAATTCAGGATATCCATTGCCATACGATAGGCTTCACGGGCAGGGCTGTCGGGATTGAGGTCGATAGCATACTGGTAGTTGTTTAAAGCCAGTTGCCAGTTGCCTTGTTTACGGTAGGCATTTCCCAGGAGATAGAAAGCTTCGTCCCGGTCGGTAGAGTCGGTGATCAGATATTCATCGAGCTGCCGGATAGCTTCTGCTACATCTCCTTGATTGATAAGCTCTTTGATAGTTTTCAGTTGCTCCATATCGTATTGAGTTCCG
>OHOK01001046.1_pt1 | contig 11844 bp, 16 predicted proteins | sample 1569731 | NCBI WGS metagenome assembly OHOK01 (sample SAMEA3879559, study PRJEB24766) | human gut metagenome | biome: human-associated habitat; feature: feces | place: USA | collected 1985/1987
TGATTTTTAAGCAGTTTAAGCAATGGATCATATATACTGAGAAGTCGTTCTTTTGATATGTCTTTTTTCTTAACTACACATCTGTAATACCAAATAGATATAATGATTGCGAGAACAGGACAAATAACGGTAATGAAACTATATAGTTTTTCCAATTTAAAACTTCCTTTCGTATGTTTTTCTACATTATACCACAAGAAGTTAGATTTTTCAAGGAGGTACAAGAATGAAACACTACAAAATTAAGCTGACAGATAAGTTCAGCGGCGTAAGGCTGGTAACAGTCACGGCAAAGACGGCAGGCGAGGCTATGGACCTTGTTGACCGCTCAGAGGGCGAGAACATTGCCATTATCGAGGAGCTTGTCTAGCATAGTACAACCCCGATATCCAATAGAATTGAGTAGGAGGTGATAAAAATGCCGAAATATCCGCCTTTAAAGGTCATAAGGCACGTTTCGTTCGACGGCGGCAAGAGTTACAAGCTTTGGGACGATTGCACGGAGCAGGAGCGGCAGGCGGCTGCGGACAGTATCGGACGCAAGCTTGCAGGAGCTTTGCAGGATATGGTCGGGCGTGACCCGTCGCTTTGGGATAAGCTTTGCGAAACGGCAAGAACTGAGCACCCTGAGTGGATAGCTTAAAACACAGGACGTAAAAATGAAAGGACGTGAGAAAATGAACAACTTGATAACGACACTGGAGACCATCAGATATGCATCAGCCATAGCACTGTGCGTGGCACTGGCTGCACTAGCAATCTATGGGCTGTACCGCAATATCAAAGAAACAGCCGAAGACACAGTTCGTGAGGAATTAGAGCGTGCAGTGAGAGAAGCAGGCAGACCCGTGGTCAAGGTCGAAGTTGAAATGAAAGGAAAGTGGTAATGAACATTGTAGGAATACTGCTGATAACAATAGCTGTGATTGCAGGCATAGATGTAGTGATGTACATAGCACTTGGTGCCATTGAAAAGCACTGGGAGAAAAAGTTTAAGGAGGATAAAGATGACGAAAGATGAGATAATTACTGTGGCTAAATGCTGTATAGTAGACAACTGTGTATCATGCCCGCTTGCAGGACATGGTAATTGCATCACTGATTTCATGAATCATATTCTCGAATACATGAAAACCGAGCCTGCACCTGCGGCAACAGACACAAGCTCGGAGATATTGAAAAATATCAATTCAACACACCTTGATGATAGCACAAAAGAACAGATTTGTCAAGCATATAAAACTGCTGATGAAGCTTGCTCAAATATACTTACTGTCTATGAGGGAATGTCAGAATGTGAGCAGAGAGCCTTTGATATCGGAGAGGCATACGGAAAAATATTCGACACAAGATGTAAGCTTGAAGAACTGAGAGGCGGTGACGGCAATGAACATTAACGCAAAGAAAGCTCAGGACAAGCTGTCACAGGAGCTGTCTGCCGCTAAGCTTGGCAAGTATGCACAGGCGGTTGCAAAGCCTACTCTTGAGGTCCTCAAAACTTTCTGTGAACAGAATGAGGAGTTCGCTCAGGCGGTCCTGCAGACGGACAGAACTTTCGCTGAGTGTGCGGAAAACGCTGTTAAGGGTGTAAGGGAAAGTATTTCGGATATCGAGGTCTACCGCAGAGCTGTAAGCTTTTACTTCAAGGGTGCGGACGTTCATTTCAATATGACTATCGACCTGGGTGACGGCTCAGACAGCGAAGAAACAGCAAAACCGCCTGTCAGCCTGTCACTTGACAGCTTGCTTGACTTCTGAGGCAGCAGTATGAAAAAGACAAGAAAAGAGGCTCTTATCTACTGCTTTCCTGCGGTGGATAAAGAGCTTATGGATAAGATGAAAGGCAGAGGTGCTAAGAATTATGTGGTGTTCCTCACAAGGGGTGCTGAGCTTTTCGCACGTTGCTTTCACCGATACTCAACGGGTGACCTTGTGGAACGTCAGCGTTATGTGTTTGCCCGTGACGGATCTGTGAGATACGGCAGTGATAACGGCATTAACTGGTCGGTGCGTAATGACTTCCGTGAGCCTGTCTTTTGCAAGTGCTGTATGGGATATAACTATGATAATTCCTATTCGGTGCTGAACATCAAAGCCATAGACAAGTCGGATATGCGTTACAGTCAACATCAGCATTATCACGACAATATGCTTATATGTTATCTTCACGCATATTGCAAACACCCTAATCTTGAGTATCTTATGAAACAAGATTATGACGTAACAAGCGTGAGATACACAGGGTGGTGGGGATATCAGGAAAAGTTCCTGCTCTCTCAGCGTGTGAACTGGAAAAGTAATGACCTGCTGAAAATGCTCGGACTAAACAAGACGGAGTTCAAGACACTCAAAGGCAGCGAACATCTGTGGGAGCAGTACCTTGACTATCGTGAGGAATATCCAAAACTCAGACCGGAAGATTTACTGAGTATAGCAAAGGTCTTTAAGAACGAACACGGCACTCTTGAACGTCTTGTGAGGATAACAGGTCTTACACCGCAAAGGGTGGCACGATACATACACGAGCAGAAGATGACACCTCTTGATTACAGCGACTATCTGGAGCAGTGCGAAACGCTGGAGTATAACATTCACGATACAATGATAGCGTTGCCACACGATTTCTGGACAATGCACAACAGGCTTACTCAAATCATCAACTATGAGCATGACGAGCTTGTTTTGCAGAACTTCACAAAAAGACTTGCAGAGCGTGTCTGCCTTGAATTTTCGGCAGACGGCTTGCTTGTCAGACAGCCACACAGTTTGAAAGAGATAGAGGACGAGGGCAGGATACTTTCCCATTGTGTGGGTGGATATGCAGAACGCCATGCTATGGGAAAGCTAAGTATAATGTTTCTGCGGAAAGTTTCTGAGCCTGACAAGCCTTACTATACTGTTGAGGTGAGCCAATACGGCGGTATCGTGCAGTGCAGAGGATATAGGAATAACGTGGTACAAAACGGCGGCGAGGACAAACCGCAGGAGATAAAGGACTTTGAACAGAAGTATCAGCGGTATCTTGACAGGGTGTTCGCTGAGAAACGAAAGGAGCGTAAAACAGCATGAACGAACTATCGGCAGAATATATCAAGGCGGCTGAGCTTGACCGCAGGATAAAGACCTCAGCTCAGCTTGCACAGCAGAGCCTTTACGATATGTGTATGGGCTTTAAGGAAATGAGGGACAGCAGGCTTTACAAGGAGCTTGGGTATTCCGATTTTGGAGATTACTGTGAAAAGGAAACAGGTTTTTCAAAGATGAATGTATACAGGTACATTTCGATCGCTGAAAATCTGCCACAGGATTTCGTAACCTCGAGGTTACAGATCGGAGTTAAAAAGCTGACACTTCTTGCTAAGCTTTCCGATGAAGAGCGAACAGAGCTTGCGGAAAATATCGACCTTGAAAGCACTACTGTCAAGGAGCTCAAAGCAAAAATAGATATTTTGCAGAACGAGCGTGACAGAACCATGGAGTCAAATGCAGAGGCAAGCCATCAGGTCTTTATAGCAGATAAAAAGGTGCTTGAAATGAAAAATAAGGTAACACAGCTTGAAGCCGAGATAAAGGAGCTTGAGAGCCGTCCTATCGAGGTGGCTGTGGAAACGGACAGCAAAGAGGTGGCAAACCTTAAAGACGCTATGCGACGTGTTGACCTTGACTGGTCGGAAAAATATTCAAAGCTTGAAGAAGACAGCCTGAAAGACCGCAGAGAGCTTTTGCAGAAAGCTGAGCAGGCTGAAAAGGATAAGCAGGACAAGCTTTCACAGCTTCGTGAGGAGCTTGACAGAACTAAGGCGGAGTATGAGAAAAAGCTTGCGGGGAAGGTGGATGCCGCCCCCATGCAGGACGATAAAGCCATATTCAAGGCTTATCTTTCCACCGCTGTTGACAGCGTAACAAGGCTCGTGGGCTTTGTGAACGAGCATAATGACAGCGACAATTACGGACTTTTCACACAGAAAGCAAGACAGCTTGCGGATATAATCAATTCAAAACTGGAGGTATAAAAATGAAACTTTATGAGCTTACAAACGATTTTCAGAGGCTTTTTGACAGCCTTGAGGATATGACGGAAAATGCCGAGCTTACGGCAGAGGAAAAGGCAGAGGCTGAAAAGGTGTGGTTTGATACCCTTGAATGCGTTGAGGCTGAGTTTACAGACAAGGCGGAGAACGTTGCGGCTTATGTTAAGGTGCTGAGCAGCGAGGCGAAAATGCTTGAAGCAGAGGAGAAAGCCCTCAAAGCAAGACGTGAGCAGAAAGTCAAGCAGGCAGAGAGCCTTAAAGCTTATCTTATGAACAGTATGCAGAGGGTCAACCTTAACAAAATAGAGGGCGTTATGGCTAAGATAAGCATTACAAAGGGCAGGGAAAGCACCGAGATAACAGACCCGAAAGCCTTTGTGGAGTGGGCAAAGGTCAATGATGACAGCCTGCTGAAATACAAAGATCCTGACATAAGCAAGACGGCTGTCAAGGCGGCTATCGAGGCAGGCAGAGAGATCCCCTATGCGGCTGTTGTCCGCAGACCGGGGCTGACCATAAGATAAGGAGGAAAAGAGAATGGGACTTGCGATACTTGTATTAGGCTTTTCAGGAAGCGGCAAATCTGCTTCCCTGAGAAATTTCAAAGAGGACGAGCTTGCACTTGTGAACGTGAACGGAAAACAGCTTCCGTTCCGCACACAGTTTATTTCAACGATACATACCGACAATTACGGTGAGATAGAACGCTTTATGAAAGCTCAGACGGCAAAGTCCATAGCCGTTGACGATAGTCAGTATCTTATGGTGAACGAGTTTATGCGCCGTGCAAAGGAAACGGGCTATCAGAAGTTCACCGACATTGCAAAGAATTTCTGGGAGCTTGTGAGAAGCGTTGAAATGCTTCCCGAAGATGTTATCGTGTATTTTCTCAATCACCTTGATACAGGCGAGGACGGCAGGCAGAAAGCTAAAACTATCGGCAAGCTGCTTGACGAAAAGATAACTGTCGAGGGTATGTTCACAACTGTGCTTAAAACTGTTGTGGTTGACGGCAAGTATCTTTTCGCCACTCAGACGGACGGCACTGACACCTGCAAAAGTCCTATCGGGCTGTTTGACAGTATGTACATAAGCAACGATCTGAAACTTGTTGATGAAGCGCTGAGAACATACTATCATCTTGCAGACGAGCATATCTGCTCAGAGTGCGGAAAGACGATAATGTCAGACGGCAAGCGTACAGTTCAGCAGATAATAGACGGCTCGATGAAGAATTACGGCAAACAGCTTTGCATGAAATGCGTTCTGAAAAGGGTAAAGGCGGCGAAGTCCAATGAAGCTGAGAGCGTATCAGAATGAGCTGGTGGAGCAGGTAAGGCAGGCTTGGCGTGCAGGGTATAAAGCACCCTGCATAGTCCTGCCCTGCGGTGGCGGAAAGTCCTGCATTGTGGCTGAAATGGCTAGGCGAACGACCTTTAACGGCAAGAGAGTGCTTTTTCTCGTCCACCGCCGTGAGCTTGTGGAGCAGATAAAAAAGACGTTTATTCGCTGGGGCGTTGATATGAAACTCTGCGAGGTGGGTATGGTGCAGACTATTACAAGACGGCTTAAAAAGCTTGCCAGACCTGCACTTATCATAACTGACGAAAATCATCACAGCCTTGCTCAATCCTACAAACGCATATACGAATACTTTTCAGACGTGCCGAGAGTGGGCGTTACAGCGACCCCTGTTCGCCTTAATGGTGACGGGCTTGGTGACGTGAACGACAAGCTTATCATTGGCGTATCCGCAAAATGGCTTATTGATAACAACTGTCTTGCACCTTATGACTACTATGCTCCTGACGTTGCCGACCTTACAGGGCTTCACGTTTCTCACGGAGAATATATGGCGGCGGAGATAGAGAAAGCTATGGTGAAAAATACTGTTTTTGGCGACGTCATAAAGTATTACAAACAGTTAGCAAATGGCAAAAAAGCGGTCTGCTACTGTGCGTCAGTAAGACATTCTCAGCGAACGGCAGAGGTGTTTAATGAAAACGGCATAAAGGCGGCACACATCGACGGCTCGACCCCAAAGGCAGAGCGTGACAGCATTATCTCAGCTTTCCGCAGGGGAGATATAACTGTGCTGTGCAACGTTGACCTTATCTCAGAGGGCTTTGACGTTCCTGACTGCGAGTGTGCCATACTTCTGCGACCCACCAAGAGCCTTACTCTTTACATTCAGCAGGCTATGAGATGTATGCGGTATCGCCCAAATAAAAGAGCCGTCATAATCGATCACGTTGGCAACTATGCAAGGTTTGGTATGCCTGACGATGACAGGGAGTGGAGCCTGGAGAAAAAGCCGAAAGCTCAGCATAAAAAGCAGGAGCAGAGCGACAAGGTGAAACAATGCCCCGAATGTTTCTATACTTTCTCCGCTCCTCCTGCGGGGGTGAAAGTATGCTGTCCTCATTGCGGATATGAGTTCCCCTCAGCCGAGAGAAAGCTTGAAACAGATAACAGCGTGGGGCTTGTAAAGGTGGAGGGATTTAAGCTTGATTTTTCAAGTCCTGCCGATTGTCATACCTATCCCGAACTTTTGCAGTATGCGAAAAGTCACGGCTACAAATCAGGCTGGGCGTATTATCAGGCAAGGCAAAGGGGGCTTATAGGTTGACGGAAGAACACAGGATACAAAACGAGATACGCTGTGCGGTGTCGCCCTACTGCACTGTCTTTCGTGTGAACGTGGGCGAGGGCAGAACAGTTGACGGCAGATATTTCACTACAGGTGTGCCGAAAGGTTTTTCAGACCTGTTCGGCGTAAGGCATAAGGACGGCAGAGCTGTCTTTATCGAAGTCAAAACAAAGTCGGGACGAGTTCGTCCCGAGCAGAAGAAGTTCATAACAAAAATGCGTGAGTGCGGAGCATTGGCAGGCATATGCCGCTCAGCAGAGGACGCAGTAAATTTATTAACGGAGGAATAAAAAATGGGATTTAAGTCAAATCAATCAGAGGCATTTCAGAACGGATTAAAGCCTGAGGGCGATTACGAGTGCATCATAACCGCTATCGAGGAACGCACAACAAAGAAAGGCTCTGTGGGTCTTAACTTCACGCTAGTCATCAGAAATGACGTACAGGGGCAGAAATACGGCAACTCCTGCCTGTTTCACACCATATGGAAAAAGCACGAGCCTAACGAGAACGATATGCAGGTGGAGGGCTACAACTTTGCTCAGCTTATGGCAATGGGCAAGGCGGCTAAGCTCCCTGACGGCAAGGAGTATGACAGCCTTAAAGCATACTGCACTGACCTGCTGAACAAGTGCATAAGGGTAGATCTCACGCATAAGGAATGGAACGGCAAGGAGCGGGAATGCATTGATTTTGTCAACCCTACAAAGTATCCTGAGTGCAAGCATAAGTTCAAATCCTCTGCATCGAAGGCGGACAGCTTTGCGGCTAAGCAGACGGGCTTTGCAACGCCTAAGACAAATACGCAGGCTGACAGCGCCATAGGCTCGCTTGAAGATTTTGAGGACGTGCTTACAGATGACGGCGTGCCGTTCTGATTTCTGAGAAAAGCGAAAAGTCATAGTGCTTTTGCATAAAAACGCAGATGATATTTTGTGCAAACAAATGATTTATATTTTAATTTGGCAACATTTCTGCAATTGTTGCATTTTTAATGCAACAAAAAGGGTACTTTTCGGGGATAAGTGAAAGGCTTTGACTTTTCAAAATTTATGTTAGGAGTTGGATATATGTACGAACAAATACCGCAGGAGCTTAAAGCCCTGCCAAACTGGATATGCTGGGACGCTGTGCCAGATGAAAAGAGAGGGAAGATAAAGAAAGTGCCGATAAACGCACTTACTGGCGGAGGGGCTATGTCAAATAACCCCTCTACATGGTGCGATTTCGATACGGCGGTGAGAGCCTCAGAAAAACATTCGGGCATAGGATTTATGTTCGGTGGCTATCCATATTTCGGCGTTGACATTGACGGCAAAGAGGAGGAGCTTGAGGCATACCAAAGGGGAGAGAACGGCAACATCGTATCCGAATTTATCTCCACACTGCAAAGCTATACTGAGATATCTCAATCGGGCAAGGGCATACATATCATATGCAGAGGAACGCTCCCAAAGCGTGGCAGACGTAAAGGCTCAGTTGAGATGTATGAGGACGGCAGATTTTTCGTTATGACAGGCAACTCCTGCTCAGAATATGATGGCATCGCAGAGTGTTCCGACAGCATAAAGCCATTGCACGAAAAGTACATAGGAGGCGGTCACGAGCCTGTGGCAAAGGCTGTTCCTGCTGTCAGACTTGACACCGCAGACCAGATAATCAAAGCGGCGGCAGGTGCAAAGAATGGCGGAAAGTTTGTTTCCCTCTACAGTGGAAGAACCGCAGGATATACCTCTCAGTCTGAGGCTGATATGGCGTTCTGCTCGATGCTTGCCTTCTGGACAGGCTGTGACGCAGAGAAAATGGATATGATATTTCGCTCCTCTGGTCTTATGCGTGAAAAGTGGGACAGGGCGCAAAGCGGTTCGACCTATGGTGCACTCACGATCCAGAAAGCCATTGCAGATTGCGACAAAACCTATTCGCCAAAGTTCGCAGGGGGATTTTCTCTTAACTTCAAGTCGCCCTCTGAGCCGATTTCTGTGGGCGCTGTGGAGCAGGAAGAAGCCAAGCCAAGACTTTATTCATTTGACGATACGGGCAACGCAGAACGCTTTGTTGACCTTTTTGGCGAGCAGGTGAGATACTGTTATACAGACAAACGCTGGCTTTGGTATGACGGCAGAAAGTGGTGTACCGATATGACAGGCACAGTTAAACGTCTTGCTGACAAGGCTGTGGCTTGTATGGCGGCAGAGGCAAAGGTGTACGCTCAGCTTGACGCAGACGAGGGAACGGATATGGCAAAGGCTTTTGAAAAGCATATGAAGTCCTGCCGTTCTAACAAATCAAAGAACGCAATGCTAAGCGAGGTCATGCACCACGTTCCTGTTCTGCCTGCTCAAATGGACAGATTTAAAACTGTTCTCAATACACCAGGGGGAGTTATCGACCTGCGAAGCGGCGGCATATCTCCTCACGACCCTATGACATATCTGACGAAAATGACAGCCGTTGAGTATTCAGAGAATGCCGATTGCCCTCGCTGGCTTGCATTTCTTGATGATATTTTTAGAAAGGATAAAGACCTTATCAGATACGTTCAGAAAGCTGTGGGATATTCCCTGACAGGCTCGACCACCGAGCAATGTGCGTTCTTTCTATACGGAACAGGACGAAACGGCAAGTCAACTTTCATTGATATCATAAGGGGTATTTTCGGGGACTATGCGGCAAATATCCAGCCTGAAACTATTATGGTGCGCAGTAATCAGAGCACCGCCATAAACAGCGATATTGCAAGGCTCAAAGGAGCAAGGCTGGTGACCTCAGTTGAGCCTAACGAGGGTGTTCGTATCAACGAGGGTCTGCTCAAACAGCTTACAGGCGACGATACTGTTACGGCAAGAAAGCTTTACGGCGACGAGTTCGAGTTCAAGCCTGAGTTCAAACTTTGGATGGCGACAAACCATAAGCCTGTCATCAGAGGAACGGATACGGGCATATGGCGAAGAATTCATATGATACCCTTCACTGTGCAGATCCCCGAAGAAAAGATAGACCGCAGGCTGAAATACAAGCTGTCGGCGGAGCTTACGGGCATATTCCGCTGGGCGGTTGAGGGCTGTCTGCTGTGGCAGAAAGAGGGGCTTAAAATGCCTCGTGCCGTCCTTGAAGAAGTGAGGGAGTACCGCCGTGAAATGGACGTTATCTCTGCATTTGTTGAGGATAAGTGTACTGTTGGCAAGGGTCTGAGCGTTAAGTCAAGTCAGCTTTTTGCGGCATATCTTAACTGGGCTGAGCAGAACAATGAATATCGTATGAGTTCAACAAAGTTCGGTATGGAGCTTGCAAAACGCTTTGAAAAAGTAAGAACAAGGGGCGGTATATACTTCAATGGACTGTCACTTAATAATGTGTAAGTAATTGTAAGTGTGTAGGGTTGTGTAGGGTTGAAGGGTTTTTCTAACCTTTCGTATTAGAAAATAAAAGAATATATATAAAGAAAAGAGTTCTTTAAAAAGGGTGCAAACCCTTCACAACCCTTCACAGAGGGGGTATCAACTATAAAGATAGATTTCAAAAGAATGTCACAAGAAGAGTTCGCACGGTATGAAGATATGGCAATAGACGGCAGGCTCATCTATGACGAGTATCCTGCTGAGGAATATAAGTATTTCTCACAGTTATCAAGACTTGGCTACAAGAACAGGCATGAGGGCTGGTCAAAAGAGATATGCGAGGACAAGCAGGCGGAATACAAGCGGGAATATCTTCACAGCAAGGAGCGAAACGGCAGGTTTTTCAGGCAAGCCTGCATAATGCAGGAGAATATCCGCAGAGGGCAGACAACGGTCTGGAAGATAAACAAAACGCAGGACAGGGAAGAAAAGCTCACATACGCATTGCAGGCACTGGAGCTGATACTCTGCGACGAGGGGCTTGCGAAACATAACGGAGTAAACATACCCGAATATGCAGGCTGTGAATACTGCAATGGAGTGACAGAGTGGAGCGAAAAGCTTGGTGCAGACGGCAAGGAAGTCCGTTTTGAGTTCTGTCCTGTTTGCGGAAGAAAGATTGAGGAGGGATAAAGGTTGACAGCAGAAGAATATTTGAACAAGCTGGTGGATATAGACAAGCGTATATCGGCGATAAGGCGTGCCATAGAAAAGTGTTACGCAAGGGCCGAGAGTACATCGCCGCAAAGCTCCGATATACCGCCCAGCTTTACAGGCGGCACGTCAAGAAAGATAGAAGACAGCGTTGTGATGATAGCGGACTATAGGACGGAGCTTGAAATGCTTTGCAAAAGTTACGAACAGATGTCATACAATGTATTGTGTATCACGGACAGTATGCCTGACAGCAGACTTGCGGCGTTGATAATCAACAAATACATAAACGGAATGTCATGGGAACGAACAGCTGAGGCTCTTGACCGTGAGGCAAATTATACTCGCAAGGTGCTTGGTCCGAATGCGATAAAAATGTTCAAGAAATTTTATCAGACACCCGAAAAAGCCCTTGTATCACCCCTGTCAAGAGAGTATAATGATAATATGCCATAACGGCAAAAGTTTCTTTGTGGACCTCCATAAAAAAGTCCGACGGGGCGAAAGCTCCGTTTGCAGGTCGAGAGCGTGCCAGCTCAACATCTGCTCCACCATTTACAAAACTCCTTATAATATTTTTCACAAGGGCGGCTGCATTTTGCGGTCGCTTTTGCGTTGCGTCGTAAAAAGTTCATAAATGTCGAATTTTTGATATACTGCATAAAAAATACAAATGCTATTTATGCAGTATATAGAAATTCGGTGCATTTCGTTGATTTTCGCTCTGATTAGTGATATTATTTAAGAAATATTATTATGAGGAGTGATTGTACTTGGTAGTCAAATTTAATGGTAATAAACCGTTTAAAATGGAGGAACATCAAAGCAATAAACTTACTACAAAATGTTTTTTATGTGGACAACAGGCAAAAAGCCGAATATTTTATGATGGATTTGAGAATGGAAATTGCATATGTTGTAATTGCGAAGATCAGCTAAAAGGAATGTTTAAAGATTATTTATTAGCAGAATCAAACTTCAACAAAACAGCACTTGAAGAATTAGTGGAAGGATTACGCAATGAAACTATAACGCAGTTAGATAGTCAAATTCATAAAGAAGGCTATAAATATGCCCAAGAGGTTAGCATTGTAGATGATTTTGATGA
>OHOK01001068.1_pt1 | contig 11705 bp, 7 predicted proteins | sample 1569731 | NCBI WGS metagenome assembly OHOK01 (sample SAMEA3879559, study PRJEB24766) | human gut metagenome | biome: human-associated habitat; feature: feces | place: USA | collected 1985/1987
TTGGTTCAGACCAATAGATTCTGGTGTCATGATTTCGTAGTTTTCGCGGTTTTTCAGCACGCCATCCTGATGAATACCGGAGGAGTGTGCGAATGCGCCGCTGCCAACAATGGCTTTGTTTGCCGGGATCGGCATATTACAAATCTGGCTAACTAACTGGCTGGTGCGCCATATCTCCTGGTGATTGATGGCGGTGTGGACGTTGAGAATATCCTTACGAACTTTGATTGCCATGATGACTTCTTCCAGGGAACAGTTACCGGCACGCTCGCCGATCCCATTCATTGCGCCTTCTACCTGCCGTGCTCCGGCATGTACCGCCGCCAGTGAGTTGCCGACCGCCAGGCCCAGATCGTCGTGGGTATGTACGGAAATAATGGCTTTGTCGATGTTGGGTACGCGTTCATACAGCCCGCTGATGATTCCGGCGAACTCAAATGGCATGGTGTAGCCCACGGTGTCCGGAATGTTGATGGTGGTGGCACCGGCATTAATCGCCGCTTCGACCACTCGCGCCAGATCGGCAATTGGGGTGCGTCCGGCATCTTCGCAAGAAAATTCAACATCATCGGTGTAATTACGGGCGCGTTTCACCATATAGATAGCGCGTTCGATCACCTCGTCCAGCGTGCTACGCAGCTTGGTGGCAATGTGCATTGGCGAAGTGGCAATAAAGGTATGAATACGGAAGGCTTCGGCGACTTTCATGGATTCGGCCGCCACGTCGATATCTTTTTCCACGCAGCGAGCTAACGCACATACGCGGCTGTTTTTAACCTGGCGGGCGATGGTTTGCACTGATTCAAAATCACCCGGCGAAGAGACGGGGAACCCGACTTCCATCACGTCAACACCCATACGCTCAAGGGCCAGCGCAATTTGCAGTTTTTCTTTCACACTCAAGCTTGCCTGTAACGCCTGTTCACCGTCGCGCAATGTGGTATCGAAAATAATGACTTGCTGGCTCATGGTTTGGGTCCTTGTCTCTTTTTGAGCGCCTCGCTTCGGGAATAAAAAAACCCGCGCAATGGCGCGGGTTTTTTGTTTGACTGAGTGCTGACTTAATTCTGAATGCCGCTCACCAGTCTACCGCGCAAAGAAGATGCGTTTAGTAGTAGTAGACCGATAAAGCGAACGATGTGAGTCATTAAATCAGCTCCAGATGAATGCGATATGCTTTTAGAGTTACTGGATACCAAAACGGATGTCAACCCTGATGCAACAAAAACGTCCAGCCAGCGTGAGTTCTGCATCCGTCAAATTAGCTAATTGTGCTGCGGTGGTTAAAACAAGCGATATTAATTTCTGCTTAACCACCGCTGCTTTTCATCGGTTGACATATTTCAGAATAAATTTTTGCATCTAATCGACGAGGGAAAGGGGGATAAAATGCACGCGTTACAAAACCTATCCTGATGATTTGTATTCAATTATATGTTTTGCGAATTTTTTGATATTCATTTGGTGAATATTATTGATCGATTAATGTTAAGGATTAATGCATTAAACATATAAATTAATTATTAAAAAAGCACATTTAATCCATTTTGTGGATGATTGAGTATTCGTGGTAGTTATGATTAGATTGTTTTCGCAACAAAAACATTATGGATTATTATGCTGTGGTAAATGACGCTTTGCTCGGCAGTGGATTCTGTTTTTATCAGAACCCGTATCTTTATGTTTTCCTAATTTTACTCATTTTCCTTTTTCTTATTTTATATGCATGATAAATCATATTCTCGAGGATTATTTCTCTGCATTCCAATAAGGGAAAGGGAGTTAAGTGTGACAGTGGAGTTAAGTATGCCAGAGGTACAAACAGATCATCCAGAGACGGCGGAGTTAAGCAAGCCACAGCTACGCATGGTCGATCTCAACTTATTAACCGTTTTCGATGCCGTGATGCAGGAGCAAAACATCACCCGTGCCGCTCATGTTCTGGGAATGTCGCAACCTGCGGTCAGTAACGCTGTTGCACGCCTGAAGGTGATGTTTAATGACGAGCTTTTTGTTCGTTATGGCCGTGGTATTCAACCGACTGCTCGCGCATTTCAACTTTTTGGTTCAGTTCGTCAGGCATTGCAATTAGTACAAAATGAATTGCCTGGTTCAGGTTTTGAACCCGCGAGCAGTGAACGTGTATTTCATCTTTGTGTTTGCAGCCCGTTAGACAGCATTCTGACCTCGCAGATTTATAATCACATTGAGCAGATTGCGCCAAATATACATGTTATGTTCAAGTCTTCATTAAATCAGAACACTGAACATCAGCTGCGTTATCAGGAAACGGAGTTTGTGATTAGTTATGAAGACTTCCATCGTCCTGAATTTACCAGTGTGCCATTATTTAAAGATGAAATGGTGCTGGTAGCCAGCAAAAATCATCCAACAATTAAAGGCCCGTTACTGAAACATGATGTTTATAACGAACAACATGCGGCGGTTTCGCTCGATCGTTTCGCGTCATTTAGTCAACCGTGGTATGACACGGTAGATAAGCAAGCCAGTATCGCTTATCAGGGCATGGCAATGATGAGCGTACTTAGCGTGGTGTCGCAAACGCATCTGGTCGCTATTGCGCCGCGTTGGCTGGCTGAAGAGTTCGCTGAATCCTTAGAGTTACAGGTATTACCGCTGCCGTTAAAACAAAATAGCAGAACCTGTTATCTCTCCTGGCATGAAGCTGCCGGGCGCGATAAAGGCCATCAGTGGATGGAAGAGCAATTAGTCTCAATTTGCAAACGCTAACTGAATGCAGAATAGGTCAGACATCAATGTCTGGTTTATTCTGCATTTTTTATTGAATGTAGAATTTTATTCTGAATGTGTGATTTCGCTATTTTAGGATTAATTAAAAAAATAGAGAAATTGCTGTAAGTTGTGGGATTCAGCCGATTTATTATCAATTTAATCCTTCGTAATGGAGGATTTTATCGTTTCTTTTCACCTTTCCTCCTGTTTATTCTTATTACCCTGCGTTTATGTCTCTGGCTGCCAATTGCTTAAGCAAGATCGGACGGTTAATGTGTTTTACACATTTTTTCCGTCAAACAGTGAGGCAGGCCATGGAGATGTTGTCTGGAGCCGAGATGGTCGTCCGATCGCTTATCGATCAGGGCGTTAAACAAGTATTCGGTTATCCCGGAGGCGCAGTCCTTGATATTTATGATGCATTGCATACCGTGGGTGGTATCGATCATGTTTTAGTTCGCCATGAGCAGGCGGCGGTGCATATGGCCGATGGTCTGGCGCGCGCGACCGGGGAAGTCGGCGTCGTGCTGGTAACGTCGGGTCCAGGGGCGACCAATGCGATTACCGGCATCGCCACCGCTTATATGGATTCCATTCCATTAGTTGTCCTTTCCGGGCAGGTAGCGACCTCGTTGATAGGCTACGATGCCTTTCAGGAGTGCGACATGGTGGGGATTTCTCGCCCGGTGGTTAAACACAGTTTTCTGGTTAAGCAAACGGAAGACATTCCGCAGGTGCTGAAAAAGGCTTTCTGGCTGGCGGCAAGTGGTCGCCCTGGGCCCGTGGTCGTTGATTTACCCAAAGATATTCTTAATCCGGCGAACAAATTACCCTATGTCTGGCCGGAGTCGGTCAGTATGCGATCTTACAATCCCACTACTACCGGACATAAAGCGTGCTCTGCAAACGCTGGTGGCGGCAAAAAAACCGGTTGTCTATGTAGGCGGTGGGGCAATCACGGCGGGCTGTCATCAGCAGCTAAAAGAAACGGTGGAGGCGTTGAATCTGCCCGTTGTTTCCTCATTAATGGGGCTGGGGGCGTTTTCGGCAACGCATCGTCAGGCACTGGGCATGCTGGGAATGCACGGCACCAAAGCGGCGAACTTCGCAGTGCAGGAGTGCGATCTGCTGATCGCCGTGGGTGCACGTTTTGATGACCGGGTGACTGGCAAACTGAACACCTTCGCACCACACGCCAGCGTTATCCATATGGATATCGATCCGGCAGAAATGAACAAGCTGCGTCAGGTACATGTGGCTTTACAGGGTGATTTAAATGCTCTTTTACCAGCATTACAGCAGCCGTTAAATATCAATGACTGGCAGCAATACTGCGCGCAGCTGCGTGATGAACATGCCTGGCGCTACGACCATCCCGGTGACGCTATCTACGCGCCGTTGTTGTTAAAACAACTGTCGGATCGTAAACCTGCGGATTGCGTCGTGACCACAGATGTGGGGCAGCACCAGATGTGGGCTGCCCAGCACATCGCCCACACTCGCCCGGAAAATTTCATCACCTCCAGCGGCTTAGGCACCATGGGTTTTGGTTTACCTGCGGCGGTTGGCGCGCAAGTAGCGCGACCGAACGATACCGTCGTCTGTATCTCCGGTGACGGCTCTTTCATGATGAATGTGCAAGAGCTGGGCACCGTAAAACGCAAGCAGTTACCGTTGAAAATCGTCTTACTCGATAACCAACGATTAGGGATGGTTCGACAATGGCAGCAACTGTTTTTCCAGGAACGATACAGCGAAACCACCCTTACCGATAACCCCGATTTCCTCATGTTAGCCAGCGCCTTCGGCATCCCTGGCCAACACATCACCCGTAAAGACCAGGTTGAAGCGGCACTCGACACCATGCTGAACAGTGATGGGCCATACCTGCTTCATGTCTCAATCGACGAACTTGAGAACGTCTGGCCGCTGGTGCCGCCTGGTGCCAGTAATTCAGAAATGTTGGAGAAATTATCATGATGCAACATCAGGTCAATGTATCGGCTCGCTTCAATCCAGAAACCTTAGAACGTGTTTTACGCGTGGTGCGTCATCGTGGTTTCCACGTCTGTTCAATGAATATGGCCGCCGCCAGCGATGCACAAAATATAAATATCGAATTGACCGTTGCCAGCCCACGGTCGGTCGACTTACTGTTTAGTCAGTTAAATAAACTGGTGGACGTCGCACACGTTGCCATCTGCCAGAGCACAACCACATCACAACAAATCCGCGCCTGAGCGCAAAAGGAATATAAAAATGACCACGAAGAAAGCTGATTACATTTGGTTCAATGGGGAGATGGTTCGCTGGGAAGACGCGAAGGTGCATGTGATGTCGCACGCGCTGCACTATGGCACCTCGGTTTTTGAAGGCATCCGTTGCTACGACTCGCACAAAGGACCGGTTGTATTCCGCCATCGTGAGCATATGCAGCGTCTGCATGACTCCGCCAAAATCTATCGCTTCCCGGTTTCGCAGAGCATCGATGAGCTAATGGAAGCTTGTCGTGACGTGATCCGCAAAAACAATCTCACCAGCGCCTATATCCGTCCGCTGATCTTCGTTGGTGATGTTGGCATGGGCGTAAACCCGCCAGCGGGATACTCAACCGATGTGATTATCGCCGCTTTCCCGTGGGGGGCCTATCTGGGTGCAGAAGCGCTGGAGCAGGGGATCGATGCGATGGTTTCCTCCTGGAACCGCGCAGCACCAAACACCATCCCGACGGCGGCAAAAGCCGGTGGTAACTACCTCTCTTCCCTGCTGGTGGGTAGCGAAGCGCGCCGCCACGGTTATCAGGAAGGTATCGCGCTGGATGTGAACGGTTATATCTCTGAAGGCGCAGGCGAAAACCTGTTTGAAGTGAAAGATGGTGTGCTGTTCACCCCACCGTTCACCTCCTCCGCGCTGCCGGGTATTACCCGTGACGCCATCATCAAACTGGCGAAAGAGCTGGGAATTGAAGTGCGTGAGCAGGTGCTGTCGCGCGAATCCCTGTACCTGGCGGATGAAGTGTTTATGTCCGGTACTGCGGCAGAAATCACGCCAGTGCGCAGTGTAGACGGTATTCAGGTTGGTGAAGGCCGTTGCGGCCCGGTTACCAAACGCATTCAGCAAGCCTTCTTCGGCCTCTTCACTGGCGAAACCGAAGATAAATGGGGCTGGTTAGATCAAGTTAATCAATAAATACAAAAAATGGGACGGCACGCACCGTCCCATTTACGAGACAGACACTGGGAGTAAATAAAGTATGCCTAAGTACCGTTCCGCCACCACCACTCATGGTCGTAATATGGCGGGTGCTCGTGCGCTGTGGCGCGCCACCGGAATGACCGACGCCGATTTCGGTAAGCCGATTATCGCGGTTGTGAACTCGTTCACCCAATTTGTACCGGGTCACGTCCATCTGCGCGATCTTGGTAAACTGGTCGCCGAACAAATTGAAGCGGCTGGCGGCGTTGCCAAAGAGTTCAACACCATTGCGGTGGATGATGGGATTGCCATGGGCCACGGGGGGATGCTTTATTCACTGCCATCTCGCGAACTGATCGCTGATTCCGTTGAGTATATGGTCAACGCTCACTGCGCCGACGCCATGGTCTGCATCTCTAACTGCGACAAAATCACCCCGGGGATGCTGATGGCTTCCCTGCGCCTGAATATTCCGGTGATCTTTGTTTCCGGCGGCCCGATGGAGGCCGGGAAAACCAAACTGTCCGATCAGATCATCAAGCTCGATCTGGTTGATGCGATGATCCAGGGCGCAGACCCGAAAGTTTCTGACTCCCAGAGCGATCAGGTTGAACGTTCCGCGTGTCCGACCTGCGGCTCCTGCTCCGGGATGTTTACCGCTAACTCAATGAACTGCCTGACCGAAGCGCTGGGCCTGTCGCAGCCGGGCAACGGCTCGCTGCTGGCAACTCACGCCGATCGTAAGCAGCTGTTCCTCAATGCCGGTAAACGCATTGTTGAATTGACCAAACGTTACTACGAGCAAAATGACGAAAGTGCACTGCCGCGCAATATTGCTAGCAAAGCGGCGTTTGAAAACGCCATGACGTTGGATATCGCAATGGGCGGCTCTACCAACACCGTACTTCACCTGCTGGCGGCGGCGCAGGAAGCGGAAATCGACTTCACCATGAGTGATATCGATAAGCTTTCCCGCAAGGTTCCGCAGCTGTGTAAAGTTGCGCCGAGCACCCAAAAATACCATATGGAAGATGTTCACCGTGCTGGTGGTGTTATCGGTATTCTCGGCGAACTGGATCGCGCGGGGTTACTGAACCGTGATGTGAAAAACGTGCTCGGCCTGACCTTGCCGCAAACGCTGGAACAATACGACGTTATGCTGACCCAGGATGACGCGGTAAAAAATATGTTCCGCGCAGGCCCTGCTGGCATCCGTACCACCCAGGCATTCTCGCAGGATTGCCGTTGGGATTCGCTGGACGACGATCGCGCAAACGGCTGTATCCGTTCGCTGGAGCACGCCTACAGTAAAGACGGCGGCCTGGCGGTGCTCTACGGTAATTTCGCAGAAAACGGCTGCATCGTTAAAACCGCGGGCGTTGATGACAGCATCCTCAAATTCACCGGTCCGGCGAAAGTGTATGAAAGCCAGGACGACGCGGTAGAAGCGATTCTTGGCGGTAAAGTTGTCGCGGGCGATGTGGTTGTTATTCGCTACGAAGGCCCGAAAGGCGGCCCTGGCATGCAGGAAATGCTTTACCCAACCAGCTTCCTGAAATCAATGGGCCTCGGTAAAGCCTGTGCGCTGATCACCGACGGTCGTTTCTCTGGCGGCACCTCTGGTCTTTCCATCGGTCACGTCTCGCCGGAAGCTGCAAGCGGCGGCAGCATTGGCCTGATTGAAGACGGCGACCTGATCGCCATCGACATTCCGAACCGTGGCATTCAGTTACAGGTAAGCGATGCCGAACTGGCGGCGCGTCGTGAAGCGCAGGAAGCCCGGACGCCGAAAAACCGTGAACGTCAGGTCTCCTTTGCTTTGCGTGCCTATGCCAGCCTGGCAACCAGCGCCGACAAAGGCGCGGTGCGCGATAAATCGAAACTGGGGGGTTAATGATGGCAGACTCACAACCTCTCTCCGGCGCCCCGGAAGGTGCCGAGTATTTAAGAGCGGTGCTGCGCGCGCCGGTCTACGAAGCGGCACAGGTCACGCCGCTACAAAAAATGGAAAAGCTCTCGTCGCGTCTTGATAACGTGATTCTGGTGAAGCGCGAAGACCGCCAGCCAGTGCACAGCTTTAAGCTTCGCGGCGCATACGCCATGATGGCGGGCCTGACGGAAGAACAAAAAGCGCACGGCGTGATCACCGCTTCTGCGGGTAACCACGCGCAGGGCGTCGCGTTTTCTTCTGCGCGGTTAGGCGTGAAGGCGCTGATCGTTATGCCAACCGCCACCGCCGACATCAAAGTCGATGCGGTACGTGGATTCGGCGGCGAAGTGCTGCTTCATGGCGCGAACTTTGACGAAGCGAAAGCCAAAGCGATCGAACTGTCCCAGCAGCAGGGCTTCACCTGGGTGCCGCCGTTCGACCATCCGATGGTGATAGCCGGGCAAGGTACGCTGGCGCTGGAACTGCTCCAGCAGGATGCCCATCTCGACCGTGTATTTGTGCCAGTCGGCGGCGGTGGTCTGGCGGCAGGCGTAGCGGTGCTGATCAAACAACTGATGCCACAAATCAAAGTGATCGCCGTAGAAGCGGAAGACTCCGCCTGCCTGAAAGCGGCGATGGATGCGGGGTATCCGGTTGATCTGCCGCGCGTAGGGCTATTTGCTGAAGGCGTAGCGGTAAAACGCATCGGTGACGAAACCTTCCGTTTGTGCCAGGAGTATCTTGACGACATCATCACCGTCGATAGCGATGCCATCTGTGCGGCGATGAAAGACCTGTTCGAAGATGTACGCGCGGTGGCTGAACCCTCTGGCGCGCTGGCGCTGGCAGGGATGAAAAAATACATCGCCCAGCACAACATTCGCGGTGAACGGCTGGCGCATATTCTTTCCGGTGCTAACGTGAACTTTCACGGTCTGCGCTACGTCTCGGAACGCTGCGAACTGGGCGAACAGCGTGAAGCGTTACTGGCGGTGACCATTCCGGAAGAAAAGGGCAGCTTCCTCAAATTCTGCCAGTTACTTGGTGGGCGCTCGGTCACCGAGTTCAACTACCGCTTTGCTGATGCCAAAAACGCCTGCATTTTTGTCGGCGTGCGCCTGAGCCGCGGTCTCGAAGAGCGCAAAGAAATTTTGCAGATGCTCAACGACGGTGGCTACAGCGTGGTTGATCTCTCCGACGACGAAATGGCGAAGCTGCATGTGCGCTATATGGTTGGCGGGCGTCCATCGCATCCGTTGCAGGAACGCCTCTACAGCTTCGAATTCCCGGAATCGCCGGGCGCGCTGTTGCGCTTCCTCAACACGCTGGGTACGCACTGGAACATTTCTTTGTTCCATTATCGCAGCCACGGTACCGACTACGGGCGCGTACTGGCGGCGTTCGAACTTGGCGACCATGAACCGGATTTCGAAACCCGGCTGAATGAGCTGGGCTACGATTGCCACGACGAAACCAATAACCCGGCGTTCAGGTTCTTTTTGGCGGGTTAATGGTTCGGCAAAATCTTCCAGAATGCCTCAATCAGCGGCTCATGCAGCCGCTTTTTTTGCGCACACACGCCCAGCTCAAACGGCGTTTTCTCATCGCTGCGCTCTAAAATCATCACGCGGTTACGCACCGGTTCCGGGCTGTTTTCCAGCACCACTTCCGGCAACAGCGCCACGCCACAGCCGAGCGCCACCATCGATACCATCGCTTCATGTCCGCCAACCGTGGCGTAAATCATCGGGTTGCTGATTTTATTGCGTCGAAACCACAGTTCAATGCGGCGGCGTACCGGCCCCTGATCGGCCATGATAAACGGCACCGTTGACCAGTCCGGCTTCTCTACCGACACCTGATTACGCACCGGGCAGGGCAGCGCGGGGGCAATCAGCACCACTGCCAGATTCTCCAGCATCGAAAACGCCACTGCGCCGGGTAGCGTCTCCGGCTTCCCGGCAATCGCCAGGTCCGCTTCGCCAGTGACCACTTTTTCCATTGCATCTGCCGCATCACCAGTAGTGAGTTTAATCTCCACCGACGGGTGTTCCGCGCGGAAGCGATCCAGAATCGGCGGCAGATGGCTGTAGGCAGCGGTCACCGAGCAGAAGATATGTAATTCGCCAGAGAGCGACGGCCCTTGCTGGTCGATGGTGTGGCGCAATTGCTGATATTGCAACAGCGTTTGCTGGGCGAAAACGCGCAGTTCTTCGCCCGCTTCCGTCAGCGTTACCGTGCGGTTATCACGCACAAACAGCGGCTGACCGAGATCTTCTTCCAGGCGCTGTATTTGTCGCGAAAGCGTAGACGGGCTAACGTGCATTGCCCGCGCGCTGCGGCCAAAATGGCGGCTTTCCGCCAGATGCAGGAAGGTTTTCAGATCGCGTAAATCCAATGGCGCAGCCCTCAATGTTGACGTTGCAAAAATTGCAATGTGACGTTGTGAATATATCAATTTCCGCAATAAATTTCCTGTCATATAGTGAATTCAATCTCGCAAACGCGAACCGAACAATAAGAAGCACAACATCACGAGGATTTACCATGGCTAACTACTTCAATACACTGAATCTGCGCCAGCAGCTGGCACAGCTGGGCAAATGTCGCTTTATGGGGCGCGATGAATTCGCCGATGGCGCGAGCTACCTTCAGGGTAAAAAAGTAGTCATCGTCGGCTGTGGCGCACAGGGTCTGAACCAGGGCCTGAACATGCGTGATTCTGGTCTGGATATTTCTTACGCTCTGCGTAAAGAAGCGATTGCCGAGAAGCGCGCGTCCTGGCGTAAAGCGACCGAAAATGGTTTTAAAGTGGGTACTTACGAAGAATTGATCCCGCAGGCGGATCTGGTGGTTAACCTGACGCCGGACAAGCAGCACTCTGATGTAGTGCGCACCGTACAGCCACTGATGAAAGACGGCGCGGCGCTGGGTTACTCGCACGGTTTCAACATCGTGGAAGTAGGCGAGCAGATCCGCAAAGACATCACTGTAGTAATGGTTGCGCCGAAATGCCCGGGCACCGAAGTGCGTGAAGAGTACAAACGTGGATTTGGCGTACCGACGCTTATCGCCGTTCACCCGGAAAACGATCCAAAAGGCGAAGGCATGGCGATCGCGAAAGCCTGGGCGGCAGCGACCGGCGGTCACCGTGCAGGCGTGCTGGAATCGTCCTTCGTTGCGGAAGTGAAATCTGACCTGATGGGCGAGCAAACCATCCTGTGCGGTATGTTGCAGGCCGGCTCTCTGCTGTGCTTCGACAAGCTGGTGGAAGAAGGCACCGATCCGGCATATGCCGAAAAACTGATTCAGTTCGGCTGGGAAACCATCACCGAAGCGCTGAAACAGGGCGGCATCACCCTGATGATGGACCGTCTCTCTAACCCGGCGAAACTGCGTGCTTATGCGCTTTCTGAACAGCTGAAAGAGATCATGGCACCCCTGTTCCAGAAACATATGGACGACATCATCTCCGGCGAATTCTCTTCCGGTATGATGGCGGACTGGGCCAACGATGATAAGAAACTGCTGACCTGGCGTGAAGAGACCGGCAAAACCGCGTTCGAAACCGCGCCGCAATATGAAGGCAAAATCGGCGAGCAGGAGTACTTCGATAAAGGCGTACTGATGATCGCGATGGTGAAAGCGGGCGTTGAGCTGGCGTTTGAAACCATGGTTGATTCCGGCATCATCGAAGAATCTGCTTACTATGAATCACTGCACGAACTGCCGCTGATTGCCAACACCATCGCCCGTAAGCGTCTGTACGAAATGAACGTGGTTATTTCTGATACCGCTGAATACGGTAACTATCTGTTCTCTTACG
>OHOK01001076.1_pt1 | contig 11631 bp, 8 predicted proteins | sample 1569731 | NCBI WGS metagenome assembly OHOK01 (sample SAMEA3879559, study PRJEB24766) | human gut metagenome | biome: human-associated habitat; feature: feces | place: USA | collected 1985/1987
CAATGACAATAAACTCGACTTCCCGACGCCATCCGGACCAATCAGCCCAACCATGCAGCGGGCCGGAATATCGAGAGTGATATTGTTCAGCGCAACGGTTTTTCCATAATGCTGGCTCACGCCCGCCAGTTGCGCGACAGGCGGGACGGGAACCAGTTCCAGATGCGTCATTGCGGCAACCTCACCGCCAGGTCTTCAGGCCACGGAAGTTCTTCATTCACCCGCACCCACGCTACGCCCGGCAAACCGGTTTTGACATATTCCAGATGCTGCTGGAGTAATTCCGGTGGGATACGCGCTTTGACGCGGAACATCAGTTTCAGCCGTTCATCGCTGGTTTCGACGGTTTTTGGCGTGAACTGGGCGACGCTGGCGACAAAACTGATGGTTGCAGGAATACGCAGATCTGGCGCGGCATCGAGGATCAGCCGGGCTTCACCGCCCAGTTTCAGCGTGCCCGCCTGTTCGGTTGGCAGGAAGAAGGTCATATAGACGTCGCTGAGATCGACCATATTCAGCACCCGACCGCCTGCCGCCAGCACTTCGCCTGGCTCGGCAACCCGATACTGCACGCGTCCGTCACGCGGGGCTTTCAGTTCGCTGTCATCGATATCTGCGGCAATGCGCCGTTCAGTGGCTTGTGCGGCTTCGACGCGAGTTTGCGCCTGAATGATATTGGTGCGTGCCGCCTCTATAGCGGCTTTAGAAGCAGAAACCTGAGCTTTTGCCGATTCCAGCGCAGCTCGGGCGCTCTCAGCGGCGGCGCGGTCGTCATCCAACTGTTGCGCAGAAATAGCTCCACGTTGGGCAAGCGAGCGGGAACGCGTATGACGTTTAGCCACGGAGTCCAGTTCGGCCTGGCGTTGATTGACCAGCGACTGTGCGGCACGAGTTTCGCTTTGGCGTTGCTCCAGCAAAGCCTGCGCGGCGGCAACGGCACTTTGTGCTTCTTTGATTTGCGCGATGGCTTCCAGTCGCTGCTCCTGCAACACGCGAGTATCCATCTTCGCCAACACTTCGCCTTCGCGAACAAACTGGCCTTCTTTCACCAGAATGGTATCGATACGCCCGGCAATTTTGCTGGCGATATCCACTTCCGTCGCTTCAATGCGCCCATTACTGACGGCAAAGCCTTCCGGCACACCTGCCGGGCGCAACAGCCACCACGCCACGACGGCAGCCACCGCCAGTAACCCGACAACCCACCATGCCAGATGGCGCTTACTCTTATCCATAATCGACCCGCCATAATCCCTGTAAACAAACGACGCGTGTTACAACTGCCGCCGAACGACGTTCAGCGGATTCTTCCATCCGGGATAAGAAGGAAACGGCAAATACGACCAGCGCGCAGAGCATTGAGCGCCAATGGGGAAGGCTTAGTGAAAACGGGTAGTAATGTTGTCATCATCAGCATTCCTGGCCGTAAATGAAACACGCATACTCATAAGTGTGATCTATAAAACTGGCTGACAAAACGGTATCCATCCTGTTGGATAGCGTTTCACGCCTGTTCAGTTGCAGGAACAGAGCATTCCTTTTTACGTTTTATCAACAGTCTCAACCAGATAGTAACATTAATATTCATGTTGTCTATGGTTCAGAGCTGTAACATTGTGCGCCTTCTAATCAAAGGCATAAGTCCATTTCTGTTTTTTTCATGCTGGTAAGACTTCCAGGGAGTGGTTATCTCAGGCCCTGCACCAGGGTTAATTTGGCAATTATGCATGCTGAACATTCTTCCAGCATGTTTACTGTCACGGGCGTTAAGACCTAAAACTGTCCCCGTTTCACCTATGCGTTCTCTTCCACCATTACCGTTATGTGCAACAACTTGATTTATACCTAACATTTGTGAGCATGCTAATAGTGCTTCAAGTTTCGGTCTGTAATCTGTCGAAACAGAAAAATAACGATTAAAGGATCGACAAGAGATAGCCCGGCTAGTTTTAAACTTTTTACCATTAATGATGGCATGATGTTTCTTATTAATAATTGCCGCTAATTCGACCGGATCGAGAGCATTGGTCATTTCATCAATAGAGACTGTTATCGGTCCTATAATGTAACGTTTTCGCTGATCATCAAAAGTTACCCCATGATGATTTGCCATTATTTTGTATTTAGGGTCATAGAAACATACAGGATAATCTTTTATCCCAGCGTAGGTATCCTCATCAAGTGGTTTCATACGCGTGAAGTTCTGCATATAGTTACCATTGCAATTCGTTTCATGATTTCCAGCTAATACATGAACATTTTCATTGATACTCATTATGCGTTTTAACAAATCGATGATAAATTGATCGCCACAGATATTACTAAATCGATCGCCGGTTTGGTCGCCAAGAAACGTACATGGCGTCACAGCGTCTTTATTAATAACTAAATAAGGCTGAAGACTTTCTAAAACTATATCTCTTCTGTTCAGAATACTGATTATTGTATTAACATTAGTGTCAAGTTGCTCATTAAAGTTCTCCCTTAGCAATACGTTGAGAACTTCATCTTCTATATTAAGCAACTGGCTAAGGAAATTTTCTCCTTCAGCCATGATTCCCAAATGTCCCGTTGCAAAAAGCGCGTACAAAACTGCACCGACTGAGCCATCGGTATCGCCAAAATAGGTTGGTCTGGTACTTGTGGGATCAACAGGTGAACAATTGGAGAAATAGGTTCTGTCAGCGAACTGGGGTTTTATCATTGTTTCGAATTTAATATCAGATACATTGAATTGCGATATTTTCCAGTTCCATATGGGTTTGTACGACTCAGTAACTGCAACATCATTAGCATCATCATTTACTGTCATATTATTAAGTAAATAAACAATGCTGCACCAATTAATATCGGTATTATCAAGAGGGCAACCGTAATTTTTACTATTAATTGTCACAATAAACTGATAACAGTTATTCCTACGTAGAATATGAGCGCGCATGCCCGATAGCATACTATATTTTTCTGAATGATTCGTTTGTATGGTAAATGAAATTTTGTCATCTTGAATAGATTGTTGGAAACGTTCTATTTGCCAATCATCAATTTTTTCCACAACTTCACCGAGCATTGTCCTGGCAATACTTGATATATCATCACCTATACCATTTGCAATATACCCAAACAGTTCTTTAGTGAAGTTGGTAACATGCTCTTGCACCATATCATTTGTTGCGATTGTCGTTGTACTGTCGTTAGTGCCTGCCACAGTTCCAATTTTCATCTTTTACCTCATATAATTCACCGCGAGGAATGCATAGTTAACATTTAATCTTATGACATACACCTCATGTTCGATGGAAAAATAATTATATTTTGCACAAATCATTCAGCCTTAAATCATAATATGAAATTTCTTATCTCATAGCAGAGAAAGTCCCTAAAGATTGTAGAGGCGTCATCAGAACATGCCTCTACAATCGATTAAGAAAACCTATGAAATACTGGCAGGATTAAAAAGACATACCACCGTATTCATGGAGTTTTAATGAGATTGAAAACAACTAAGCCCTGAGGAATAAATTATTTTATTATTTTTATCACGTGCTTCCTTCAGGGAATTTAGCCCCATAATACCATTATCAAATTGTTGATTCTGATCTACCCCGAGCCCATGATGCCCATATTTTTGTCTAATGTATTTGCTGGGGTCTTCACCTTTGAGTGTCTCCCCACATATGAAGATACGTTCACGTGTTGGTCTGAAATCAGTAGTGTTATCAAAATAATTAGCATATACAGGTGTGGGTTTCAAAGTATTGCTTCGGATTAGATGGAATAGAGGATCATCCATGTGTTCTTTATGTTTTTTATTAAAAATATTGGCTAATTCTTCAGGATCAGTAGGATTTTTCATCTGATTAAATGGAACCTGCAAAGCACCGAGACAATAACATTTTTTTTCTTCATCTCTTATTATTCCGTGATGACTGGTTAAAACTTGCCTTTCTGAGTCATAATTACAAACATCGAGCGTTTTAATTAAGTTATACGTATCACCGGCAGAGAGTTTATGATTTGCTAATCGTGCAGTATAGTTACCATTAAAATTGATTTCATGATTTCCAGCCAGAACGACGACATTTTTATTAATACGGCTATCTTTATTACCCTCCATATTTCGCATAGAATTTAGCAAAGTAAGGATATATTTATCACCAAAAATAGTACTAAATCTATCGCCTGTATGATCCCCAAGGAAGATACAAGGGGTTATCGCATCGTCCTTTAAAAAAACATGTTGATGCAACTCATTCAAGATCATGTCTCTCGTATTTAATAAATCGTAGAGCACTTTATTATTTTTATGTTTGTATGCAAATGAAGCCATGTCTTCGTGTTTTAATAATTCACATAATAAACTCCAACCCTTTTCCATGATGCCTATATGCCCTGAAACGAGCAATGCATAAAGTACAGCGCCTACTCTTCCATCTGTATCGCCAAAATAAGCCGTGTTGGCATTTTGTGGGTTAATCACACCACACTGTTTATAAAAGTCTATTTTTGAAAAAACAGATTTAACATAGCTATCAAACTTTTCCTTAGTAAACGTCTCTTTAGAGACATCCCAACGCCAGTCAGCTTTAAAATTACCACTAAGAAGAGTAAAGAAATTTCTCGCTATGATAGAAAGCCCATCAACTTTATAAATTACATCTGATTTATCTCCAGAGGAATTAATAAAATAATAACCGCCCTTACACTCAACAGTAACGGTAATGGGAGACGATAATTTTAACACATGGTTATTGTCTGGTATAATTGTAAAGATAAACGTGTCAGTAGTATTGTCGGCGAATCTATTATATTCTTGAATATCTATAGAAGGTTCACTATTGTAAAACCATACTTTCTCCATCTGGTGACTACGATCATTTACCTTCCAGTGACCATGTTGCAGGAAATAGATGATATGCAGGCCAAAATCGTTATCTATTTGCGAATGTTTATTCAGCTTATCAATTTCAACTATCTTTGCACGATGTTTTTTATCAACCTTGCCATGGTGTTGATGACTGTTAACTTTATCTGAATGCTTATCTTGATGGCTTGAAGAGATGTTTATAATCTGATTGTGAATTGCTTTCATAAATAACCTGTGATATTTTTGACTTGTTTGTAACAAAATAAATAATACATGTCTGAAAGACATATTTTCGACGATATAAAGCAATAATGCGTATATGCTCGCTGATTTTAAGCACCGATACTATCCGGTCTTTTACCAAATAATGAAAAAGAATCCCTCCCTGGAAGATAATTGTAAAAAACAACAGAATAAGAATTAATCTTAGGATAAATATTTATTTACCATGGCCTTTTGAACGCTGAAAAGTAGCGCTCTGCAAAGTAAATCCCGCTATAGTTATGCTATGCATTTGTCTTTAATGATATCTCGTCATTATATTAACAGGCTGAAATTATCATTAATGCACATTTCAATATTAGCAGGGATACCTGAGGAGTTTAAAGTGAACATATATATCGGGTGGCTTTTCAAATTAATCCCTTTGATTATGGGCTTAATTTGTATCGCGTTAGGTGGCTTTGTGCTGGAAAGTTCTGGGCAAAGTGAGTATTTCGTCGCGGGTCATGTGCTGATTTCTCTGGCAGCCATATGCCTGGCATTATTCACTACCGCATTTATTATCATTTCGCAGCTCACGCGCGGCGTTAATACGTTTTACAATACATTGTTCCCCATTATTGGCTATGCGGGGTCAATTATCACCATGATATGGGGCTGGGCACTGTTAGCAGGCAATGATGTGATGGCAGACGAGTTTGTTGCCGGCCATGTTATTTTTGGCGTTGGTATGATTGCCGCCTGTGTATCGACAGTGGCAGCGTCATCCGGTCACTTTCTGCTCATTCCCAAAAACGCAGCAGGGAGCAAGAGCGATGGAACACCGGTACAGGCTTATTCGTCATTAATCGGTAATTGCCTCATTGCCGTTCCCGTTTTACTCACCCTGCTCGGTTTCATTTGGTCTATTACGCTGTTACGTAGTGCCGACATAACTCCGCATTATGTCGCCGGTCACGTATTGCTTGGGTTAACCGCAATCTGTGCCTGTCTAATTGGCCTTGTTGCCACAATCGTCCATCAAACACGTAATACGTTCTCATCCAAAGAGCACTGGCTGTGGTGTTATTGGGTTATTATTCTCGGCTCAATCACGGTGCTGCAGGGCATATACGTGTTAGTCAGCTCCGATGCAAGCGCCCGACTGGCTCCCGGCATTATCCTCATTTGCCTCGGAATGATCTGTTACAGCATATTCTCAAAAGTCTGGCTACTGGCACTGGTCTGGAGACGTACCTGTTCGTTAGCCAATAGAATACCGATGATTCCCGTCTTCACCTGCCTGTTTTGCCTTTTCCTGGCATCGTTTCTTGCGGAAATGGCGCAGACCGACATAGGGTATTTTATTCCTTCGCGGGTTCTGGTCGGTTTGGGAGCGGTATGCTTTACGTTGTTCTCAATCGTTTCAATATTAGAAGCGGGTTCTGCTAAAAAATAATTGCAACGTACCGGATAAAACCAGCGTTGATTATTTGCGTAACGCTGGTTTTTCTTAGGTATCATGAAATAACGCAGCATTAATGCATAGTGGTTAAGTATAAATAAATAGCAAAGTTGCTGATTTTTTCAACCTGTTCATATTTTATAAAGATCTGGCCACTGGGGGAGTTTTAATCACCTTTCCCTCCACCTTATATTAAGCATGGAGGGTTTCAGTTCACAGGCTCATTAGAAAATAATCACAAGATAACCACTATCAAAATTAGCTCATTTTTAATGCGACTCTAATAATTTTCATCTTTAGGAAATAGTTCAGGACGACTTCGCTGCAATCAAATCCTGCGCACAAGCCCATGCACTCGACCACGCCCACTGGAAGTTATAGCCCCCCAGCCAGCCGGTGACGTCCATCACTTCGCCGATGAAGTACAGCCCAGGCACTTTGCGCGCTTCCATCGTCCGTGAAGAGAGTTCGTTGGTGTCCACGCCGCCGAGCGTCACTTCGGCAGTGCGATAGCCTTCAGTGCCGTTGGGTTGTACGCGCCAGTCGGTCAATGTGCTAATCAGTGCCTGTTGGTCACGCACGTTGAGCTGTTTTAGCGAAACATCCGGGATTTGCCCGAGTTGTTGTAAACGTTCAACCAACCGCTTCGGTAGATGAACCGCCAGTGTGTTTTTCAGGCTCTGATTCGGATGTGCATTACGCTGCTCATTCAGGAAGGTTTCGAGGTCCACATCCGGTAGCAGATTGATACTGACAAATTCACCCGGTTGCCAGTAGCTGGAAATTTGCAACACCGCCGGTCCAGATAAGCCGCGGTGGGTGAAGAGTAAGTTCTCACGGAAAACGGTGCCGTTTTCAGCGGTAATCACGGAAGGCACCGCCACGCCTGCCAGCACCTGTAACTCTTCGAGCAACGGTTTATGCAGAGTGAATGGCACCAGACCCGCGCGGGTCGGCAGCACGTTGAGGCCAAATTGTTCGGCAATCTTATAACCAAACGGCGACGCGCCCAGCCCCGGCATTGACAGTCCACCGGTCGCGATGACTAGCTTTTCGCAACCGACAGTCATGCCGTTCAGTTCAAGCGTGAAGCCTGTATCATCCTTCTCCACGCTCAGCACTTCGCTACGCAATCTGAAGGTCACATTGCCCTTCTCGCACTCATCCACCAGCATGTCGACAATCTGCTGAGCGGAGTCATCGCAGAAGAGTTGCCCTAACGTTTTCTCGTGCCAGGCGATGCCGTGTTTATTGACCAGATCAATGAAATCCCACTGGGTAAAACGCGCGAGTGCAGACTTACAAAAATGCGGATTCTGGCTCAGATAAGCGCCCGGTTCGACATAAAGGTTGGTAAAGTTGCAGCGCCCACCGCCAGACATGAGGATTTTGCGCCCTGGTTTTTTACCATTATCGATCAGCAGAACCCGGCGTCCTGCCTGACCTGCCAGCGCAGAACAGAACATACCTGCCGCACCAGCGCCTATAATAATGGCATCAAACCTTTCCACGTTGCGCTCCTCTAAGAAAAAACGGGCGTGAATTGTAAAGATTCCTCAGTGGTCGCACCAGCATCAATATTACTAAAAGGAAGTATTTACCTGAATTATATAAGATAATTATTTTTTGAGTAAAATCCATACAGGAGGCAAATCAAAAAAAGTCTATATTTCACTTTGCCCGCGCCGCGAAAGTCACTGATAATGCGCCGCGTTCATGTCCTCAAAATGGCGTAACGTCCTATGCTACATTTGTTTGCTGGCCTGGATTTGCATACCGGGCTGTTATTATTGCTTGCACTGGCTTTTGTGCTGTTCTACGAAGCCATCAATGGTTTCCATGACACAGCCAACGCCGTGGCAACCGTTATCTATACCCGCGCGATGCGTTCTCAGCTCGCCGTGGTTATGGCGGCGGTGTTCAACTTTTTGGGTGTTTTGCTGGGTGGTCTGAGTGTTGCCTATGCCATTGTGCATATGCTGCCGACGGATCTGCTGCTTAATATGGGATCGTCTCATGGCCTTGCCATGGTGTTCTCTATGTTGCTGGCGGCGATTATCTGGAACCTGGGTACCTGGTACTTTGGTTTACCTGCATCCAGCTCTCATACGCTGATTGGCGCGATCATCGGGATTGGTTTAACCAATGCGTTGATGACCGGGACGTCAGTGGTGGATGCACTCAATATCCCGAAAGTATTAAGTATTTTCGGTTCTCTGATCGTTTCCCCTATTGTCGGCCTGGTGTTTGCTGGCGGTCTGATTTTCTTGCTGCGTCGCTACTGGAGCGGCACCAAGAAACGCGCCCGTATCCACCTGACCCCAGCGGAGCGTGAAAAGAAAGACGGCAAGAAAAAGCCGCCGTTCTGGACGCGTATTGCGCTGATCCTTTCCGCTATCGGCGTGGCGTTTTCGCACGGCGCGAACGATGGTCAGAAAGGCATTGGTCTGGTTATGTTGGTATTGATTGGCGTCGCACCAGCAGGCTTCGTGGTGAACATGAATGCCACTGGCTACGAAATCACCCGTACCCGTGATGCCATCAACAACGTGGAAGCTTACTTTGAGCAGCACCCTGCGCTGCTGAAACAGGCTACCGGTGCTGATCAGTTAGTACCGGCTCCGGAAGCTGGCGCAACGCAACCTGCGGAGTTCCATTGCCATCCGTCGAATACCATTAACGCGCTCAACCGCCTGAAAGGCATGTTGACTACCGATGTGGAAAGCTACGACAAGCTGTCGCTTGATCAACGTAGCCAGATGCGCCGCATTATGCTGTGCGTTTCTGACACTATCGACAAAGTGGTGAAGATGCCTGGTGTGAGTGCTGACGATCAGCGCCTGCTGAAGAAACTGAAGTCCGACATGCTTAGCACCATCGAGTATGCACCGGTGTGGATCATCATGGCGGTCGCGCTGGCGTTAGGTATCGGTACGATGATTGGCTGGCGTCGTGTGGCAACGACTATCGGTGAGAAAATCGGTAAGAAAGGCATGACCTACGCTCAGGGGATGTCTGCCCAGATGACGGCGGCAGTGTCTATCGGCCTGGCAAGTTATACCGGGATGCCGGTTTCTACTACTCACGTACTCTCCTCTTCTGTCGCGGGGACGATGGTGGTAGATGGCGGCGGCTTACAGCGTAAAACCGTAACCAGTATTCTGATGGCCTGGGTGTTTACCCTTCCGGCTGCGGTACTGCTTTCCGGCGGGCTTTACTGGCTCTCCTTGCAGTTCCTGTAATCGCACGCACCAAAACGAGCGGGTCAGTTTACTGGCCCGCTTTTTTTATGCGTTATTTTTGCTGAAGTGCTTAATGCCAAATCATCAATGCAATCAGACTGACCACCACCAGACCACACAATGCGCTGGTCAGAATAAACTGCCGACGCACCCGCTCACAGCGGCGAATAAACTCATCATCGTGATGATCGCGATAACGTTGGGCATAGATATACCAAACGAGACGCACCTGTTTGTTGGGTTGGCCATGTGAGGTAAAAAAGCCCCCTCCATCAACATATTGATAGAGCAATGGATCGCAGTTACGCAGTACCACTAACAACGCGCGTAGTGATGAGAAATAGCGCGCCATGTTAACAATGCAAACGACACATAAAGCCCAAAATAATGCGACGGTGCTTATCATACCTCCTCCCCGGCGACCTGCCCGCGGAGTTCCACCCCGGGGCTACCGCTCCCGATACGCTGCCAATCAGTTAACACCAGGTCCTGGAGAAACCGCTTTTGTGGTGACCAACATCCGAGCGGCTCTATAGATAGTGTAGGAGATCAGGTTGTTTTTTTTCCAGAAGGTTAACCACTATCAATATATTCATGTCGAAAATTTGTTTATCTAACGGGTAAGCAAGGCGGATTGACGGATCATCCGGGTCGCTATAAGGTAAGGATGGTCTTAACACTGAATCTTTACGGCTGGGTTAGCCCCGCGCACGTAGTTCGCAGGACGCGGGTGACGTAACGGCACAAGAAACGCTAGCTGGCCAGTCATCGACAACTTTATGGAAGGAGTAACACTATGGCTTATAAACACATTCTCATCGCGGTCGACCTCTCCCCGGAAAGCAAAGTTCTGGTAGAGAAAGCAGTCTCTATGGCTCGCCCCTACAATGCGAAAGTTTCTCTGATCCACGTAGATGTAAACTACTCTGACCTATACACCGGGCTTATTGATGTGAATCTGGGTGATATGCAGAAACGCATCTCTGAAGAGACACATCATGCGCTGACCGAGCTTTCCACTAATGCAGGCTACCCAATCACTGAAACCCTGAGCGGCAGCGGCGACCTGGGTCAGGTTCTGGTCGATGCAATCAAGAAATACGATATGGATTTGGTGGTTTGTGGTCACCACCAGGACTTCTGGAGCAAACTGATGTCTTCCGCACGTCAGCTGATCAACACCGTTCACGTTGATATGCTGATTGTTCCGCTGCGCGACGAAGAAGAATAATCTTCCCTCTACGACGTGTTCCTGAACGCCCGCATATGCGGGCGTTTTGCTTTTTGGCACGCCTTGTTACCTTGCAGCGTAAACACCTTATCTGGCCTACGGTCTGCGTACGCAATCAAAATCCCCTGCCAATACAACATTTAACACCATCATATTTTCCATCATTAGTGTGATCAGCTGGTTATTTTCTGTTGTAATAGTGTATTAATCTATTCACCGCATCAATATTAAGAATCTCTGACAGATGTAAACTTTTTCGCGCGTTATCCCTTACGCGTTCATACTTTTCAGGATGGTATTGGAAGGTTAATAAATATGAATACAACAACACCCATGGGGATGCTGCAGCAACCTCGCCCATTTTTCATGATCTTTTTTGTCGAGTTATGGGAGCGATTCGGCTACTACGGCGTGCAGGGCGTACTGGCGGTTTTCTTCGTTAAGCAGCTTGGATTCTCGCAAGAACAGGCTTTTGTCACTTTTGGTGCTTTTGCTGCGCTGGTCTATGGCCTCATTTCCATTGGCGGCTATGTCGGCGACCACCTGCTGGGGACCAAACGCACCATTGTTCTCGGAGCACTTGTGCTGGCGATTGGCTACTTCATGACCGGCCTGTCGCTACTTA
>OHOK01001083.1_pt1 | contig 11603 bp, 9 predicted proteins | sample 1569731 | NCBI WGS metagenome assembly OHOK01 (sample SAMEA3879559, study PRJEB24766) | human gut metagenome | biome: human-associated habitat; feature: feces | place: USA | collected 1985/1987
TTGCCGGTCACTTTGTCGAGTGGCCGGCTTTTTTGTTATCTTCTGGAGGGATCGACGATGGCTCTGCCAAATGACCCGATCATGCTGCTGAGCATGATCAACCTGAAGCTGCGGGACTTCTACCCCACTCTGGACGCGCTGTGCGAGGATCTGGATGAGGACAAGGCCGCGCTGTGTGCCAGGCTTTCCGCTGTGGGGTACGCCTATGACCCTCAGCGCAATCAATTTGTGTGACAACAGGAGGATGCTGCCATGATCCAAGGGACGTATTATAAGGAATGGAGCCGGATGCTGGGCCGCGACATGGAGTTCAAGGTCTACGGCCATGCCGGTACGCCGGTGCTGGCTCTGCCCGCGCGGGGCGGCCGCTTTTACGACTGGGAAAACAACGGGATGCCCGATGCCATTGCCCCGCTGCTGAATGAGGGCAAGGTGCAGCTGTTCTGCGCGGATGCTGTGGACGGCGAGGGTCTTTTGAATGGCGATCTGCCCCAGCGCCGCCGCGCCGAGCTGCAGGAAAAGTATTTCGTCTACCTGACCGCTGAGCTGGCTCCCCGTATTCTGACCCTGAACAACGCCAAAAAGGGTACTCGAATCTGGACTGCCGGTGTGGATCTGGGCGCTTACCACGCCGTCCACTGCCGCCTGCGCCGTCCCACCCTGTTTGCAGGTGCTGTGGGCATGGGCGGCATCTACGATCTGACCCGCTTCTGGGGCACCGACAGCGACGACATGGTGCTGCGCTGCTCTCCCCTTGCCTATCTGCAGGAAAGCGGCATTGCCAACAAGCTGGCATTGACCAAGGCAGAAGAGAACTGCCTGATCCTCTGTGCCGGTCAGGGTGCCTACGAGGGCGATGCACTGGACGATACGCAGGCACTGGCCGATCTGCTGAAGGATCAGGGAATGCCCGCACATCTGGAGATCTGGGGCGGTGACGTCTCCCACGACTGGTACTGGTGGGGCAAGATGTGGAGTCTGTTCGCACCGCGCATTCTGGAAGTAAAGTAAGAATTTTAACGAGGGAAAGCCTGCGGGGCTTCCCTCGTTTTCTTATGTGCAGCGGAATTTTACTTTTAAATTTATGGTTCAGAAACACCTGCGGCGTTTCTGAACCATTTTTTGTTTGCAGCACCATTTATATTTCATTTCCTACTTGAATTGTCGGATATTATGTGCTATACTGCTGTTGTAAGAAAATATACCCCATGGGGGTTTATGAAGGGAGCGATTCCGAGATGGAAGAGAACCAAAAGCACTGTTGTTGCTGCGATAATGCGCCGGAAGCGGACGCTGCGGCAGATGCTGCTGTCCCCTGCTGCTGCCGCCACAAAGAGCGCAGCCCGGAGGAATACAAGGCCCTACTCAACCGCCTGAACCGCATTGAAGGACAGGTGCGGGGCATCCGCGGAATGCTGGAAAAGGACGCCTACTGCGTGGACATTCTGGTGCAGGTGGCCGCAGCCAATGCGGCGCTGAACAGCTTTTCCCGGGAATTGCTGGCGCAGCACATCGGCAGCTGCGTGGCGGACGACCTGCGTGCCGGCAGCGACGAAAAGCTGGAAGAACTGCTCCGGCTGCTGCCCAAGCTGATGAAATGACCGCCCGCCGGGCAAACTGACCACAAGGAGAAATAGCAATGGAACAATTCAACGTTACCGGCATGAGCTGCGCGGCCTGCTCTGCCCGGGTAGAAAAGGCCGTAAAGAGCGTGCCGGGCGTCACCGGCTGTTCGGTAAGCCTGCTGACAAACTCCATGGGCGTGGAGGGCACCGCAGAGGATGCCGCCATTATCCGCGCCGTAGAGCAGGCCGGTTACGGTGCAAGCCCCAAAAAAGCCGCCGCAGCCGCCAGCACCAGCGCAGAGCTGGACGCGCTGGCTGACCACGAAACGCCCAAGCTGAAACGGCGGCTTATCGCCTCGCTGGGCTTTTTGCTGGTGCTGATGTACTTTTCCATGGGACACATGATGTGGGGCTGGCCGCTGCCCCGCTGGTTTGACGGCAACCACATTGCCATGGGTCTGGTGCAGTTGCTGCTGGCAGGCATCGTGATGGTGATCAACCAGAAGTTTTTCATTAACGGCTTCAAGGGGCTGGTGCACCGCTCCCCTAACATGGATACGTTGGTGGCTATGGGCTCGATGGCAAGCTTTGTGTGGAGCACCTACGCCCTGTTTGCCATGACCGATGCGCAGCTGCACGGCAACGAGGAACTAGTCATGCACTACATGATGGAGTTCTATTTTGAGTCTGCCGCCATGATTTTGACCCTTATCACCGTGGGCAAGATGCTGGAGGCACGCTCCAAGGGCAAGACCACCGATGCGCTCAAAAGCCTGATGAAGCTTGCGCCCAAGACCGCTACCCTGCTGCGGGACGGCGCAGAGGTGACTGTGCCCATTGAGCAGGTGCAGAAAGAGGACATCTTTGTGGTGCGCCCGGGCGAGAACATCCCGGTGGACGGCATTGTGCTGGAGGGCAGCAGCGCCGTGAACGAGAGTGCCCTGACCGGCGAGAGCATCCCGGTGGACAAGGCCGCGGGCGATAAGGTAAGCGCCGCCACCACCAACCAGTCCGGCTATTTGCAGTGCCGCGCTACCCGCGTGGGCGAGGACACCACGCTGGCGCAGATCATCCGCATGGTCAGCGATGCCGCCGCCACCAAAGCCCCCATTGCAAAGATCGCCGATACCGTATCCGGCTTTTTCGTGCCTGCGGTCATCAGTATTGCGGTGGTCACCACCCTTGTCTGGCTGCTGCTGGGGCGGGATGTGGGCTACGCGCTGGCGCGGGGCATCTCGGTGCTGGTCATCAGCTGCCCCTGTGCGCTGGGTCTGGCAACGCCGGTGGCTATTATGGTGGGCAACGGCCTTGGTGCGAAGAACGGCATCCTGTTCAAGACCGCTGCGGCGCTGGAAGAAGCTGGCCGTACCCGCATCATAGCGCTGGACAAGACCGGCACTATCACCTGCGGCGAGCCCACTGTCACCGACCTTCTGCCCGCTGCGGACGTGACCGAAACCGAACTGCTCACGCTGGCTGCCGCGCTGGAGGGCCGCAGCGAGCACCCGCTGGCGCGGGCAGTGCTGGCCTATGCGGAGGAAAAGCAGCTGGAGCTGCCCTCTGTTACCGATTTTACCGCCCTGCCGGGCAACGGCCTTACCGCCAAGCTGGAGGGCAAGGAGATTTTTGGCGGCAATGCTGCCTTTATCGGTGCAAAGGTCGCTATCCCTGCTGCGCTGCAAACCGCAGCCACCGCGCTGGCTGCGCAGGGTAAGACGCCCCTCTTCTTTGGCGGCGCTCACCGTCTGCTGGGCGTTATCGCGGTTGCAGATACCATCAAGGAGGACAGCCCGCAGGCCATCCGGGAGCTGCGGAATATGGGCATCCGGGTGGTGATGCTGACCGGTGACAACCAGCGCACCGCCGAAGCCATTGGCCGGCAGGCCGGTGTGGACGAGGTGATTGCCGGGGTGCTGCCGGAGGGCAAAGAGGCTGTTATCCGGCAGCTGCAAAAGTACGGCAAGGTAGCCATGGTAGGCGACGGCATCAACGACGCCCCTGCCCTGACCCGCGCCGACACCGGCATTGCCATCGGCGCAGGCACGGACGTAGCCATTGACGCTGCGGACGTAGTGCTGATGAACTCCAAGCTTTCGGACGTGCCCGCCGCCATCCGGCTGAGCCGCGCTTCCCTGCGCAACATCCACGAAAACCTATTCTGGGCGTTTATCTACAACATCATCGGTATCCCGCTGGCAGCCGGTGTATTCATTCCCTTGGGGCTGACGCTGAACCCCATGTTCGGCGCAGCTGCCATGAGCCTTTCCAGCTTCTGCGTGGTGAGCAACGCCTTGCGGCTGAACCTGTTTGACCTGCACAGCGCAAAGCGTGACCACCCGCCCAAACACGTCCCTGCCCTGCCCGCTGCCCTTGTGCAGCCCGCAGCGGAGGAAGATACAACTGCATCCAATCAAAAGGAGGAGACCGCTATGAAAAAGACCCTGACCGTAGAAGGCATGATGTGCCCCCACTGTGAAGCCCGCGTCAAGAAAGCGCTGGAGGCTCTGCCGCAGGTGGACAAGGCTGTTGTCAGCCACGAAGCCGGTACTGCTATCGTTACCCTGAACGCCGAAGTAGACGATGAGGTGCTGAAGAAGGCCGTGGAAGCACAGGATTATCCTGTTACCGGCATTCAGTAAGGTACAGCCCTTGCAAAGGCAAAAGGCAGCTGCGTAAATTTCTGCGCAGCTGCCTTTTTTGTAAGTAGGACGATTTTGAATGCGCGCCGCGTTCGCTTTGCGCATCTTTAAGATCCCATTTTGTTTCGGAGCACCGGAGCGCCTGCGGACGCTCCGGTGCTCCATTTTTACGAAAGAAGTCGTCACCACGATTGAAACACAAAAAGCCCGCTGCAAGGCAGAATGTCCTTGCAGCGGGCAGCATAGATAACTGGGGAACCCTTATCAGACTTCGGTGTTGAAGTAGCGCTTCAGCAGGCCCTCGAAGCCGCGGCCGTGACGGGCTTCATCCTTTGCCATCTCGTGGACGGTGTCGTGGATGGCATCCAGATTCAGCGCCTTAGCCTTCTTGGCCAGATCCATCTTGCCGGCGCAGGCACCGCACTCGGCCTCGGCACGCATCATCAGGTTCTTCTTGGTGCTGTCGGTCACGACCTCGCCCAGCAGCTCTGCAAAGCGGGATGCGTGGTCAGCTTCCTCGTAAGCATAGCGCTTGTAGGCCTCGGCGATCTCGGGGTAGCCCTCACGCTCTGCCACGCGAGCCATAGCCAGATACATACCGACCTCGCTGCACTCGCCCTCGAAGTTAGCGCGCAGACCATCAACGATCTCCTGCGGCACGCCCTCTGCCTTGCCGATGCCAACAACGTGCTCGGTAACATAGGTGTTGCCGGTCTTCTCCACAAAAGCGGAAGCGGGAGCCTTGCAAACGGGGCACTGAGCGGGAATCTCACCCTCAGCGATATAACCACAAACGGTGCAAACGTATTTCTTCATAAGAATTTACCTCCATTCGATCTGTTAAAAATGATACAGGACGGAAACCACCCGCCTGTTGCTTCTATGCGGGGCAGCTGCGCTGCCGGGTATAGAAAGAGCCACGGAAGGAGCTTTGTGCTTTGTGCACTTCCCTTTCCATGGCTCTATTATAGCGAATAATTCCTAGTTAGTCAAGTATATTTTTAAGAATTATTCCTATTTATTGAAATCTGGCAGGATGCCCAAATTCCCTTGCGGAAAACTGGACGCATTACCGGAATCAGACCTGCAGGTTGCCGCTGGTAGCAGCATCGGAGCCAGCGGTAGCGTCAAACTCGTAGTCGTTACCGGGCAGGATGGCGTTGAGCAGGATGCCTGCAATCGCAGCCACAGCCAGACCGGACAGGTTGATGGTAACGCTGCCAACGGTAAAGCCAACGCCGCCCACAGAGTTGAAGCCCAGTGCGCACACCAGAATGACGGCGGCAACGATCAGGTTGCGGCTGTTGGTGAAGTCCACGCGGTTCTCCACCACGTTGCGCACACCGATGGCAGAGATCATGCCGTACAGCACAAAGCTGATACCGCCGATGATGCCGGTGGGGATGGTGTTGATGACAGCCTCAAACTTGGGGCTGAAGCTCAGGATGATGGCCAGCACAGCGGCAATACGGATGACCAGCGGGTCGTAGATCTTGCTCAGTGCCAGCACGCCGGTGTTCTCGCCGTAGGTGGTGTTGGCGGGGCCGCCCAGCAGACCAGCCATGGTAGTGGCCAGACCATCGCCCATCAGGGTGCGGTTCAGGCCGGGGTCATTGATATAGTTGTGGCCGACGGTGGCGCTGATGGCGGCAATATCGCCAACGTGTTCCATCATGGTAGCCAGTGCGATGGGGATGATGGTGAACAGCGCACTGATGAACTCCGGGCTGCCGTCAATGGCGAACAGACCCATAGCCTCCTTGTGCAGGGGGATGCCCAGCCAAGCGGCCTCGGAAATCTTCTGGAAGTCCACTGCGCCGGTGACCAGTGCCACCGCGTAGGAGACCAGCACGCCGATGAGGATGGGCAGGATCTTGACCATGCCCTTGCCCCAGATGTTGCACACGATGACAGTGCCCAGTGCCACGAAAGCCAGCAGCCAGTTGGACTGGCAATTGGTGATGGCAGAGGGTGCAAGGATCAAGCCGATGGAGATGATGATGGGGCCAGTGACCACCGGCGGGAAGAACTTCATGATGCGGCGGATGCCAAAGGTGGAGATCAGCAGGCTGGCCACCAGATAGACCAAACCCGAGAATGCAATGGCAGCGCAGGCATAGGGCAGCATCTTGGTGTTGGCAACGGTCAGGTTGCCATCGGCATCAGCCAGCATGGGAGCCACGATGGAAAAGCCGCCCAGATACGCAAAGGAGGAGCCGAGGAATGCCGGGACCTTCTTTTTGGTGATAAGGTGGAACAGCAGGGTGCCCAGACCGGCACACAGCAGAGTGGTGGAAACGCTCAGGCCGGTGAGCAGCGGCACCAGAACCGTTGCGCCGAACATGGCAAACATATGCTGCACACCCAGAATGAACATCCGGCCTGTGCCCAGCTTTTTGGCGTCGTATACGCCTTTGGAGTAATCGATCTTTTCGCTCATAGAAAACCTCCTGTACTGTTATTCCCAAAAAAAGAGGCATTGCCGTTGAAACAGCAGTGCCTCTGAATTTCAGGAACAAGACCTCCACACAAAAAGGAGAAAGAAGCCGCTATGCAGTCGCTCACACTTAAACATTGTGCTCCTCCCCTTCTTTTTGTGTTCCTTCCAACAACCGGAACCGCTCCGGCAAGGCAGCAGCAACGCCGCAGCCTTTTTGTTAAGTATAGCAGATTTTGGGCTTTCCAGCAAGGTGTTGACAGCTTTTTCTTGCCTGTTGCGCCGCGCCGTAAGCTGCGGGGGTTGCGCTTTGCGGCAGAATCGCCTATAATAGAGCCTGTTCTTATTTCCTATCATACTGATGTGTTGATATTGCAGGAGGTTCTATGCTTTATCTGGATTATTCTGCCAATACCCCTGTGGACGAGGAAGTGCTGCGATGCTTCTGTGAAGCAGAGCGGCGCTACCCGGGCAATGCCAACGCCCACCATCAGGCAGGCACTGCCGCAAAAGCTGCTATAAACGAGGCGACCCGCAGCATCGCCCGCTGTCTGGGCGCACCGCCTGCGGGCATCATCTACACCTCCGGCGCAAGCGAAGCCAACAACCTTGCTGTAAAGGGGCTAGCGGCGCTGGGGCGTGCGGCAGGCAGGCACATCCTCTCTACCCCGCTGGAGCATTCGTCCGTCATCGGCAGTCTGGAGGCCATGCAAAAGCAGGGGTATGAGGTGGAGCTGCTGGACATCCTGCCAGACGGCACGGTAGACCTTGCAGACCTGAAAAAGCGGCTGCGTCCGGACACGGTTCTGGTGGCTGTAACCGCTGTGGACAGCGAGTTGGGTGTAGTGCAACCCATTGCAGAAATCGCAGAGTTTTTAAAGGCGTATCCCAACTGCCATTTTCATGTGGACGCCACACAGGCTGTGGGGAAAATTCCTGTACAGTTTGAAGGCATGGACACCATGAGCCTGACAGCCCATAAGTTTTACGGGCTCAACGGCATCGGTGTGCTGGTAAAGCGGCTGGGGCTGGCACTGCCGCCCATCATCCACGGCGGAGAGAGCACTACCCCCTACCGCAGCGGCACACCTACCGTAGCTCTTGCCTGCTCGCTGGCGCTGGCCTTGGAAAAGGCTACTGCGGAGCTGCCCGCCCGCGCCGCAGCCGTGCGCAGCCTGAACGACCGGCTGCGTGCGGAGCTTTCCCGCTATCCAAAAGTGCGCATCAACAGCCCGGAAAACGCTGTGCCGCATATCCTGAACCTGAGCGTGCAGGGTGTAAAGGGCACCGTGTTCCAGCGGGAGCTGGACGCACGCGGGGTGTGTGTCTCGGTCAAATCCGCCTGTTCGTCCGACGGACTACCCTCCCGGGCAGTGCTGGCAGTCAGTCAGGACCGGCGCAATGCCCTTTCCTCTTGGCGCATCAGCCTGAGCCACCTTACCACAGAGGAGGAATTGACCGCCTTTCTGCACGCCTTTGCAGACTACTACAACACCCTGACACGGTAAAAGAGCTTTGAAACTGAACCGCTTACAACCGCCATAAACAAAACAAAAAGACCTTCCCGCTCTCCGGAACGGGAAGGTCTTTATAAATTGCTAGTTAGCCTTGGAACTTACGTTCAAGGACAAAATCACTCAATGATCTTGCCAACAACGCCGGAACCAACGGTACGGCCACCCTCACGGATAGCGAAACGCAGGCCCTCTTCCATAGCAACGGGGGTCAGCAGCTCAACGTGCATCATGACGTTATCGCCAGGCATGCACATCTCGGTGCCTTCCGGCAGGGTGATGATGCCGGTCACGTCGGTGGTACGGAAGTAGAACTGAGGACGATAGTTGGAGAAGAACGGGGTGTGACGGCCGCCTTCGTCCTTGGTCAGAACGTAGACCTGAGACTCGAAGACCTTGTGGGGATGGACAGAACCGGGCTTAGCCAGAACCTGGCCACGCTCGATCTGGGTACGATCAACACCACGCAGCAGAGCGCCGATGTTATCGCCAGCCTCAGCGAAGTCCAGAGACTTACGGAACATCTCCAGACCGGTGATGGTGGTGTTCAGACGGTCGGGCTTGATGCCGACGATCTCCATAGCATCGCCAACCTTGGCCATACCACGCTCAACACGGCCGGTAGCAACGGTACCACGGCCAGAAATGGTCATGACGTCCTCGATGGGCATCAGGAAGGGCTTGTCCTCCTCACGATCCGGGTTGGGGATGTAGGAGTCAACAGCGTCCATCAGCTCCTTGATGCAAGCGTAAGCAGGATCCTCGGGATCGTTGGGAGCCTCCAGAGCCTTCAGAGCGGAACCACGAATGATCGGGGTGTCGTCGCCCGGGAAGTCGTACTCGCTCAGCAGCTCACGGATCTCCATCTCGACCAGATCCAGCAGCTCCTCGTCGTCGACCATATCGCACTTGTTCATGAACACGACGATATAGGGCACGCCGACCTGACGAGCCAGCAGGATGTGCTCACGGGTCTGGGGCATGGGACCATCGGTAGCAGCAACGACCAGGATAGCGCCGTCCATCTGAGCAGCACCAGTGATCATGTTCTTGACGTAGTCAGCATGGCCCGGGCAGTCAACGTGAGCATAGTGACGAGCGTCGGTCTGATACTCAACGTGAGCGGAGTTGATCGTGATACCACGAGCACGCTCCTCAGGAGCCTTATCGATGTTGGCGTAGTCCATGAACTCTGCGTCGCCCTTCAGAGCCAGGTACTTGGTGATAGCAGCGGTCAGAGTGGTCTTGCCGTGGTCAACGTGACCGATGGTGCCGATGTTAACATGCGGCTTAGAACGGTCAAATTTTGCCTTTTCAGCCATTGGAATATCCTCCCTTAAACGGATTGAATTTGGTTACAACAGTCCTGCAAACACAGAATTGCATTGCAAAACTATTCTACTAAATTTGTCCTGTAAAATCAAGTGCTTTTACAGGAAATTTTGCCGGAGCTACACTACCCCGGCAAAATTTTACTTTGTTTCAGGCAATCAAGCCTTGGTGCGGCCAGCAATGATCTGGTCGGCAATGTTCTTGGGAACCGGCTCGTAGTGAGAAGGCTCCATGACATACTGGCCACGGCCCTGGGTCTTGGAACGCAGGTCAGTAGCGTAACCGAACATCTCGGACAGAGGAACCATAGCGGTGACACGGGCAGTGCCATCGGTGGATTCCTGGTTCTGGATCGCGCCGCGGCGGCTGTTCAAGTCGCCAATGACGTTGCCCATATACTCGTCAGGAACAACAACGTCAACCTTCATGATGGGCTCCATAATGACGGGATCAGCCTTCTTCATAGCATCCTTGAATGCCATGGAGCCGGCGATGGAGAACGCCATTTCAGAGGAGTCAACTTCATGATAGGAGCCGTCCCACAGAGTGACCTTGACATCCACGACGGGATAGCCAGCCAGAATGCCGGACTTCATCGCGCCCTGGATACCATTGTCAACAGCGGGGATATATTCCTTCGGGATAGCGCCGCCAACGACACCGTTGACGAACTCATAGCCCTTGCCGGGGTTGGGCTCCAGCTTGATCTTAACGTGACCATACTGGCCCTTACCACCAGACTGACGTGCGTACTTGGTTTCCTGGTTAGCATCCTTGCGGATGGTTTCACGGTAGGCAACCTGAGGTGCGCCAACGTTAGCTTCGACCTTAAACTCGCGGAGCAGACGGTCCACGATGATTTCCAGGTGGAGCTCGCCCATGCCGGCGATGATGGTCTGACCGGTTTCTTCATCGGTCCAGGTACGGAAAGTCGGGTCCTCTTCAGCCAGCTTAGACAGGGCAATACCCATCTTCTCGCTGCCAGCCTTGGTCTTGGGCTCGATGGCAACGCGGATAACCGGCTCGGGGAAGTTCATGGACTCGAGGATGATGGGATGCTTCTCATCGCACAGGGTATCACCAGTGGTGGTGTTCTTCAGACCAACAGCAGCGGCGATATCGCCAGCGTAGCAGATGTCGATATCCTTACGGTTGTTTGCATGCATCTGCAGGATACGGCCGATACGCTCGTCCTGATCCTTAACAGAGTTGTAAACAGTGGTGCCAGCCTCAACGGTACCAGAGTACACGCGGAAGAAGCACAGCTTACCGACATACGGGTCAGTCATAATCTTGAATGCCAGTGCAGAGAACGGCTGATCATCGGAAGAAGTGCGATCTTCTTCCTCGCCAGTCTCCGGGTTGGTGCCCTTGATGGCCGCAACGTCGGTCGGAGCAGGCATATAATCAACGATTGCATCCAACAGTTTCTGAACGCCACGGTTCTTGTAAGAAGAGCCGCAGACAACAGGAACGATCTCGTTGGAAATAGTAGCCTTACGCAGAGCAGCCTTGATTTCTCCCTTGGTCAGCTCTTCGCCGTCCAGGTACTTCATCATCAGCTCTTCGTCGGTCTCAGCAACAGCTTCGATCAGCTTGTCATGATATTCCTGAGCCTGTTCTTTCAGGTCTTCAGGAATTTCCTCAACGCGTACATCATTGCCCATATCATCATAGTAGATATCGGCGTTCATGTCGATCAGATCGATGATGCCGCGGAAAGTGTCTTCCTGGCCGACAGGCAGCTGGATAGGCACACCGTTGGCATGCAGACGATCATGCATCATCTGTACGCAGCGGAAGAAGTCAGCACCCATGGTATCCATCTTGTTGACGTAAACCATGCGGGGAACCTTGTACTCGTCAGCCTGGCGCCAAACGGTTTCAGACTGAGGCTCAACGCCACCCTTTGCGGCCAGAACGGTAACAGAACCGTCCAGAACACGCAGAGAACGCTGAACTTCAACAGTAAAGTCAACGTGGCCCGGGGTGTCGATGATGTTGATGCGGTGACGATTCTTCTTGAATGCAACAGGGTCCTTCTGAGTCTCAGAGTGGCTCCAGTAGCAAGTGGTAGCTGCGGAGGTGATGGTGATACCACGCTCCTGCTCCTGGA
>OHOK01001085.1_pt1 | contig 11567 bp, 9 predicted proteins | sample 1569731 | NCBI WGS metagenome assembly OHOK01 (sample SAMEA3879559, study PRJEB24766) | human gut metagenome | biome: human-associated habitat; feature: feces | place: USA | collected 1985/1987
GAATTCAGGACATCTTGCTGTGTAAAGACAAGTACCGCCTCTCTGGATTATGCCTGAAACAGTTCTTGCATTCATCTCAATAACTTCACCGTTAAGAAGGCCGTTATATCCTCTGAGGATACCTACGACTTCCATACCCTTTGCAAGACCAGCTCTGCATACTGCTCTGACAGCAGCGTTCATTCCCGGAGCATCTCCTCCGCTGGTAAGTACACCAATTTTCTTAGCCATGTAAAATACCTCCAAACCAGGAAACAATTTATCCTGTTACTTTCCTAATAATCTATAATGAGCATAGCACAAAGCCCCTGAATTGTCAAGGGCTTTGTTTATTTTTTAACATTTTATTAAACGTTTTCGTTATTCAGCAGGCACAACAGCCGGAACTGGTGTTGTTTCAGAAGAGCTGCCTGTGTTCGTATCAGGCTTAGGCTCTGTTGCCTTTGTTGTAGTGGTCGTAGTAGTCACAAGACCTGCGGAAACTGTAACTGTAAGCACATCACCATTTTTAACATTCACAGTGTTTCCAACATTAACGCTCGTCGCCATAACATATCCTGCAGAAACAGAGCTTGAGAAATCGGTAACGACCTCAAGGTAAGCCTTCTTTGACAGGCCAGAGAAATCAGGAACAGGAACATTTTCAGGGCCTGCACATACTTTAAGAACAAGCTCATTTTTCAAAGACGGATCAAAATCAGTACCCTCTGGTATGCTCTGCTCTTTAACAACGTCCTTATCGTCAACATCAGAATAATAATATTCAGCCTTGATAGTAAAATCCTCACCAAGTTGTTTTACAACAGTATTGTATTCCAGGCCCACAACGTTAGGCATTATAGCGCCATAGCCATATTCTGACTGACTTTCAGCATCAGTCACCTTAGGCGTAGCAGCTGTGGTGCTGTAAACGAATACCTCGCTGTCAACTCCATCTGCATCATCAGAAGAAATGACCTTATCCTCAGACGAATCATTATTGCTGTCCGACGGACCTGAAAACAATTCATATAGCAGAAAAACTGAAAGCAAAAGCACTATCACAAGCACCGTCCAGCCTATTATCGTAGCCGTTTTATTCTTAGGCTTTTCTTCCTCAAGAGTCTGCTGTGGCATTTGCCTTGACTGCGTTCTTTGTCTTGGAACATGCTGTATAGGAATAGTCTGAGTTGAACCCTTAGGGTGTTCCATATGCGTTGTATGCTGCTCAAAAAGTGCAGTAACAAGCTCTGAAACTGTCTGTATTCTTTCTTCACCACGAACTCTCATTGCTCTTGAAAGAACTCGTGAGATATGCTGTGGTATTCTCGGATTGACTCTGCAAGCTTCGACCATAGTATCATTCTTTGTACGGGTATAAGCGTCAAGGGGCATACAGCCTGTTAGTATTCTATAAAGAACTGCAGCAAGTGCATAAACGTCAGTCCATGTGCCCTGCCATTCTAACGAAGAATATTGCTCAGGGGCGGTATATCCTGAATAGAACTCAGGAGAAAGCCCTGTATTAGATGTTCTTATAGAACTAATGCAAAAGCCTGTAAGTTTAAGCTCACAATCAGTTGTAACAATAATATTTTCAGGAGATATTCCCCTGTGTATGATACCTGCATTATGTATAATGCTCAATGTTGTAAACAATGGCACAAAAAGCTTTTTGACCTGTTCCCATGTGAGAAAGCCTGTATTTGACTGTAAAAATTTCTTTAGCGTCACGCCCTCAACATATTCGAGTATGACATAGGTCGTATTATTCTCGCAAAACATATCCTTTGCCGTGGCGATATGCTGAAGATTTCTCATGCGTGAAAGAACTTTATTCACGTCTGCAAACTCAGACATAAATGTCTTATACTTAGCCAGACAATCTGGATTCACCACAAGTCGCTGACTTTCGCTATCTCTTTCGCAAAGAGTGTCAGGCATATACTCTCTTGCCACACACTTGCATTTGCCAACCATGTCGTAGCAAATGTAAGACGCACCCTCACCATTATATGAAAGCATTTTTCCGACTATATATCTGTTGTCAAGCACTGTTCTCGGTGCAAGATAAGCCTGTAAATGCGGGATATCGTCGGTATAGCTACAATAATGACAGCGACCGTCAGAACCAAGTTCGTTCATACAGCCCATACATAATTTAGTACTAGGATCCATACCGAACCTCCTTTTTACGTTATTCATCAATTTATATTAGCAACAAACCGAGCATAAGTCAAGTTTTTTTGTGAAATTGTAGAATTTACGCAACAATTTGTATTTCTTTTGTAACATTATGGCCCTTTTACAGATACTCAGGATAAATAAGCGTAGAAGAATAATAAAGATACTTATTATCTGTATCAAACGTTACATTAAGAACCACAGGCTGATCATCACCTGCGTCATTCTCATACCAATAGCGGTATATATAATTTTTAGTGTCTTTTGACCATACGATGCCGTAATATTCAAGGCATCTGACAAGCCACTCCACTTTGCTCCTTGTTCAAACTTATCAAGGTTGATAGCTTTACTCTTTTTTTCACCGTTTGCATTGTTTTTAAGCACCTTGAAATTTGAATATTTTACAGTTTGTATACGTTCTTCATCATCAACAGTAACAAGTGCCGCCCATTCAGGATAATTTATGCCATCAACATTAACACTGTCATCAGACTCAATGATATAATCAAAATTCAGTGCATTGTTCACTCCCTGAAAAGCCGATTCGTCCTTAAAATGCATATCAAGCTTTTTCTGAGCCTTTGCAACATCTACGCCGATATATTCAGAAATACTCTCAGCGGTGTTTTCACCCTTTCCGCTTATAATATTTACAACGATAAGGACGACAAGCACCACAAGGAGCACTACCGCCACTGTTATAAGAATAAGCTTGAGCTTGCTTTCAGACAATTTATGTTTTTTCTCGCCCACTATTTCCACATTTTGCGGTTTATTCTGCTTTTTGAATCGCTTCATGATAAATGTATTTTTGTCTGGTCTTAATCTTGTGTCACAGTTAGGACAGAAAATGTCATCATCGTCAACTGACTTGTGGCATTTAGGACACTCCATAAAAACAACTCCCTTTTGCAACATCCGTGCATTTGCACACTTTTTCAAAACAAGTATACCATATTCTCTGTAAAAAGTCAACAAACGAAAACAGCGGACAGAAGTCTATCCGCTGTAAAAAACATATATCAGAAATGCATCTGGTCAGGGTCTTCGATATCCTTTGCAAAACAGCCTGCAACAGGTATCGTTTTGCTGCGATACTTTGAAAGGCCTGCTGCTGTCTCATCGTCAACGATAAATGCCTTATCAACAACTGCATTCTTCGCTTTAAGTGTCATGACCTGAACGCCTATAGTATCTCTCGTGGACTTAGGCATAAGGAGCGCTGTATCAAATATCATTGCTCTTCCGTTAGTTGTGCGAAGCATTATATCAGCGTTATCCTGCACAAAGAACATTCCCACAAGCTTAGCCTTTGCAGAATAAGCGTTGGCAAGCTTCTTTCTGTTGGTCTTTGTTTCATAGGCATTGAGCGGCACTTTTGCCACCTTTCCGTTTTCAAAACAGAATATCATATAGCCCGAATAATCTACAGTATTCACCATGGACACAACGCCCTCACCGTCATCAAAACCAAGCTTTGCAGGAATATAGTCGCCAAGAGAGCTTGCCTTTGTGTCGACAAACTGCGATACCTTGGTCTTATACACAGCCGCCTTGTCAGAGAAGAACAGAAGCTCCGTTTTGTTGGTGCTTTCCATTTCCTGAAGCGAACCGTCGCCCTCTTTATACTTCTGCTCGCTTGCCATTCTCAGTGATTGCGGAGTACACTTCTTGAAATAACCGCTTTGAGATAGGAAAAGCTTGCAGGCGTAGTCAGGGATATCGTCCTCTATGTCTATCTCCTCGATATCAGTCTTATAATAGAACTGAGTTTTTCTTGGCTGACCATACTTCTTTGAAACTTCCTTTAATTCGGAAATGATGATATTCTTTATTTTTCTGTCGCTTCCAAGAATATCTTCAAGCTCTGCAATAGCTTTTTCAAGATCCTCAGTTTCGGCAGTTCTTTTGAGGATATACTCACGGTTAAGGTGTCTGAGCTTTATTTCAGCCACATAATCAGCCTGTATCTCGTCAATGCCGAATCCAACCATAAGGTTAGGAACGACCTCTGTTTCTTCTTCCGTTTCTCTGATTATCTTTATAGCCTTGTCGATATCGAGAAGTATTTTTCCAAGACCTTTCAGAAGGTGGAGCTTGTCTTTCTTCTTTGCAAGATCAAAGCTTGTTCTGCGTCGAACGCAATCCATTCTGAACGCTACCCATTCTTTAATTATATCATAAACGCCCATTATTCTTGGATAGCCGTGAACAAGTATATAGAAATTACATGAATATGAATCCTGTAGCGGCGTCAGCTTATAAAGCTTTTGCATAAGCTTGTCAGGGTCTACGCCCTTTTTGATATCTATACCTATTTTCAGACCGTTAATGTCCGTTTCATCACGGATATATGATACCTCTCTTATCTTGCCTGCCTTAACGAGAGCAATTATCTTCTCGATTATTGCTTCAACTGTGGTAGTGGCAGGTATCTCAACGATCTCAAGACACCTTGACTCCTTGTCATACTGATATTTTGCTCTCAGCTTAACAGAGCCTTTTCCTGTGCGGTATATCTTATCAAGCTCCTCCTCATCATATAGAAGTGAAGCACCGCCCGGAAAGTCAGGTCCTTTCAGCGTTTCAAGAGCGTTGAAATCAGGATTTTTCATAAGTCCGATAGTTGTCTCGCAAACCTCGCTGAGATTGAACGGACAAACTGATGAAGCCATAGAAACGCCTATACCAACGTTTGCATTAACAAGTATTGACGGGTAAGTAGCAGGAAGCAAGGTCGGCTCTGTGGTGGTGTTATCATAGTTAGGAACAAAATCAACAGTGTCCTTGTCTATATCTCCGAAAAGCTCCTGACAGATAGGCATGAGCTTTGCCTCAGTGTATCGAGAGGCAGCATACGCCATATCTCTTGAATATGCCTTACCGAAGTTACCCTTGCTCATTACATATGGGTGCAAAAGCGCTTCATTGCCCTGTGAAAGTCTTACCATGGTTTCATATATAGCACCGTCGCCGTGAGGATTGAGCCTCATGGTCGCACCAACGATATTGGCAGACTTTGTGAGCTTGCCGTTTAAAAGTCCCATTTTATACATTGTATAAAGCAATTTTCTGTGTGAGGGCTTAAAGCCGTCTATCTCAGGGAACGCTCTTGATACCAAAACGCTCATGGCATACGGCATATAGTTCTTTTCAAGAGACATTGTTATCTTTTCGTCTGCAACAAGTCCTGCACCCTCGATATATGCGTTGTTATTTGGTTTAGCAGCCTTTTTAGGCTCTGCCTTTTTTCTTGCCATAAAATCTATCCTTTCATAAAGTTCATAAGGTCGCTGTCGCCTTAAAAATCGGTGATCTTCTTTCCTGTATACTGCATGGCGATCCTGCTTTCAGGGTCAGCATCAAACATATACAGCACCGCAATAAAAATAAATTCAAGTGGTTTCATAAGGATATAGACCACATCAGCACGCAATTTCGTCGATATATGCTGTGAAATGGGATATCCGTGTTTATCGTAAAAGCTTCTCACACATTTGTGAAAACGTGGAAGCTTATCCTGTATAAGCTCTTCAAATGCGTTTGCGACACAAAGCTGTCTGTTTACGATTATCTTATCACCACGCCGCAGACCCATTCGCTGTGGCTTGACGAGCTTAGCGTGTCCCCCTGCCGCAACTGTGCAGAGATAATGCCCCTGAGAATAATCAGGCGGTGGCGGTATCTGCTGAGAAAAAGTCCAATCCGCTGTTTCTGTGAAAGCCTTTACTATGCTGTCGGGACGCTGTCCGAAAATAACAAGTATCACAAGCAGCACCGCAAGCAGCGGTATCATTGCCACAAAGCTGACAAAATACCAGCCAAGACTTTTTGTGAGCAACTTGTAAAGCCAGCCCATAAAGCCGCTTTTCTCCGCCGAATCACTGAGATACCCCGTCTGCGCCTTTATTTCACGGCGAATGAGCCTTATGGACATAAGCAGGCAATTTATTGGAAACACCAACATCATTGCTGTGAAAAAGTTATCCATATTCTTCAAAAGCTGTATCACCAGCAGTATATCAAGCACATTGCCCATATACACCCCTGCAATGAGCATAGCCGCAAACAACGGCGGTTTTCTCTTTGTTATAACACTCAACAGTACAATGCACACCATAGCTATAAAAAACAGGAAGAAAAAACTAAACCTATACTCCCCTGCTATGGGTGTATGAAATTCCCCATGAACAGTTAGAGGAACATCATATTCAACGCCAAGACCTAACCCGTCAAGGTCAAAAACAGACAGCAGCGAACCGATTACCACCGTCAGCACATCAAACAGCGGTCTGTCCAATTCTTTAGGTGCATTCTCAAAAAGCCTTATAACATTTATTACTGTGAAAAACAATGGAAGTCCAACACATATCACAAGCGCAGACGACCATATAAAAATTGCGTCCATAATGCTCTCCCCTCAAACAGCTTATGAAATATCCGCCATGTCAAGATAATCAACACCATTATTGGTGATGAAATCTTTTCTTCCCTGCAGATCGTCACCCAAGAGCATATCGAACATCCACTGTGTCTGCTCGATATCGTCAGGCTCTATCTTTATAAGACGTCTTGTGGCAGGGTCCATTGTCGTAAGGCTCATCATCTCCGCCTCGTTCTCGCCAAGACCTTTTGAACGCTGGATATCAAACTTTTTATTGCCTATCATTTTGAGTATCTTTGTCTTTTCGTTCTCGTCATATGCAAAATAAGTCTTGTCGGAAGTCGTTATCTCAAAGAGCGGTGACTCCGCAATATAAACATATCCTTTTTCAATAAGGGTCGGCACAAGTCTGTAAAGCATTGTGAGTATAAGCGTTCTGATATGGAAGCCGTCAACATCGGCATCGGTACAGATAACTATCTTGTTCCAGCGTAGGTTGTCAAGATTGAACATAGATATCTCCTTGTTCTTGCCCGTCTTGACCTCAACGCCACAGCCTATGACTTTTATAAGATCTGTGATTATCTCGTTCTTGAAAATCTTATCATAGTCAGCTTTCAAACAGTTGAGTATCTTTCCTCTTACAGGGATAACAGCCTGAAACTCTGCATTTCTTGCCATTTTTACAGAACCAAGCGCCGAGTCACCCTCCACTATATACAGCTCACGCTGTGAAAGGTCTTTAGAACGGCAGTCAACAAATTTCTGCACCTGATTGGACAGGTCAATAGAGCCTGCAAGCTTTTTCTTCAGGTCAATTCTTGACTTCTCAGCCTTTTCACGGCTTCTCTTGTTTACAAGAACCTGCTCTGCTATCTTCACCGCTTCGTCAGGATTTTCAATAAAGTATATCTCGAGATTGTGCTTCAAGAACTCTGTCATGCACTCCTTGATAAACTTGTTTGTGATAGCTTTCTTTGTCTGATTGGCATATGAAGTCTGTGTAGAAAATGAACTTGAAACAAGCACCAAGCAATCCTCGATATCCTGAAAAGTAATAGGCTTTTCGTTTTTCAGATACTTATTGTTGCTTTTGAGATAAGCATTTATCTGAGATGTGAAAGCACTCTTTACAGCGTCCTCCGGTGAGCCACCATGTTCCAGAAAGCTTGAATTGTGATAATATTCAAGACATTTTACCTGATTAGAGAAAGTGAATGCCACAGAAAGCTTTACCTTGTAATCGTCCTTGTCCTCACGGTCACGACCCTTGCGGTCGCCTGTGAAAAACTGCACTGAGGTCAGAGGCTTTTCACCCGCTATCTCTGCAACATAATCGGCGATACCATTTTCATAATAGAACGTCTTTTCTTCAAAAGAATTGTTCTCACGTTGTATACGCAGGATAAATGTGATATTAGGGTTTACTACAGCCTGCTTTTTCAGAACGTCCTCAAAATATTCGTTCTCAATTTTTATATCAGTGAAAACTTCAAGGTCAGGTCGCCAATGTGTCTTTGTACCTGTCTTTTTCTGCTTTGTTTCTTCCTTTTTAAGACCGCCAACGTTTCTTCCCTTTTCAAAGTGCAGGTCATACTTATATCCGTCACGGAAAACCTCGACGTCCATAAACTCAGATGAATACTGCGTCGCACAAGCACCTAGTCCGTTAAGACCCAACGAATATTCATAGTTATCTCCACCGTTATTATTATACTTGCCACCTGCATAAAGCTCGCAGTAAACAAGCTCCCAGTTATATTTTTTCTCACGCTGGTTATAGTCAACAGGACAACCACGTCCGAAGTCTTCCACCTCGATAGAATCGTCATTGTACTTTGTAACGATTATCTTATCGCCATGACCGTCACGAGCTTCGTCTATAGAGTTTGAAAGAATTTCAAAAACAGAATGTTTACAGCCCTCAAGTCCGTCAGAGCCGAATATTACCGCAGGACGCTTTCTTACTCTGTCCTCCCCCTTAAGGGATACTATATCTTCATTTGTATATTCCTTTTTATTTGCCATTTCTCATTTCCTTTCTTACGGATCTGAAGAATTTTTTACATACAAATTATATTATAACACAAAGTCAACGATTTTGTAAATACATTAATTAAACATTTTTCAGAACAATGCCGAACGTTTGTTTTGTTACTAATAAACAAAAACATAAGCTATTGATTATTTGAAAAAAATATTATATAATATAAGTAGCTTAAAAAATCGGAGGACAAAATGGATATTACAATAAATGCACCGCAGACCGAAAGCAACTCAAACTCTGCCAAAGCAATGTCCCTTAACAATGGGCTGATATGGTTCATATGCTTTGTTCCGCTTATCGGCTTGTTTCTTGAAAACTATGCAAACTCTGCCACCGCAGGAGCGTTCCTGTGGATACTTGTTCCGCTGTTCATGATAGGCTGTTCCATTGCAGATTGCAAACAGCTTATAAAGCATGGCATTGATGCGGCACACCTTTTCAAATGGGTATGGCTAACGCCTTTTTATGTTTATAAGCGTGAAAAGCTTTGCGGCAGAGAGCGTTATAAAGCAATAATGTGTGGATTTTTCATTATCGCTGCACTGTTCATGAATGGTTTTACGCAGAGCATAAAAATAGACAACAACTATATGCTCGTATCCGCACAGAACAGTTATGTGCAAAGCCTTGACAACTTTTCGGGAAATTCATCAAAGGTAATCGGTGAGTGCATAGCTTCTTATCTAGGCGAGGACGCAAAGTGGGATTGCACAAAGAACGGTCACAACTACACAGTAACAGTAAAAGGCAAACATGGCTCTGATAACTACACTATTTCCTTTTTAATAGTATATGACGGCTTCACCTACAGAAAATTCACCATTACAGACGTGATAAAAAATAAAGTTTCACTACGTGACGATGAATTTAGTGCTGTATGCAAAGAAATATTCACAGAAGATAAAAGCGACACCGACAGTAGCAACGAAGAAAGTTCAAATTCACAAACAGAATAATTTCATGAGCGGACTTTGTTCCGCTCTTTTTGTTGTCAGTGTACATAAATGTGTACAAACTGATCCCGCACGATTAGTGTATATGCACAAAGGTGATAAATTTGTCACTTTTCTATTGACTTTGCAAAGTAAAAGTGATATTATTGTCACATAAGGTGATAAATAAATCACCTTGTATATGTTTAAATCACAAATGAAAGAAGATGTAGAAATGAATGACAAAACGGAGATAAAAACAGACAAAATATCATACAGAAAGTATTACAGACAGATGGGTATTTTGGGCACGCTGGGTGGAGCGATGTGGATATTCTATTGGGTTATGGAAAAGGTGCTGCCTGCGATAAAGAAAGGGCACACACTTACCAATGTGATAAACCTTATCGTATCTTTGGGAACGCTTGCGCTAATCGCCATATGCATAACAAAGATGATATCCACGGTCGGCAAAAGAGATACAAATGACGAGCTTACTCAGCAGACAACAGCAAAGGTCAATCAGACTTTTATAACGTTCCTGTTCACGATTGCCTGCCTGTTTATTTCAGTTATGACTTTGTTTTCCGATATTTTAGGAAGATTTAAGGTCACACTAAACGAATATGTTATAACGGGCTTGATATGGTTTTGCTATGCGGTGTACAATTTTATAGGTCTGTATTTTGAAAGTAAGTTCGATGATGATGAGAACTAGAGGGATAAAAATGAAAGCGAAAAAAGAAAAGAAAAAGATAACTCTGAGAGAATATCACAAAAAGCGTATGGTAACAGGAATTGCAATACTTGTCACAGAGATATTTGAAAAGACTGCGGAGCATTACAAGCTTGATAATACAACATGGGCGACAGTGATATTCGTTGTGTTGGCTGCTATGACGGCATTATTTGCAGTAATATGGCTGTATGCAAGCTGTCAGAAAGTTGACAAAGAGGACGAAATGGCAAAAGAAAATATGCTCAAGGCACATCAAAGTATCACAAAAATGTTTTTGATAATATTAGCAGTAGTGATCTTTATATCAATGTTCTGGGAAGGAAGTATAACCATAAAGATAAACAGCGACAGACTATATCAAGTATGGTTTATATTCTGGTTCAGTTATATGACCCTTGAAAGCGGATTTTTCCTCCACCATGAGGGCAAGCTCAGCACCGATGAGGAGGACGAGTAATGCAGGAGCTAAAAACAAAACTCAAGGAATATCGTGCCAAGCTTGACATGAAGCAGGGTGACCTTGCCGAAAAAGTGGGCGTCAGGCGTGAAACCATCATACGTCTTGAAAAAGGACAATACAATCCGTCATTAAAGCTTGCAATGGATATTGCAAAGGTATTTGGTGTATCTGTAGAGGATATTTTCTCTTTTGAAGATGAATAAAACCTGCAAATACATTAAAGTAGGCGGTTCGCAGGCTTTTGACATAGAAAAAAGGCATAATCCAAAAGTGCAAATGCTGGCATATTAGCGTATATTAGAACATAATTGGATATATATTGAGCATACATCACATATGCTTTAATTATCATTAGATTACGCCACTTTACTGTGTATATTAGTGTAGAAAATAAAAATGAAATGAATTGTGAGAAATCGAGAGAAATGGAGCAAAACGGAGAGATTTAAAGAGAATGAGGGGTATAAATTAAAAAATCGTCGTTTTGACTATTGACAATCAGGAAAAGCTGTTGTATAATAGACAACGTTGTGAGTTCACAGGGCGAAAAAATGCGGCTGTGAACAGACTTTTTAAAATTCTGAATGGAGGAAATAATATGTCAACTTATATGCCAAAAGCAGGCGACATTACTCGCACATGGTATATTCTCGACGCTGAAGGTCAGTCACTCGGTAGAGTTGCTGCTAAGGCTGCTCACATTCTTCGTGGCAAGCACAAGCCAACTTACGCACCACACGCTGACTGCGGCGACCATGTAATCATCATCAACACAGATAAGGCTGTTCTCACAGGCAAGAAACTTGATCAGAAGTCTTACAAGTGGCACACAGGCTGGA
>OHOK01001093.1_pt1 | contig 11489 bp, 10 predicted proteins | sample 1569731 | NCBI WGS metagenome assembly OHOK01 (sample SAMEA3879559, study PRJEB24766) | human gut metagenome | biome: human-associated habitat; feature: feces | place: USA | collected 1985/1987
GAGTTCCAGAAGGGCGGCTTTATCCGTGCCGATAAGGTGCGCGAGTACTCCGACCGGCTGATCGAGCAGTACGACGTGCGCAGCGGTCAGGGCAGTGTGACCACCGTGCGCAGTATGTCCGGCGGCAACCAGCAGAAGGCCATCATCGCCCGCGAGATCGACCGCGACCCCAAGCTGCTGGTGGCAGTGCAGCCCACTCGTGGTCTGGACGTGGGTGCCATTGAGTACATCCACCGCCAGATCGTGGCCGAGCGCGACAAGGGCAAGGCCGTGCTGCTGGTCAGCTTGGAGCTGGACGAGGTGATGAACCTTTCTGACCGCATCCTTGTAATGTACGAGGGCGAGATCGTGGGCGAGTTTGACCCCAAGACCACCACCGTGCAGGAGCTGGGTCTGTATATGGCAGGCGCCCGCAAGCAGGGAAAGGAGGAGCAGTAACACATGAATAAGAAAAAACTTTCCCGCAGTGGCAGCCTGCAAAGCTCTGTTACCAGCGTGCTGGCTGCACTGCTGTGCATCCTGATCGGTTTGCTGGTGGGCTTTCTGGTGCTGGTAGCCATCAACCCCGCACACGCATGGGGCGATGGCTTTGTGCGCATCATCAAGGGCGGCTTCCACGATGCCCCCTACGGCGTGGGCAAGGAGCTTGCCAATGCCGCACCCCTGATCATGACCGGTCTGTCTGTGGCCTTTGCCTTCAAGACCGGCCTGTTCAACATCGGTGCAGCCGGTCAGTATACGCTGGGCGCTTACGGTGCGCTGTACTGTGCCATCATGCTCAAGCTGCCTTGGTTCGTCTGTCTGCTGGCAGCAGCCGTGCTGGGCGGCCTGTGGGGCGCGATCCCCGGTTTCTTCAAGGCCTACTTCAACATCAACGAGGTCATTACCTCCATTATGTTCAACTGGATCGGTCTGTATCTGGTGAATGAGCTCATCTACCAGAACGGCACAGGCCCTATGTACGATGTGCGCAACACCCGTACTTTGAACCTGAGCAAGAATGCCGATTTTGCCCAGTCCCTGATCCCGGACTTTGGCCTGAATAAGCTGTTCCAGACAAACAGCACTACCATTGCCATCTTCCTGGCGGCAGCGGTGGCCGTGCTGATCTGGGTGGTGCTGAACAAGACCACCTTCGGCTACGAGCTCAAGGCCGTTGGCCTGAACAAGAACGCCGCCCGCTATGCCGGTATCAACGAGAAGAAGAACATCATCCTCTCCATGGCCATTGCCGGTGCGCTGGCAGGCTTTGGCGCGGGCCTGTTCTATCTGTCCAACGTGGGCCAGTGGAACCCCCTGAACTCCACCAGCCTGCCCGCCATGGGCTTCAACGGCATCTCCGTTGCCCTGCTGGCAAGCTCTAACCCCATTGGCACCATCTTCTCGGCCCTGTTCATCTCCCACATCTCAGTGGGCGGCACCTTCCTTTCCACCAAGTATTATCCCACGGAGATCGCCGACCTGATCAGCGGCATCATCATCTACCTGTGTGCATTCTCCATGCTGTTCCGCACGCTGTTTGAGAAAAAGCTGATCCACAAAAAGGACACTGCCAACGCCAATGCCGAACCGGCAGCCAAGGCAGTGACCAAACCGGAAAAGGAGGGCAAGTGATATGCTGCTGCTTATCAAATACACCCTGCTGTATGGCATTGTTCTGATGCTGGTTGCCCTTGGCGGCATGTTCAGCGAGCATTCCGGCGTAATCAACATCGCGCTGGAAGGCATCATGGTTGTCGGCGGCCTGGCAGGCGTGCTGGTTACTGCATCGCTGCCCACCACCATGGCCCCGGCGCTCATCGTTCTGGCTGCCGTTGTGGCAGCAGCGGTCTGCGGTATGCTTTACTCGCTGCTGCTGGCGTTTGCTTCCATCAACTTAAAAGCCGACCAGACCATCGGCGGCACGGCGCTAAACATGCTGGCAACCGCCATTGCCATGATTCTGGCCAAGAACTTTAACGGTTCTACCTCCGCCAAAATCAGCTACACCAACAAGCCGTTCCTGTTCTCCATTGGCGGGCTGGAGCTCAGCATCTTTATCCCGCTGGGCATTGTGTTGCTGGTTGTCAGCTACATTGTTATGTATAAGACCCGCTTTGGCCTGCGCCTGCGCGCCTGCGGCGAGCACCCCCAGGCAGCGGATTCCGTTGGTATCAACGTTTACCGCATGCGCTATGCCGGTGTGCTGATCTCCGGTTTCCTGGGCGGTGTTGGCGGCCTGGCTTACGTTATCCCCAGCGTGCAGACCTGGAACTTTGAAGTCGGCGTTGCCGGTACCGGCTTTTTGGCACTGGCCGTTATGATCTTTGGCCAGTGGAAGCCGTTCAACATCTGTGGGGCTGCCATGTTCTTTGCCGTGTTCAAGAGTCTGGCAAACATTGCGGACTCCACCTTCCTGGCACAGCTCCACTGGTCCAGCAACATCTATAACATGATGCCGTTCATCGCATCCATGATCATTCTGGCCTTTACCTCCAAAAACAGCATGGCCCCCAAGGCCGAGGGCATCCCCTACGACAAGGGTTCCCGCTGATTCGAGCGTATTTTCCGGGCGCAGCTGCTTTTCCGGGCGGCTGCGCCCTTTTTGCTTCTTTTTCAACAGATTCCACAAAACAGCGCTTGCTTTTGCGGGAAAATTTGCTATACTTGAATTACAATGTCATACTATTGCCGGAGGCGGGGCAGCGCGGCCCGGGCCGTCGGCGGAGAATATTATTTAGGAGCGTGACCTTATGCGCATTTACGATTTGATCGCCAAGAAGCGGGACGGCGGCACCCACAGCCGCGAGGAGTTGGAAGCCATCGTCAACGGCTTCGTCAGCGGCGAGGTGGCCGATTACCAGATGGCGGCCTGGATGATGGCAGTTTATCTGCGCGGCATGACCGACGAGGAGACTGCTGAGCTGACCGATGTCATGGCCCACAGCGGCGTCATGGTGGACCTTTCGCCCATCCCGGGCATCAAGGTGGACAAGCACTCCACCGGCGGCGTGGGCGACAAGACCACGCTGGTCATCGCGGCGTCAAGATCGCCAAGATGAGCGGCCGCGGCCTCGGCCACACCGGCGGCACCATCGACAAGATGGAGAGCGTCCCCGGCACAAAGACCGCCCTCTCGCAGGAGGAGTTCTTTGCACAGGTGAATAAGATCGGCCTGTCGGTCATTGGCCAGAGCGAGGGCATCGCCGTGGCAGATAAAAAGATGTACGCCCTGCGGGACGTTACCGCCACCGTCAGCTGCATTCCGCTCATTGCGTCCAGCATCATGTCCAAAAAACTGGCTTCCGGCTCGGACGCCATTCTGCTGGATGTCACCACCGGCACTGGCGCCTTTATGAAGACTGTCGACCAGAGCATCGAGCTGGCGCAGCTGATGGTCGCCATCGGCACCCATCATGGCCGCCGGGTAGCTGCCATGATCACCGATATGGACACCCCGCTGGGTCACAACATCGGCAACAGTCTGGAAGTGATGGAGAGCATGGACGTGCTCAAAGGCCACGGCCCGGCAGACCTGACCGAGGTGTGCCTGCAACTGGCAGCCAATATGCTGGTGCTGGCGGGCAAGGGCGATGCCGCCCACTGCCGCGCTATGGCCGAGGCTGTCATTGCGGACGGCTCTGCCTTTGAAAAGTGCAAGGAAATGTTTGCCGCACAGGGCGGCGATATCCGGGTACTGGATGATTACAACCTGTTTGCTCAGCCCGCCGCCAGCTACGAACTGCTGGCCGAGCAGGACGGCTACATTGTGGCCAACGATGCCGAAAAGATCGGCTCTGCCAGTGTGCTGCTGGGCGCAGGCCGCCAGAAAAAGGGCGACCCGCTGGACTTTGCCGCCGGCATCACCCTGCACAAAAAGCGCGGTGATTACGTCCATAAGGGCGAAAGCCTTGCCACCTTCTACGGCGCAGCGGACAAGTTTGAAGCCGCCGCCGCCGAGTACCGCAGCGGCCTTATGTACGGCGCGGAAAAGCCGGAGGAAGCCCCGCTGGTGTACGCCCTTGTCACCAAGGACGGCGTAGAGCGGTACTAAGATCTTTTACGCGGCGGGCGTGCCCCAAAGAGTGGTTTTATAGAAGCAAAAATGTAAAAAGCTGAACACCTGTTTTTTGCAGATGTTCAGCTTTTTTGTATGCGTTTTAAGGGCTGCTATGTGCAGATATCTGCCGCCACGGTATACACTGCATGATAGTGCAGGGCATCCTCCTGCACGGTGCACTCCTCCCGGCGGGCGAAGATCTCCGCATCCGGGAAAGCATCGTGCAGCGCCCGCAGCCCCTGCAGCCGTGCCAGCGTAAGCGCCTGTGCTTCGGTGCGGTACATCGTTTCCTGCTGCTGCCCGTAATAGGTGGTCTCCTCCACCGCGCAGGGCAGGGGCAGGCCGAAAACCTCTAATTGCAGATGCCGGGTGCGGCACAGCCCGTCCCCGTCAGGCGCAGAGGGGGAAAGCGCGGCAGAATGCTCTGCAAAAAACAGCTTGTAATTCGTTGTATTTTTGCCGGTCAGCTGCGGCATCGTCTCTGCCAGCGGAACGCTCTGGTCTGTCTGCCACTCCAGCTGCGCCACCACCGTGCCCGCCGCCGGGGCAAAAATCAAGGTGCCGTCCCGCTCGCTGCGCGCAGTGCCGATCAACCCCTGCCCGGCTTCCACAGTCTGCCCGGGGGCTACCAGCATAGTGCCGCTGGTAAGATTTGTACGCAGCACCGTCCCATTGCACTTTGCCCGCAGCCCGTGCAGCGTGCCTGCGGCGATCTCGGGGCGGGCATGGGCAGGGGCGGCTTCCACCGCAAGCCGGCCTTTTTCAAAATTCAGGCTTGCCCAAGAGAACTCGCCGCTTTCCAGCAGGGCATACTCTCCGCAGCGCAGCAGCTCCTCGGTTACGGCAGTGCCGGGCTGCAGGCCGCAGCTGCGCAGCACTGCACCCGCCCGCGCCCGCTGCCCGGTGGTCAGGCTGCTGTCGTCCACTGCCCATATAAATCCTTGCAGCCAGACCAGCACCAGCCCCCAAGCGACAAGCCCCGCCCAAAGCCCCTTGCGCTGCAGCAGCGGACGCAGCAAAAAATAAAGCCCCATCCGTTTTTCCACTCGCAGCCGCACCCGCCTGTGCCGGGCAAGTGCGGCCAGCCGCCGGTACTGCCAAGCTGCGCAATGGGCGCAAAAGCCGCCGGGCAGGGAAGAAATGCCATATAAATGCAGCCCTTGCCCGGCAGCGTCGGTCAAAAGCGCCTCGGGGCTGCCGTTCCGGGCGGTAAAGCGTACCCCCGCCCAAAGGCTTGCAGCTTCCATGGCGGCCTCCTATTCATCGGAAAAATCGGTGCGCAAAAACTGCCCCTGCACCGTCAGCCGGGCGGCGGTCAGGGTACAGATGCGCAGCCCGCTGCCGTATACCGTGAAACGCCCCTTCGCCAGCCGCAGGCACAGCTTGTTTTCATCAAAAAACAACACTGTGCAAAAATGCTCGATCTCCATCTGGTCGCCGCTCAGGTATACGGCAGGGCGGCTGTAAAACCCGGGCGGCGGCTGTCGAAACAGCCCGCGCAGCCAGTCGCCCGGGGTGCGCCGGTCGTGGTGTGCTCTGGCCATCTTTGTCCCTCCCGTCCCGCGCTTTGTACATTGCACAGCCCATGCTTCCATATATATGGAGGGGGAGGGCGTGCTTATGAGTAAAAGCTGCAAACGGCTGTATCCAGGGCTCTTTTTGCTGGGTGCAGCCACGGCGGTTCTGGTATTTGCTGCGCCGCAGACCTGTGCGGAAGCTTTGCGGCATGGTCTTGCGCTCTGCGGCGGGTCGCTGCTGGTGTCGCTTTTTCCATTTCTGGTGGTGTCGGCGCTCATCATGCGCAGCGGCGCGGGCGAGGTATTGGGCGTGCTGCTCTGGCCGGTGGTGCGTTGTATCGGTCTGCGCAGCCGCAGCGCGGGCAGTGTGCTGCTCATCGGCCTTGTGGGCGGCTTTGCCCCTGCCGCCGCCGCTGCTGCCGAGGCAGTCCGCAGCAGGGAGCTGACCCCGCAGGAAGCTTCAGCTCTGTTGCCTGCCTGCATCTGCTCCGGGCCGTCCTTTGTCATTTTGACGGTAGGGGAGCAGCTGCTGGGCAGCCGCACAGCCGGGATATGCCTGTTTGCTGCACAGGTGCTGGCGGGCTGGCTGACAGCGGCACTGCTCTGCCGTGTCCGCGGCATACCGGAGCCTTTGCCCGCACCGCCCACCGCCGTGCAAGCAGCACCGCCGCCGGCACTGGATGCCATCCTTGCGCAGGCGGCAGTGACCTACCTGAAATTATGCGGTTTTGTGCTGTATTTTCGCCTGCTGGCGGCAGGCTGTGGGCTGCTGCTGCCCGCGGTGCTTGCGCCCTTTCCGGCCATGCTGCTGGAGGTGTGCTCCGGCTGCGATTACGCCGCCCGCACCGGTTTGTGGGCAAGCGGGCTGTGCTGCGCCGCGCTCAGTGTGCAGGGCGCTTCGGTGCTGCTGCAAGTGCGCACCCTCTGCCCGCAGGAGGTCTCGTTCAAACCCTTGCTGTGGGGCAGGGTGCTGCACCTGCCGCTTTCGCTGGCGCTGTTTTACCTGGGCCTGCCGCAGAGCGCCGTGGAAAGCTTCAATACTCTGTGCGCCCGGGTGGTGCCCATGCAGCGGGTGCCGACAGACTGCGCTCTGCTGGTGTTTGCGGTGTGCTGCATCACGGCCTGCGAGACCTGCCGCCTGACCAGGAAGAAGGCACAAAACGCAGCTCCGGCAAACAAAAACTGCTCTGCGGCTTGCAAACCGCCGCAAAATGTGGTAACATAACTCTTGGTTATCATATTACCAAACGCAGCGACGGAGAGAGTAGGCGCTGTCTGCACGGCAAAGAGAGAAGCTTCACCGGCTGAAAGGGCTTCCATGTGCGGCAGGGGCTGAAGTTCGCTCCCGAGCGGTCTGCGCGAACGATGCGGACGCATCTATTAGCACAGGACGGTTGCGCCCCGTTACGGCGTTTGAGCGCCGCCTGCCCTTGTGCAGGCGGAAACCGGGTGGTACCGCGGAGCAGAAATGGTTACAGCTTCGTCCCTTTTGCCTGAGCAGTCGGGCAGGGGACGGAGCTTTTTTGTTATACTCCGCTCCATGAACACAAAGAATAAAGGAGAGAAAATCCATGCAAGCAATGATCGATGAGCTGGCCAAGCAGGCCGCTGAAAGCCTTGGTCAGGTGTCCAGCAAGGAGACGCTGGCTTCCTTCTGGCAGGAATACCTCAGCAAAAACGGCAAGATCCCTGCCCTGATGAAGAATCTGCGCACCGTTGCGCCGGAAGAGCGCCCCGCCATGGGCAAGATCATCAACGAGCTCAAGCAGAAGGTGCAGGCAGACTACGATGCCGCCGCCGCCAAGGTGAAGGAGGCCGAGCTGGCCGCTCGCAACGCCGCTGAGACTGTGGACATCACCCTGCCCGCCAAGACCCGCACGGTGGGTGGTCTGCACCCCCTGACGCTGGTCACCAACCAGATCATCGATGTGTTCTCCGGCATGGGTTTTGCCGTGGCCGACGCACCTGAGATCGAGGACGACGACCACAACTTCACCCGCCTGAACGTCCCGAAGGACCATCCCGCCCGCGATATGCAGGACACCTTCTACCTGTCCGATGAGTTCCTGCTCCGCACCCAGACCTCCGGCGGCCAGATCCGCACCATGGACAGCCAGAAGCCGCCCATCAAGGTGCTGATCCCCGGCCGTGTGTTCCGTTCCGATTCCGATGCCACCCACAGCCCCATGTTCCACCAGATGGAAGGTCTGGTCGTGGATAAGGGCATCACGCTGGGCGACCTGCAGGGCGCGCTGAACACCTTCGTGCAGAAGCTGTTCGGCGCCGACACCCGCACCCGCCTGCGTCCCTCCTACTTCCCGTTCACCGAGCCCAGCGTGGAGGTGGACGTAAGCTGCTTCGAGTGCCACGGCAAGGGCTGCCCCCTGTGCAAGCACACCGGCTGGATCGAGGTGCTGGGCGGCGGCGTTGTCAACCGTAAGGTGCTGGAAAACTGCAATATTGACCCGGACGAGTACTCCGGCTTCGCCTTTGGCATTGGCATCGAGCGTATCGCTATGCTGAAGTACGGCATCAACAACATCGGTCTGATGTTCGAGAACAATCTGCAGTTCCTCAAGCAGTTCCACGAATAAGAGGGGAGAGAACAAACAATGAAAGTACCTTTCAGTTGGTTAAAAGAATTCGTTGATATCGATGTTACCGCACAGGAACTGGAGGAGAAGCTGTTCTCCTGCGGTTTCGAGGTGGAAGAGCTCATCCCGCTGGATGCCGGCATCAGCAAGGTGGTCGTCGGCAAGATCGTGGAGATGGAAAAGCAGGAGGGCACCCACCTGACCAAGTGTGTGGTGGACTGCGGCGCTTACGGCCACGAGATCCGCATCAGCACCGGTGCCGCCAACATGAAGCTGGGCGATTGTGTGCCCACCGCACTGGATGGCTCCACCCTGCCCGGCGGCATTACCATCAAGGCCCGCAAGATGCAGGGCGTGGAGTCCAACGGTATGCTGTGCTCCGGTGCAGAGCTGGGTCTGAACGATGACCTGTTCCCGGGCTCTGAGGTCTACGGCCTGCTCATCCTGCCCGAGGATTCCGTCCCCGGCACCGACATCGCCCCGGTGGTGGGTCTGGACGACTACATCTTTGATATCTCCATCACCGCCAACCGCCCGGACTGCCAGTCTGTTCTGGGCATTGCCCGCGAGGTGGCTGCTGTTCTGGGCAAGCCCCTGCATATGCCCGCCATGGACTATAAGGCAGTCTGCGAGCCGGATGCGCCCATCACCGTCAAGGTGGAAGCACCGGAGCTGTGCCCCCGCTACATGGCACACTATGTGCGCAACATCCGCATGGGCGAGTCTCCCCGCTGGATGAAGCACCATCTGGCACTGTGCGGCCTGCGCTCCATCAGCAACGTGGTGGATATCACCAACCACACCCTGCTGGAGATGGGTCAGCCCATGCACGCTTTTGACCTGAACAAGGTCGCCGGCCGCACCATTGATGTGCGCCGCGCCCACGAGGGTGAAAAGATCGTCACGCTGGACGAGAAGGAATTTACCCTCAACCCCAACAATCTGGTCATCTGCGATGCCGAAAAGCCGGTGGCACTGGCCGGTATTATGGGCGGCGCAAACTCTGGCATGGACGATAACACCACCAGCCTGCTGTTCGAGTGCGCCACCTTTGCCCGCGACAGCGTGCGTAAGACCAGCCGCGCACTGGGTCAGAACAGCGATTCCTCTGCCCGCTACGAGAAGGGCGTGGACCGCTACTCTCCGCAGCTGGGTTTGGCACGCGCCCTGCACCTGATCCAGCAGCTGGATTGCGGTGATATTACCACGCTGGAGTACGACCTGACCGATGGCCGCCCGCTGGAGCGCAAGCACATCGTCACCACCCCGGCCAAGATCTGCGGCGTGCTGGGTATCACCGTGCCCGACCAGACCATGATCGATATCCTGCAGCGTCTGGAGTTCACCGTGGACGTGCAGGCCGATGGCAGCTGGGATGTGTCTGCACCCCTGTACCGTGATGACGTGGAAAGCTTCCCGGATCTGGCCGAGGAGGTCATCCGTGAGTACGGCTACGACCATATCGTGCCCACCTTCCTGAACACTGCCTCTGTCACCAACGGCGGCCTGAACTACGACCAGAAGCAGCAGCTCAAGACCAAGCGTCTGCTGGCTGCACAGGGCTTCTATGAGGCTTCCACGCTGGCCTTCTACTCCAACGCCGAGCTGGATATGCTGCATATCCCTGCTGAGGACGAAGCCCGCAAGGCCATTCGCATCCTGAACCCCATCAGCGAGAACCTGTCCATCATGCGCACCCTGCTGACCCCCTCTATGCTGAACGTCATCGTGGACAACCTGAAAAAGGGCAACGCCGAAGGCCGCCTGTTCGAGATGGCACCGGTCTATCTGGCCAAGGAACTGCCAATCAATGAGCACCCCCACGAGCGCCAGACTCTCTGCCTCGGTGCCTTCGGCCCCGAGGAGGACTTCTTCACCGTCAAGGGCGCACTGGAAGCACTGGCGGCCGGTTTTGGCCTGACCTTTGATTATCAGCGCGAGACCGCCGCATGGCTGCACCCTGGCATCAGTGCCGCTGTGTATTGCAACGGCAAGCGACTGGGCGTGTTCGGCAAGCTTGCCAACGAGATCAACGCTGAGCTGGAGATCGCCAAGGAGCAGAAGGACAGCCAGAACATCTATCTGGGCGAGCTGGACTATGAGGCTCTGATGTCCAGCGTAGAGGGCGAGCTGCGCTATAAGCCCCTCAGCCCCTATGCACCGGTCAAGCGCGATCTGGCTCTGGTCTGCAACGAGACTGTATCCTGCGGCGAGATCGAGGAGACCATCCGTAAGGCCAGCCCGCTGGTCAGCGAGGTCAAGCTGTTCGATATTTATCGCGGCGCAAACCTCGGCGAGGGCAAGAAGAGCATGGCCTTCTCCCTGACCCTCTCTGACCCCGCTGCCGAAGTTTCCAACGAGCAGGTGGAGCGCACCGTCAAGAAGGTGCTGGGCAACCTGAAGTTCAAGCTGGGCATCGAGATCCGCTAAACGGAAAGAATAAGAAATGAGTCCGTCTGTGCTGCTGGCACGGGCGGGCTTTTTCTTTGCGCCGATTTATGCTATACTTATCTTATATAGAAACACAGCAGGAGGATTCAGCGTGGAGGATTACCGCACCATCCGGGGGACAGCCATCGGAGAATACGAAGAGAAGAAGAGCCGCTTCATTGCGCAGCTCTCCTTTGCAGACAGCGAGGAGAAGGCCGTGGCCTTCCTCGAGCAGGTGCGCGCGGCCAACCGTACCGCCCGCCACAATGTCTATGCCTACCGCCTGCGGGAGGGGAGCCGGGAGCGCTACTCCGACGACGGCGAACCGGCCAAAACAGCGGGTACGCCTGCCCTGGAGGTCTTGCAGCACAGCGGACTGACCGACCTCATCGTGGTCATCACACGATACTTCGGCGGCGTGCTGCTGGGGACCGGCGGCCTCGTCCGGGCCTACACCACCGCCACGTCCCGCGCACTGGAAGCCGCCGAGGTGGTGACGGTGCGCAGCGTGGTGGCGCTGGATGTGACGGTGGACTACGGCCTCTATGAGCGGGCAGACCTGCTCATCAAGGCGGCGGGCGGCAAGCTGGCTGAACCGGAGTTCACCGATAAAGTCACTCTCCGCTGGCAGATGCCGGAGCATACCGAAGGGCCGCTGCTGACGCAGTTACAGGAGCTGACAAGAGGCACGGCCAATGTCACCGTGAGCGAGCCGTTCTATGCGGCGTTTTAAGAGCGCTTTACCGGTAGAACCTCTCAGTCTGCTTCGCAGACAGCTCCCCTAGTAGGGGAGCCCTTGGCAGGCCGGGCCACTTCCTACTGGACGCCCGAGGTCCGATATGGCGCAAAAGGGCGGGCCTTGCTACAGAGGGCAGCAGCTTCTGGACAACGCACCTTGTCAAGCTGCCG
>OHOK01001094.1_pt1 | contig 11478 bp, 9 predicted proteins | sample 1569731 | NCBI WGS metagenome assembly OHOK01 (sample SAMEA3879559, study PRJEB24766) | human gut metagenome | biome: human-associated habitat; feature: feces | place: USA | collected 1985/1987
TATATTATATAAAAAGAGAAGAACAGATATAATCTGCAAAAACAAGGAATATAATATATATTGAGTATTAACTGTTACAGGTGGCGGACACTCTCAAATTATAATATACAATTAAGTAAAAATATGTTATATTTAAACATATGCAGGTTAAACTTGTTTAATGAGGTGAATGAATTGCTTAATGAGAATAAAATCAAAATGATGACCAAGATGGCAATATATGAGAAGAATGAAGGAAAAAGCATGTTGAAAACTGCCAAGTATTTTAAGGGTGATTACATCGCTTTTGGAGTATTAAAGACAGTGATTGCCACTACATTTGCAGGAGTGATTCTTCTGGCGATGTATTTCTTGTGTAACGCAGAAGGAATGATAAGAGATATCAATAATCTGGATTATATAGGACTTGCCAAGAAATTTGCATTGTATTATGTGCTTATGCTTATCGTATTCTGTGTAATTGCCGGGTTTGTATATTATTTCAGATATGAGAATACCAGAAAAGGTATTAAAAGGTATTTTTCAAGGCTTAATAAGCTGGAAAGATTCTATACAGGGCAGAAGAAGAAATAATTATTTGGAGGCATAGATGGCATTTTTATTGGAATTAAAGGAAAGTTTTAAGAAATTTTACAACAGATATAATACATATATAGTACCAGCATCAAAGTTTATTATTGCATTGATATGTTTTATTATGATTAATACAAGTATTGGTTACATGGATAAGTTGAAGAATCCGGTGTTTGCACTGTTACTTTCTGTTATATGTGCATTTCTTCCGGGTGGTTTTACACTGATAGTTCTTTCAGCGTTTATTCTTATACAGTTGTATGTAATTGCTCCGGAATTTGCATTACTGGTATTGTGTGTAATGCTTCTGATGTATCTTCTGTATTTCAGATTTGCACCTAAAACAGCTTATATACTTATTATTACTGCTATGTTCTGCTGGATGAAGATACCATTTGTGCTTCCGGTAGCGATTGGTCTGTGTTCGTCAGTTGCGGCAGTTATACCAGTGAGTTTTGGTGTTATTATGTACTACATAATAAGAACTGCAAGTGATTATGAGGCTGCTATTTCTGATGATTCTTTGTCGGAGAGTATGAAACAGATATCTTTTCTTATAGAAAGCCTTTTAAAGAACAGACAGATGCTGGTGCTTATTATAGCAGTTGCAGTTACTATTATTGTTGTATACATTATCAGAAGACAGAAAATCGATCATTCATGGAAAATAGCTATTATTGTGGGAAGTATAACACAGTTCCTTATTCTGGTTGTAGGACAGATAGCTTTGAAATCAGATTTTAATATTGCTCTTATAATTACTGGAGTTATACTTGGGGTTGCAGCTGCATATATCTGCAATATTGTTTTCTTTGCACTTGATTATAAGAGAACAGAGTATGTACAGTATGAGGATGATGAATATTATTATTATGTAAAGGCTGTACCAAAGATTAATGTTGCAAATGCTGATGTAAGAATTAAGCATATTAATGCTAAAAAGACGAAGAAGACATCTGATATAAGACAGATGAGAGCAGGAGATACAGTTAAAGATAATGGATATGCAGTATCTAACGAAGAAGATGATGATATTTTATTCTATGATGATGATAAGTAATTATCAGAATATATTTTGCTAGTTTTATTTAGAAGATTATAAGAAGAACGGAGGCGATAATACAGTGAATAATTTCATAAGGGATTATCTTGTTAAATTATATATTCCGCGTATAACATGGACCGATATTATTGAGATTGTGATTATTGCTTTTGTTATATATAATGTCATGGTATGGATTAAGAATACCAAGGCATGGGTATTGCTTAAGGGAATTATTATTGTTGTTATATTCGCACTGATTGCGTATATTCTGAATCTTAAGACTATTCTGTGGATTGCAGGAAAGACAATCAGTGTTGGTATTATTGCACTTGTTATCATATTCCAGCCGGAGCTAAGAAGAGCATTAGAGCAGCTTGGACGAAAGAAGATTCTGTTTGGACTTTTCAGGTTTAATGACGGAAGAGAAAAGGGTGAAAGGTTTAGCAGTAAGACTGCAGAAGAGATAGTAAGGGCATGCTTTGATATGGGGGCTGCTTATACAGGAGCACTTATAGTTATTGAACAGGATATGGTTCTGGAAGAATATGAGAAAACAGGAATTGCTGTTGATGGCCTGGTTACAAGCCAGCTGCTTATCAATATATTTGAGCATAATACGCCGCTTCACGATGGAGCTGTTATTATAAGGGGAGACAGGGTTGTTGCTGCAACATGTTATCTGCCTCTTTCAGATAATAATAATCTTAATAAGGCTCTTGGCACAAGGCACAGAGCAGGTGTTGGTATCAGTGAAGTGACAGACAGTATGACTATTATAGTATCTGAAGAAACCGGTAGGGTTTCAGTGGCTGTTGGTGGAGAACTTATTCATGATATTGATGCGGATTCTCTTAGAAACAAGCTGGAATATCTTCGCAGGAGAACTATTGATGTGAAGTCGTTCAAGATATGGAGAGGAAGGCTAAAGCATGAAGGAAAAGATGTTTAAGAACCTGAGCCTTAAGATTCTGTCGGCTATATTTGCGGTTGTTTTGTGGACGGTTATAGTTAATGTATATGACCCAACCACGAGTTATACATTCAGTAATGTGACAGTACAACTTATTAATACCGAGAGTCTGACTGATAAGAATTACAGTTATGAGATTGTAGAGGGTGGCAAGATATCAGTATATGTAAGCGGTCCAAAGAGTATTGTTACTAATATCAAAGCAAGTGATATTGTTGCAACTGCGGATCTTAGTAAGATAAGCGCATTTGCTGATTATGTTGATATTCATGTATCAGTTGTTAAAGATGGACAGGTTCTTAATAATGTTGAAGCTACACCTAAAACATCTGCTGTAAGATTAAGCATAGAAAACAGAGATACTAAGACTGTAAATGTCGTTTCAGACATTACCGGTTCAGCGGCAGATGGCTATGCAGTGGTAAGAAGAGTGCTTAATCCAACATCTGTTAAGGTTACAGGACCTTCGTCTGTTATCGATAATATAGACCATGCAGGGATATCTTTTGATGTGACAGGAGCGACTGCAGATGTGACGGGAACAGCAGATATTCATTTGTATGATTCTGATAATAATGAAATTAATGATTCTTCTGTTGAACTTACACAGACAAGTGTGGGCTATACTGCACAGGTTGTAAGGACTAAGACAGTAAGTATAGAAGTTAAGACGTCAGGAAAACCGGCAGACGGATACAGAGTTTCAGGAGTGACGCTTAATCGTGATAGTGTTGTTGTATATGGTGATACCAATATGCTTAACAGTCTTGATAAGATTGTTATTCCTGCAAGTAATATTAATGTTGATGGTTTAACTGAAAATAAAGTGTATAAGTTTGGTCTTTCGGATTACATAGATAAATCTCTTACAATTCTTGATAATGCAAGAATTGAGGTTACAGTAAGAATTGAGAGTACAGGTAATAAGACAATAACACTTAATACATCAGATATTAAGGTTAGTGGACTTGAAACCGGAATGAGCTACAGCTTTGAGGATAGAACATTTTCAATAGATGTCGAGGGTTCAGAGACTGCAATTGCTGCATTAGACGCATCTGCCATAACAATGACTGCAGATTTGTCTACATATAATAAGTCAGGAATACAAAGTATTACATTGTCGGTTAAACTTCCGGATGGAGTTACATTAAAGAGAGCAGCATCCGTTAATGTGTTGTTTAAGGATAATACCCAGGAAACAGAAACTACTCAGTCGACTCAGGAAACAACATCCGTGACGACTGGAAATTGAGAGGTGATTCATATGGTAAGTGAGAAGATACTAGTTGGAAGTGCATTAGGAATACATCTTCGTCCTGCAGGAGCAATGTGTGATACAGCTGTTAAATTTGATTCACACATTACATTCACATTTAAGAATAAGGTTGTTAATGCAAAGAGTGTTATATCTATTCTTGCATCAGGCGTTGGCTGTGGAGATGAGATAACTCTCATAGCAGAAGGTCCGGACGAAGAAGAAGCATTGAAAGCAGTTTCTGAGAGCTTTAGAAAAGCTTTACAGGACTAATATAAATCAAGAAAAGAGGTAAAGGGTATGGGTTATATGGAAACTTACAAAGCATGGTGTGAGAATGAATATTTTGATGAAGCCACACGCGCAGAACTCAAATCAATCGCAGGAGATGAGAAAGAGATTGAAGACAGATTCTACAAGGATCTTGAGTTCGGAACAGGAGGACTTAGAGGTGTTATCGGCAATGGTACTAACAGAATGAATGTGTACATTGTAAGAAAAGCAACACAGGGTCTTGCTAACTTTATTATCAAAGAGGGAACACAGGATAAGGGTGTTGCAATTTCTCATGATAACAGAAGAATGTCAAGAGAATTTGCACAGGAAGCGGCTCTTTGTCTTGCTGCTAATGGTATTAAGGTGTATATTTTCCCATCATTAAGACCAACTCCAGAACTTTCTTTTGCTGTAAGAGAACTTCACTGCACAGCAGGTATAATGGTTACAGCAAGCCATAATCCACCAGAATACAATGGATATAAGGTATACTGGGATGACGGATGCCAGATAACAGCACCTAAGGATACACAGATTATCAATGAAGTTAAGGCTGTTACTGATTTTAATGATGTTAAGACTATTGATGAAGAAGAGGCTAGAGTAAGAGGCCTGTATAACATTATTGGATATGATATGGATGATGCATTTATTGCAGCATTAAAGAAGCAGAGCCTTAACGGAGATATCATTAAGCAGGTTGCTGATGATATTAAGATTGTATACTCTCCATTCAATGGTACAGGTAATGTTCCTGTAAGAAGAATTTTAAGAGAGTTAGGTTTCAAGAATGTATATGTTGTTCCAGAACAGGAGAAACCAGATCCTGACTTTACAACACTTGAGTACCCTAATCCGGAAGATCCTAAGGCATTCACATATGCATTAAGACTTGCTAAGGAAGTTAATGCGGATATTATTCTTGCAACTGATCCTGATGCAGACAGACTTGGTGTATATTCTAAGGATACTAAGTCAGGTGAGTACAAGTCATTCACAGGTAATATGTCTGGTATGCTTATTGCTGAATACCTTCTTTCCCAGAGAAAGGAGAAGGGACTTCTTCATGAGAACGGTGCATTTGTAAAGACAATTGTATCTACTAACCTGGCTGACCTTATTGCCAAGGAATATAATTTAAAGCTTATTGAAGTTCTTACAGGATTCAAGTATATTGGTGAGCAGATTAAGTTCTTTGAACAGAATAATACATACGAATATGAATTCGGTTTTGAAGAGAGTTACGGTTGCTTAGTTGGAACTCATGCAAGAGATAAGGATGCCATCGTAGCTGTTATGGCATTATGTGAAGCAGCAGCTTACTATAAGTCTAAAGGCATTACTTTATGGGATCAGATGATTAATATCTTTGATAAGTACGGCTACTTCAAGGAAGGACAGAAGGCTGTAACTATGAAGGGTGCAGAAGGTGCTGTCCAAATTGCTAAGATGATGGATGATTTAAGAAATAATCCACCTAAGAAGTTCGGAGCGTGGGATGTTGTAGAGTTCAGGGATTATAAGAAAGATGAGTGTACAGTCATTGCTACAGGAGAGAAGAAACCAACAGGTCTTCCAGAGTCTAATGTACTTTACTTCGAGCTTAATGACCATGCATGGTGCTGTGCAAGACCTTCAGGAACAGAGCCTAAGATTAAGTTCTATATGGGTGTTAAGGGTACAGGTCTTGAAGATGCTGATAAGAAGTTAGAAGAACTTACTGATGCAGTATCTGAAATTGTTGGTTTATAATCAGTTCAAATTTAATTAACAACTAAAACACAATATGAACACATTTCGTTGTTATATTACATGTATTGACAGTGAGATGTGTTCATTTGTTATGTATGGAATCTTCATTGTCATAATACAATGTTAAAAGGAGAGAATGATTATGTATAACGACAATAATGAGAATGATTCACAGTACCGTTACAGTGGCAGTGATATACCATATAACAATACTAATAATAGCAGTACAGCCAATAATAACACAGCATTTTCAAGTGCACCTTATGATGCTAAGAAGCACAAGAAACACAAAGGCGGATTTGCAAAGAAAGCAGCATGCTTTGTTCTTTCTGCGGTACTTTTTGGCGCAATAGCCGGTTCGGTTATGTTTGGTGTTAATTATGCAGGCGGAAAGATTGCTGGCAGTAATAAGTCTGATGCTACAGGTGTTAATATACCAACAGTAAGTAATAATATTTCTAATGTTGCTAAGACAGATTCTGCAATTACAGAAGATACTGATCTTTCATCATCATCGAAGATGGATGTAGAGGCAGTTGCTACAGCAGCCCTTCCTGCAATGGTTCAGCTCAATGGTACAACAACAGTTAAAAATTCAAGTTATTTTGGATATGGACAGAGCTATGAAGCAACATCAAGTGGTACAGGTATTATTGTAGGCAAGAGTGATACTGAATTACTTATTGTAACTAATGCACATGTTGTTGATAATATTGATAATCTTAAATGTGTATTCTCTGATGGCACAAGTGCAAGCTGTTCTGTTAAGGGTTCTAAGTCAGATCAGGATATTGCGGTAGCCGCAGTATCATTAAGTGATATTTCATCTGATACAGCGTCTAATATTGCAATTGCAGAACTTGAAGATTCATCAGATATTAAAGTTGGACAGCAGGTTGTTGCCATTGGTAATGCATTAGGTGAAGGCCAGTCAGTTACAACTGGTATAATTAGTGCAAAGGACCGTTCAATTACAGTCAACAATGTAACATTTACAGGACTTCTTATGACAGATGCAGCGATTAACTCTGGTAACAGTGGTGGAGCTCTTCTTAATTCAGAAGGAAAGGTTATCGCTATTAACTTTGCAAAAACAAGCAGTGATGGTGTAGAAGGTATGGCTTATTCAATTCCTGTCTCTAATGTTAAGGATATTATCGATTCATTAATGACTAAGCAGACAAGAAACAAGGTTTCATCAGATAAGGCAACATACCTTGGAATTGCAGCAGTAGATATTACAAGTAATTATGCATCATATTATGGATATCCTGTAGGTATTCTTATAAGAACTGTAGCTGATGATTCAGCAGCAGACAAGGCAGGATTAGAGACATATGACATAATTGTCGGATTTGATGACCAGACAGTTACTACTATGTCAGGACTTACTAACATGCTTCAGTATTATGAGGCAGGTGAAAAAGTAACTATAGATTATTATCATATGGAAGGAAGCGAGTATGTTCTTAAGAGCACGGAGGTAACGCTTGGTTCTAAGAAGGCATCTTAAGGATATATTCCAAGTATATATTTATGGATAATACCAATGAGAATATGACAGAAGATAAGGATATTAATAAGAATAACAATGGGAATTCCGATGATTATGAGAAGATATGTTTTGTGTGCAGAAGACCAGAATCAAGAGCTGGTAAGATGATTGTTATGCCTAACAATATATACATCTGTCAGGATTGTATGCAAAGAACATTCGATTCAATTAACAGCAGTGGAATTAATTATGAAGATATGATGAAGATGTCAAACATGCCTGGAATGGGCATGTTTGGCAATTTTGGCGCTATGGATTCAGACCCGGTTCCAGAAAAGCAGAAGCTTAAGAAAAAGAAAGAGAATAAGAAGGAGTTACCAGCGCTTGACGTTTCTAAGCTGCCTGCACCACATGAGATTAAGAGAAAGTTAGATGAGTATGTTATAGGTCAGGACTATGCTAAGAAGGTAATGTCGGTGGCTGTATATAATCATTATAAAAGAGTTTCAGCAGATGCTAAGATTCTGGGTGATGTTGAGATTGAGAAGTCTAATATGCTTATGATTGGACCTACAGGAAGTGGTAAGACATATCTTGTTAAGACGCTTGCAAGGATATTACAGGTGCCACTTGCTATTACAGATGCAACAACACTTACAGAGGCAGGATATATCGGAGATGATATAGAGTCAGTTGTTTCTAAGCTTTTACTGGCAGCAGACAATGATGTAGAGAAAGCTGAACATGGAATTATATTTATTGATGAGATAGACAAGATTGCCAAGAAGAAAGAGACCAGAAGCAGAGATGTAAGTGGTGAGTCTGTACAGCAGGGAATGTTAAAGCTGTTAGAAGGCAGTGAGATAGAAGTTCCTGTTGGTGCGACAAGTAAGAATGCAATGGTTCCACAGGTGACTGTTAACACGAAGGATATTCTGTTTATATGTGGTGGTGCATTTCCGGATCTTGAGGATATTATCAAGACAAGGCTTAATAAGTCATCCTCAATGGGATTTAATGCTGACCTTAAAGATAAATATGATGATGAGAAGAACATCATGTCTTATGTGACGGTTGATGATCTTAGAGAATACGGAATGATTCCTGAGTTTTTAGGAAGACTGCCTATCATATATTCACTTGACAGACTGGATGAGGATATGCTTGTCAATATTCTGAAAGAGCCTAAGAATGCAATTCTTAAGCAGTATCAGAAGCTGTTAGAGCTTGATGAGGTGAAGCTTGAGTTTACAGATGATGCATTAAGAAGCATAGCAAGAAAGGCAATGGAAAAAGATACAGGTGCAAGAGCACTCCGTTCTATTATTGAGGATTTTATGCTTGATATAATGTATGAGATACCGAAAGACAGCAATATAGGTTCAGTTACAATAACAGAAGATGTTGTTGAAAAGAAAGGTGCTCCGGTAATAACTATGAGAGCATAATAGTTATAGCAGAATAATACAATACATTTCTGAATACATATAGCATGTACAGTGATTGCTTTATGTTAAGGAGATGTTATGGCATGTGATTTTGATATAACCAAAGAGAATATATATGATTACATAATAGAAGATACCCCAGGGGCTGATGAAGCTATTAAGGCATTATCAGGGATATGTTCGCAGAGAGCTGATTCGCAATGGATTATAGCTCATGGAGAACTGCCTGATAACCGCCAGCTTAATATAAGCTCTCTGGGGTATTTTACTATTCCAAAGTTATATGGACTCATGGAAGGCGATGCGGATATAAGTGCACTTGATGAAATAGGTGCTTTACGGGTACTTGGACAGGATAATCTGCAGGCAGACGGGAGTAATGTTCTTATAGGGTATGTGGATACCGGAATAGATTATCTTAATGATGTTTTCAAGGACAGACTTGGAAATACAAGAATTCAGGCTATATGGGATCAGACAGATAAAACAGGTACTGATGTTGCAAATACGTATGCACATTTTGGCAGAGTATATGAAAAGGATGAAATAGACAGGGCAATAGAGGCTGACAATAACGGAGAAAATCCATATTCTTATGTTGCACAAAGAGACACGTCAGGACATGGAACGCTGCTTGCTTCAATATCAGCAGGTTCATATACAGACGGATATGTTGGCGTTGCACCAGGAGCAGAACTTTTAGTGGTTAAATTAAAACAAAGTAAACAGTATCTGAGAGATTTTTTTCTGATAAAGGATGACGTTCCAGCTTTTGAGGAAAGTGATATTATGCTGGCTTTAAGATTTCTTGAAGATTACGCTATACGTCTTGGAAAACCATTGATAATAATATTTGGTCTGGGAAGTGCTAATGGTTCAAGAACAGGCGCATCTCCTCTGGCAGAAATGATGGAGAATCTTACTAAAAAACCCAATATATCAGTTATAACATGTATGGGCAATGAAGCTAATAATAAATGTCATTATAAAGGGACAGTAATGTCAGCCCTGGTACCTGATGTTATGGAAATTAATGTTGATGGAACAGGAAAGGGTTTTACGATGGAAATATGGGCGGATAGTCTTGATATATTATCCGTGTCGATTGAATCACCGTCAGGGGAATATGTTCCAAGAATACCTGCAAGAATGGGTGCAAGTATGGAGTATACATTTCTTTATGAGGGAAGTACGGTTACGGTAGATTATCAGATAACTGAAAATGTAGCTGGAATGGAGGTTATATTCGTAAGACTTAAGACACCAGTTGAGGGTACATGGAAATTCTATATATATAGTCTCACTAATATAAAAGGAAGTTATAATGCATGGCTTCCATTAAAGCAGTTTTCCGGACAGGATATATATTTTTTAAAATCCGACCCGGATACAACACTTACAGTTCCAGCGGCAGCTGATGGTGTTATAAGTGTAGGAGCATATAATCATTATACAGGGGCTGCTTATTATGAAAGTGGGCGTGGATATAGCGCTGACGGAAGGATTAAACCTGATTTTGTTGCACCAGGCGCGGGGGTATATGGAATTGCTCCATCTGGAGGCGTTAAGGTTACTGGAACAAGCTATGCAGCGGCTTATGCCGGGGGCTGTGTTGCACTTTTATATTCATATCAGGTAAATGTAAAGAATAGTCAGATGATTAATCATAACGATATTAAAGCACAGCTTATAAGAGGTGCAGTACGCTCAGAATATATGGTATATCCTAACCCTGTAGCTGGTTATGGAAAACTGAATATATATACAACATTTAACATGATGAGAATATCTTAGGTTGAAATCACTGGTGTTATATGCTAAATTGTTCATACATGACGAAAAGAGGAGATAGAGAAGTATGAAATATAAGGCATTGGCACTGGATTTGGACGGAACATTAACTAATAGAGAGAAGAAAGTGCCAGTAGGTAATAAAGAAGCGATTGAGAAAGCGATAGATGCAGGTGTTAAGGTTATTCTTGCATCAGGAAGACCGCTTTTTGGAATAACACCAATAGCCAGAGAGCTTGAGCTTGACAAAAAAGGTGGTTATATACTGGCATATAATGGCGGCTGTATAGTTGACTGCAAGACAGGGAAGCAGATGTCTGCGACAATAATGCCACAGGATTGTATAGCAGATATATGCAGTCTTGCAAGAGCCAACGGTGTGTATGCTCTGACATATGCTGATACGCAGATAGCTGCTGAGAGTGATTCTGATGAATATGTAAAGAAAGAAGCAATATGCAACAGCACTACAATCAAGAAAGTAGATGATTTGTGCAAATTTGTGGATTATCCTGTAGAGAAATTTCTGGTTGTAGGAGAGCATGAAAAGCTTCTTCCTGTGCAGAAAGCCTTGTTAGATAAGCATGAGGGAGTAATCAATGCATTTTTTTCAGAGAGCTATTTCTTAGAGGTAGTACCTGCGGGAGTTGCAAAGGATGCATCTTTGGATAAGCTGCTCACAATGCTTGATATAACAAGTGAAGAACTCGTTGCATGCGGCGATGGAATGAATGATATTCCAATGTTAAAGTATGCAGGTCTTGCAGCGGTTATGGAGAATGCATATCCTGAAGTTAAGAAATATGCAGATGTCGATGTACCATCTAACGATGACTGTGGTGTGGCATATGTTATAGATAATTATATATT
>OHOK01001126.1_pt1 | contig 11164 bp, 7 predicted proteins | sample 1569731 | NCBI WGS metagenome assembly OHOK01 (sample SAMEA3879559, study PRJEB24766) | human gut metagenome | biome: human-associated habitat; feature: feces | place: USA | collected 1985/1987
GCGGATTACGCATTGACCAAAGGAATCATCATTGCAGATACCAAGTTCGAGTTCGGTCTGGATGAGAACGGCAACGTTGTTCTGGGTGACGAGATGCTGACACCGGACAGCTCCAGATTCTGGCCGTTAGAGGGATATGAAGCCGGAAAAGGTCAGCCTTCCTTTGACAAGCAGTTTGTCAGAGACTGGTTAAAGGCAAATCCGGACAACGATCTGCTTCTGCCGGATGAGGTGGTAGAGAAGACCGTGGCCAAGTACAAGGAGGCATTTGAGCTTCTTACCGGAAAGCCGTTTCAGGCATAAAAAGACAGAATATCAGATTCGTAGATGGGGAAATCAATGAGCGATAATAGAATCAATAAAAATCAGCCGGTGGGGGATGAACTGCATGAGGAGTGCGGCGTCTTCGGAATGTACGATTTTGACGGCGGAGATGTGGCATCCACAATATATTACGGACTGTTTGCATTGCAGCACCGCGGACAGGAGAGCTGCGGTATTGCAGTCAGCGAGACGAACGGTCCGAAAGGGAAAGTGACCTCCTACAAGGGAATGGGACTGGTCAATGAGGTTTTCACTGAGGAGAATTTAGAACCCATGCACGGGGATATCGGCGTGGGGCATGTGCGCTATTCGACAGCCGGTGCGTCGACCAGAGAAAACGCACAGCCGTTGGTGCTCAATTATGTCAAGGGAACCCTGGCTCTCGCGCACAACGGTAACCTGATCAATGCGGCGGAACTCAGACATGATCTGGAGTATACAGGAGCTATTTTCCAGACGACCATTGACTCTGAGGTCATTGCCTACCATATCGCAAGGGAGCGTCTGAAATCCAGCACGGTGGAGGAAGCGGTGGGACGCGCCTGTCGCAAGATCAAGGGAGCGTATTCCCTTGTGGTCATGAGCCCGAGAAAGCTGGTCGGAGCAAGGGATCCCTATGGTTTTAAGCCGCTTTGCATCGGAAAGCGCGACAATGCCTATATCCTTGCATCGGAGACCTGTGCTCTCGATACGATCGGCGCGGAGTATGTGCGTGATGTGCTGCCGGGAGAGACGGTGACGATCACGCCGGAGAATGGAATTGTCTCGGATATGTCCCGCGCACTGCCCAAGGAGCAGGAAGCGAGATGCATTTTCGAGTACATATATTTTGCGAGACCGGACAGTCATATCGACGGCGTGAGCGTATATGCATCCCGCATCAAGGCAGGACGGTTCCTGGCGATGGATTCGCCGGTGGATGCGGATCTTGTGGTGGGCGTGCCGGAGTCCGGCAATGCCGCTGCGCTCGGTTATTCGCTGCAGTCCGGCATCCCGTACGGCGTGGGCTTCATCAAAAACAAGTATATCGCCCGCACCTTTATCCAGCCGGAGCAGAGCCAGCGGGAGAAATCCGTCAACATCAAGCTCAACACCATCTCCTCCACCATCCGCGGCAAGCGCGTGGTACTGATCGACGACTCCATCGTCCGCGGCACCACCTGCGCCCACATCGTAAAGCTCGTCCGCGAGGCCGGCGCGACGGAGGTTCATATGCGTGTGTCCGCGCCGCCGTTTCTCAACCCCTGCTATTTCGGGACGGACGTCGACTCCCGCGAGAACCTGATCGCATGCAGTCACACGATCCCGGAGATCGCGCAGATCATCGGCGTCGACTCCCTCGGATATCTCAGCACCGACAGCGTAACAAAGCTGGCCGAGTGCGGCGAGGGCTTCTGCACCGGCTGCTTCACGGGGGAATATCCCGTTGAGGTGCCGGAAAATAAGGCCAAGTTCCGCTTTGAACGCGGACTCAGCGAAAAGGAATGACGCCGCTCGCGTGCCTTTACGCCAATGCCAACAAAACCCGGCCGCTCATGCATGCAAAAACCCCCGCGCTTGTCATTGCGATAAGCGCGGGGGTGACTTTTTGTGCGGCAGGTGTTACCGCTTGCTCTCCCGGTTGATGCGGATCAGAAAGAACACGATGACCAGAACCGTCAGAACGATGCCGAGCACCACGAGCCAAGGTGCGTCCGCGATCGAGCCGAGGATCCCGACCGCCATGCAGCCCACGCAGGAAAACATCATCCGGCTCATGTCTCTCAGGATCTTGCGCGCATCATACCGTGCCTTTTTCTCCTCCGGGAGCGTATTATAGCCCGCGATCAAAAATGTGCCTTTTCCGCAGGCAAACACGATGCCCAGAACCAGAAAAAGCAGCGCTGCAATGATCTGTGCTTTCATGCAAATTCCTCCCATCAGCGGATGCGTGATCTCGCTTCTTTTCTTTGAATAGCAAGAAATCCCCCCCATGACCCAACGGTCACGGGGAGGATTTCTGAAGTTTGGTGGAGACGGAGGGATTCGAACCCTTGACCTCTCGGATGCGAACCGAACGCTCTCCCAGCTGAGCTATAGGCCCATATTTAGGGGCGTGACTCGGTTGGGCGACCAACCGTTATACTCCCCATTCTAAAGCCCACAACTCTGTGGGGCACAAAAGCGATACGCTTGCACTCCCAGCTGAGCTATAGGCCCATGATGATGACGCTGATAGTGTACCGCGTTTTAGGGCGTTTGTCAAGCAGTTTCGGAGAGCATGAGCGGAGACTTACAACCGGCCAAGCTGCCAGAAGGCTACGGCGCTGGCGGCGGCTACGTTAAGGGAATCCACCCCATGGGACATGGGGATCTTTACGGTGTAATCGCAGGCGGCGATGGTGCTGCCTGCCAGCCCATCGCCCTCGGTGCCCAGCACGATGGCAAGCTTTGGCTCGGCGGCAAGGGCGGGGTCGTCAATGCTGACCGAGCGGTCGCTCAGCGCCATGGCAGCGGTCTTGAAGCCCAGCGCGTGGAGCTGGGCGCTGCCGTTTTCCGGCCAGTCGGCAGGGCAGGTGCCGATTTGCGCCCACGGCACCTGAAACACGGTGCCCATGCTCACCCGCACCGCGCGGCGGCACAGCGGGTCGCAGCAGGAGGGGGTGATGAGCACGGCATCCATGTTCAGCGCGGCAGCGCTGCGGAAGATAGCGCCCACGTTGGTGGAATCCACGATGCCTTCCAGCACAGCCACCCGGCGGGCGTGAGCACAAACCTGCTCCACCGTGTGGGGCGCAGGGCGGCGGAAGGCGCACAGCACGCCCCGGGTCAGCGCAAAGCCGGTAAGCTGTGCCAGCAACTCCCGGTCGGCGGTGTACACCGGCACATCGCCGCAACGGGTCAGGATCTCCTGTGCCGGGCCGGTGATCTGCCTGCGCTCCATCAGCAGGGAAAGGGGCTGATATCCGGCGTCCAGCGCCCGGGCGATCACCTTGGGGCTTTCGGCGATAAAAATGCCCTTTTCCGGTTCCAGCCGGTTGCGCAGCTGCGTCTGCGTGAGCCGGGCGTAGATGTCCAGTTCCGGGGCGGTAAGGTCGGTGATCTCGTGAATGACAGGCATGGAAACGCTCCTTCAAAACAGATTTTTCCTTATTGTAGCACAAGCCGGGGCAGAATGCAAAATCCCTGCTGCACACAGAGCGCAGCAGGGATTTGAATGCAGAAGGAAAAGCAGCCGCTTACTCAGAGCGCAGCGCCTTGACGGGGTTGCTCTTTGCGGCGCTGCGGGCGGGGATCAGGCCGCCCAGCATGGTAAGCAGGGTGGCCAGAACGATCAGAATCAGCGCACCCAGCGGCGGCAGAGCGGCCACCACATTGGCGTTCCCGGCAAGGTGGTGGATCAGCATATTGCCGGGGATCAGCAGCACAAGGCAGAGCACCACGCCCATTACGCCGGAGCACAGGCCGATGATAAAGGTCTCGGCGTTGAACACCTGCGAGACATTGTGTTTGGAAGCACCGATGGCACGCAGGATGCCGATCTCCTTGCGGCGTTCTAGCACGCTGATATAGGTGATAATGCCGATCATGATGGAGGACACCACCAGCGAGATGCCCACAAAGGCAATGAGCAGGTGGCTGACCATGCTGATGATCTCGGTGACCGAGGTCATCAGGGTGCCTACCATGTCGGTGTAAAGGATCACCTTGTCCTCTTCGCCCTGCTGCCGCATGGCGGCGTTGTAGGCGTCCAGCTCGTCCACGATCAGCGCTTTGGTATCAAAGCTGTTGGGGTAGATATAAATGCAGTCGGGCTTGGCGTAGTCTATATAGCCGATGCTGCTCAGAACACTGTCGTAGCTGGAAGCGGAGGAGAGCAGGGTGTTCCTGATCAGATCGGTAAGGTCGGAGCCGGTCATGTTGAGCTGGATCGCGTTCTGGAAGGCAGCAGGGTCGACCTTGAGGGCGCTTTCCACCTGCCCGCTCAGCTGCGCAATGTTGTTTTGGATCGCCTGTGCGATCTTCTGCTCCAGCTGTCCTGCCAGCTGCTGGATGGCGGGGCCGATCTGGCTTTGTACGGCAGCAGTAAGCTGGGTCTGCAATGCCTCGCCCAGCTGGGTGGAGTAGGTCTCCATGACAGCCTGCATATTCTGCTGCAGCACATCGGCAAACTGCTCCTCCAGCCCGGAGTCCTCCAGCAGGTCCCCGATGGATTCCGACAGCAGCTTCTGGAAGGCTTCAGTTTTCATATAGGAGGAAAAGCCCAGCTTGTCCAGATTCAGCAGACCATTGCTGATGAGATAGCGCTTGTAGCCGTTCATGATCTTTTTCATCAGCTCCTGCAGCGCATCCTGCGAAAGGTGCAGCTCCACACCGTCGAACAGCTCCCGCATATCCATGTCCGGCAGGGGCAGTTCGCTCAGATCCAGCTGGAAGCTGGAGGGGTCGATGAGGGTGGAAAGGTCAAAGGAGCCATCTGTCAGGTCAAATGCGCCGCTCAGGTCAAAATGCAGGGCACTGGTATCGAACTGAAAAGCATCCTTGAGGGCATCCGTGTCCACAGAGAACAGGGAGGCGATGTCCAGCACAGTGCCGCCGGCAGCGCCAAAGGGCTCGCCGGTCAGCACGTTCGTGTCCGGGTCGGCCAGCTGCTGGCGCACGATGGTGCTGTCGGCAGCCTGATCGATCACGTGATAGGTCAGCTCATGCAGATAGTCCAGCCCGGTGTACAGGATGGCAGAGGTGGCATCGGCCTTGGGCTGCACAACGCCCACAACGGTCAGTTCCTCACTGTCGGCCACGACCTGCTGCATATAATCGGCATCGGCCTGCTTGTTCAGCCAGCGCTTGTGTTCGGCATCATAGGTGTAGCAGTCGGCTTTGTTGACCAGCCGGAAGGTCTTGCCGAGAAACTCTTCGTAGGTGTAGGTGCCGTAATCATCGGGCAGATCGACCAGCTGGTTGCTGGCGTACTGCTGCAGGATCTTATCCAGCTCTGCCTGATCCCGCATTCCCATGGCGTATAGGGCATAGTCCGAAATGCTGCCGTTGGCGCTCAGCACCAGCACCAGCTCGTTGTACTTTTCCGGCCAGCGGCCGGCTTTTACGTCGTACTGATCCTCATATAGGGCAGGGGTCTCGGCCATTTCGCCGAACACATGGGGACTGGATACCGAGGTGAGCAGACTGGATACCGAGGTGTTCTGACCGGAAAGGTCGGTAAAGGTGGTGTCCGGGTTCAGCTTATGCACCGTGCTGTCTGCGTCCTGCCGGTAGATCAGCGGGGAAGCGTTGTAGGTGTATTCCACCGTGGCATTATCCCGGATGGAACAGGCGTCGCTGTCCAGATAAGCCTTCAAAGAGCGCAGGTCATTGGTGGCAGCGCCGATATTCAGCTGTGCCAGCATCTGCCGGACCGTCACCATGCCCTCCGGGGCGGGGGCAGAGCCAAGCGCGTCGGCATGGGTGCTGGGGTCCAGCAGGCTGGTCAGATCCATGCCGGAGCTGCTGATCTGCAGCGGATAAGAGGCCAGCGTGGAACGCTCCGTTTCGCTGATATAGCGGTTTACACCGTTGGAAAGCGAAAGGATCAGCGCAATACCGATGATGCCAATGGAACCGGCGAAGGCGGTGAGCAGGGTGCGCGCCTTTTTGGTGAGCAGGTTGTTGAAGCTGAGGGAAAGGGAGGTGAGCAGGGACATGGAAGAGTGCCCCATGTTCCGGTGCACGGGGGCTGCGCAAACAGCATCGTCCTCGGGCTCGTAGGGCATGGAGTCGGAGCAGATGACGCCGTCCTTCAGCGTTACGATGCGGGTGGCGTAGCGCTCGGCCAGCTCCGGGTTGTGGGTGACCATGACCACCAGCCGGTCACGGGCCACCTCCTTGAGCAGCTCCATCACCTGAAGGCTGGTCTCGCTGTCCAGTGCGCCGGTGGGCTCGTCTGCCAGCAGGATATCGGGGTTGTTCACCAGTGCACGGGCAATGGCTACCCGCTGCATCTGCCCGCCGGACATCTCGCTGGGGCGCTTGTGCAGCTGGTTGCCCAGCCCCACCTGCTCCAAAGCCTTGGCGGCACGGCGGCGGCGCTCGGCCTTGGAAACGCCCGAGATAGTCAGTGCCAGCTCCACGTTGCCCAGCACGGTCTGGTGGGGGATCAGGTTATAGCTCTGGAACACAAAGCCGATGGTGTGGTTCCGGTAGGAGTCCCAGTCGCGGTCGGTGTATTTTTTGGTGGAGATGCCGTTGATGATAAGGTCGCCGCTATCGTAGCGGTCCAGACCGCCGATGATGTTCAGCAGCGTGGTCTTGCCGGAGCCGCTGGGCCCCAGAATGGCCACAAATTCGTTATCCCGCAGGTTCAGGCTGACGTTGTTCAGTGCGTGCTGCACCAGCTCGCCGGTCTTGTATTCCTTGTTGATCTGTTTGAGTTTGAGCATAGATGTGCCTTTCCGGTACCGCGCCGCCGGGCGCTGAGCCTATGGATCAAAGTAGGTGAGAGTTACAGACAATATATAATTTATTATAGCAAAATCTTGTGAATAAACCATGACAAGATAAAGCAGGAAGGACAAAGCCGGCGTTTATCTGCGTGTATAGGACAAAAAAGAGAAAACGGAAAAAGATACCGGTTGAATTTACGGGGCGAACGTGCTATTCTAAAATTGTCAGCGGCGCACGGAACAAAACACGGACACCCATTGCGCCGCATGAAAAATGTGTCGGAATTGAAAAACTGACGACACATTTCTGAAAAGCCGCATAAACCAGACATGGACAAACATTTCTTTAGGATTGTAACAGCTTCTCCTGCTCCATACAATAAAAAAGGACATTCAAGGCAAAAAAGCAATGCCCTTGCGGTAAGGAGGAACTGAAATGGAACGTACATTTTCACCCATGATCCGGCAGTATTCTGCCATTGATGGCTTGCAGAAGGCGTATACGCTGGTGTATGCCATGGAGGTGGAGGGCACACAAGGCTGCCGACTGACCTTATGCAGGCTGGGCAGCCGACAGCGGGTGGACAGTCAGTATGTTGCGGCTGCGCCGGAATTCTGCTATCGGATCCTGCGCTATTTGTGCGAGAATGGAGTTCAGCCGGAGATCTGGCAGGACGTTGTCACAGAGCTGACGGCTGTCGACCCGGCAGGAGGGAAAGGCGGCGCTTGGTGTGAACAGTGAGCGAACAGCCCAGCTGCGGGTTGCCCTTGCAAGCTATGATCTGAAGGAACTCCGTGTTCAAAAGCGCTATCTGCAGGAACAGGGAAGCGCCATTGAATGTACCTGCTTTTGCAGCGGGGAAAAGCTGCTGCAGCGGCTGCAGCAGGGTGCCCGCTGCGATGCCGTGGTGCTGTGCAGTGAGCTGGCGGATATGTCTATGGAGCAGTTTGTCCGGCAGCTGTATCAGCTGAAGGAAAGGCCGGTGCTGCTGGTGCAGTGTGCAGGCCGACGCAGAGCTGCGGTGCTGCCGGAAGGCTGCGACCGCTGTTACTGCGTAGAAGGCACTGAGCTGAAAAGGCTGCTGTGGCAGCTTTACCGTATGCCGGGCCAGCAAAACCAGCAATTGGAGCAGCAGTGCGGCCAGCTGTACGAGACATGGGGCATCTCACGTGCAGACATCAATGCCAGATACCTCACCTGTGCGGTCAGCATTGTGTGCAGCACCAGCCAGAAGCTGGCGATCCGCAAGGAGATCCTGCAGGCGGTGAGCGAGCAGTTTGAAGCATCGGTCACTGCGGTGGACAGCGGCATCCGCCGCATGGTGGATCAGCTGGAAGCAAGGCCGGGGCCTGCATGGCTGGCGTTTAAAGCCGATACGGGGCTGGGCAGCGGCAAGCCCACCACCGGCAAGCTGATCTATGCGGTCAGGAGTGCTGTGCTCCGGCAGAAAACAGATAAATAAGTGGTGTCCCGGGAGGCAGAGCAATGAAGCAGCAAAGGACAGACGCGAGGTCACTTACGGCGGATCAGCAAAAGCGGATCGAGGAGGTCTGCTTTCGCTCGCTGGCGCTGATCGGGCACAACTGTGAATATCTGGAACAGCATTTTGACCGCACCGGTGCAGATGAGTCTACCCGGCAGGCAGTGGCGGATATCAACGCCGCTGCTGTGAAGCTGGACCGCACCCTCAGCGAAGCTATGACTTTGCTGGAGTTTCTGCGCGGGGACGAAAAGCCGCAGCTGTATCCGGTCGATCTGTGTGATCTGCTGCGGCAGGTAGCGGCGCAGGCTGATATGATCCGGGCGCAGCTTGGGGTGGAGATCCATCTGGATTACGGCGGGTGGACCTCCTGCTGTGCGCTGGCAGACCGCAGCGATGCAGAGCTGCTGTGTCTGCATCTGCTCTCCAATGCACTGCGTGCCAGCCGGGAGGGCGGCAGTGTCAATATTGCGCTGCGCCGCACCCAGACGGCATGGCTGCTGACCTTTACCGATGATGGCTGCGGCCTGCCCGGCGAAGATGCGCAGGCGGCGCTGGAAAACCGCCGCAGCTTTCTGGGCGGTGCACAGTTGGGGCTGCTGCTCTGTCAGGAGTGCTGCCGCAGGATGGGCTGGAGCCTGCAGCTGGAGCCTGCGCCTGAAAAGGGCACCAGAGCGGTGGTAAGCATTCCGCTGTATGCGGGCGAAAGCCGTCCCGACGGCACAGTGGAGCTGCGCACCGACACGGAGACCGAGCAGGAGCAGCGCCGGTATCATCTGCGCGCTATGCTGGTGCGGGAGATGCGCACCATGCCGGAGCGCGGAGACCCGGAGAAGGAGCTTTAATAATGTAGAGGGGCTGCTGCACAGCATTTTGTGCGGCAGCTTTTTTTGAGGGAAAAAACGACACTTGTTCACAAAAAGTTCAGCCTTTTGAGCAAAAAATACTATTTTTTTCGTGTAAAATAGACAACATGGATTGAATGCTGCCCGCGATTGGATTATAATAATAGTGTATGCAAAAACGTATTTCCTGCATTTTTTATAGCGAATGCTGCTTAAAAACAGCGTAGCTGCGCGATGCGGGCTGCTGAAAAGAGAAAGCTGCCGTTGCACACCTTTGCTGCAAACGGCTGTTTGCCATGGCAGCCGGGGCGTTACGCTCCGGTTATTTGTCCTTAGGAGGGAAAACAAGGTGAGAGTAGGTCTTGACATCGGCAGCACCACCATCAAGTGTGTGGTGCTGGGCGAGCATGATGAACTGCTGTATTCTACATACGAACGACATTATAGTCATATTCTGGAAAAGGCGCAGGAGCTGCTGCGACGCATTGATGCCGAGCAGCTGCATGGCTGCAAAGCGCTGCTCAGCATCTCCGGTTCTGCCGGTATGGGCTTGGCAGACAGCTGCGGCGTGCCCTTTGTGCAGGAGGTGTTCTCCACCCGCGTGGCGGTCAAGCGCTTTATGCCTAAGACCGACTGCGTCATCGAGCTGGGCGGTGAGGATGCCAAGATCCTGTTTCTGACCAACGGCACCGAGGTGCGCATGAACGGCAGCTGTGCCGGCGGCACCGGTGCCTTCATCGACCAGATGGCCACCCTGCTGAAGATGAGCGCCGATGAGATGAACAAGGCTGCAGAGCAGGCGCAGCGTACCTATACCATCGCTTCCCGCTGCGGCGTGTTTGCCAAAAGCGATGTGCAGCCTTTGATCAATCAGGGTGCCCGCACCGAGGATATCGCCGCCAGTATCTATAAGGCTGTGGTCAACCAGACCATCGCCGGTCTGGCACAGGGCCGCCCCATCAAGGGCAATATCCTTTATCTGGGCGGCCCGCTCACCTTCAGCACCGTGCTGCGCAAGAGCTTTGACGAAGCGCTGAACGTGACCGGCACCTGCCCGGAAAACAGCCTGCTGTATGTGGCGCTGGGCGCTGCCCTATATGCCGATAAGGAATTTGTGCTCACTGAGGTAGCCGCTGCGCTGGACAAGTACGCCGCCACTGCAACCTATGCCAGCGAACCGCCGCTGTTCGCCAGCAAGGAGGAGTACGAGGCTTTCCACGCACGGCATATGTCCCACAGTGTGCCCCGCGTGGCTTTTAGTGCCCACTGCGGGCCGGTGCATATCGGCATCGACTCCGGCTCTACCACCGTCAAGCTGGTGGTGGTGGACGAAAAGAGCCAGATCCTGTACACCAACTATCAGCCCAACCTCGGCAACCCGCTGCCCCTCATCCGGGAACAGCTGCTCAAGATCTATAAGGAGCACCCGGGGCTGCAGGTGGCGAGCGTCACCACCACCGGCTACGGCGAGGAACTGGTGAAAAACGCCTTCCGCTGTGATTACGGTCTGGTAGAAACGGTGGCGCATTTTACCGCTGCCAAGTACTTTATGCCGGACGTGGATTTCATCATCGACATCGGCGGACAGGACATGAAGTGCTTTAAGATCGAGGATGGCGCGATCAGCAACATCTTCCTGAACGAAGCCTGCTCCTCCGGCTGCGGCAGCTTTTTGCAGACCTTTGCACAGGCGCTGGGCTACGACGTCAAGGAGTTCGCTGCGCTGGGGCTGTTCGCAGACCGCCCGGTGGACTTGGGCAGCCGCTGCACCGTGTTCATGAACAGCTCGGTCAAGCAGGCCCAGAAGGACGGCGCGTCCATCGAGAATATCTCGGCGGGCCTGTCCATCAGCGTCGTCAAGAACGCGCTGTACAAGGTCATCCGTGCGTCCAGCCCCGAAGAGCTGGGCCGGAAGATCGTCGTGCAGGGCGGTACCTTCTACAATGAGGCCGTCCTCCGCGCCTTCGAGAAGGAGATGGGCGTCGAGGTCATCCGCCCCGACATCGCCGGTCTGATGGGCGCTTACGGTGCGGCCCTCTTCGGCCTGCGCCAGTGCCGCAAGAACGGCCAGACCACCTCTGCCATGATGAGCGAG
>OHOK01001138.1_pt1 | contig 11028 bp, 9 predicted proteins | sample 1569731 | NCBI WGS metagenome assembly OHOK01 (sample SAMEA3879559, study PRJEB24766) | human gut metagenome | biome: human-associated habitat; feature: feces | place: USA | collected 1985/1987
ATGCGCCGCACCTCGGGTTTGAGCAGGTGGCCGACCGGAAACAGCGCCCGGGAAAGCTGTTCCTGCGAAAGTTGGCAGAGAAAATAACTCTGATCCTTGTTAGGATCACTTCCCGCGAGCAATTTGTAGATCGTCCGACCGTCGGGTGCCGTCTCTTCGGCCTTGCGACAGTAGTGTCCCGTAGCCACGAAATCGGCACCCAGCTTGAGGGCTTCCTTCAGAAAAACGTCGAACTTAATTTCGCGGTTGCAGAGCACGTCAGGGTTGGGTGTACGCCCTTTCGCGTATTCGGAGAACATATAGTCCACCACCCGGCGACGGTACTGGTCCGAGAGATCGACCGTATGGAACGGAATGTCGAGCCGCCGCGCGACAAGTTCGGCGAAGAGCCGGTCGTCGTGCCAGGGGCAGTCGCCTTCGAGCGTACCCGTAGTGTCGTGCCAGTTGATCATGAAGAGTCCGATAACCTCATGCCCGGCCTGTTGGAGCAGGTAGGCCGCTACCGACGAATCGACGCCGCCGGAGAGTCCGATAACCACACGTGCCATACTTTTTGCGCAAATTTTACTTTTCGACCGCACCGAAAGGCGCGTTTTGCCGGAAATATCCGGTCACGGAAGCACCGGTTTTCCACCGATTCTCGTTACAGTTCGATCAGTCCCTCGGGCAGTACCATCTTCACCGTACGGCCCTCGAAATCGATGCCTGCGATGAACTCCTCGACCGCCGGAACCAGGATCCGTTTGCCGCCGATCTCCACCTCGAAGAGGGGATTGGCCTCGCTGTCGTAATAATCCGTGATTTCGCCTTTCAACGTACCGATCCGTACCCGGAATCCGATCAAATCTTCCAGGTAGAATTCATCGTTTTCGTCGTCCTCGTGCTCGAGGTACAACTCCCGCCCGATAAACTCTTCCGCCCGACGAGCGGAGTCGATATCCGCGAATGTCGCCAATGCGTTGGTCTTGCCCCTCCGTTCGAAGCGGTCGCAAAAAAGAGGAACCGCCAGTGAATCGATCTTCACGAACAGCGGTTCCTCTGTTGAGAAGTCATCGGGAAACGTCGTGTAGAGATTCAGTAAAACCCCACCTTCAACTCCGAAGAGTTTACTCACGCGCGCAACCGACAACAACATAACGGTTGTAACTATGCCTCGGCAGGAGCTTCTCCCTCTGCGGGAGCTGCTGCTTCAGCCGATTCGGCAGCGGCAGCTTCGGCGGCCTCACGTGCGGCAGCTTCGGCAGCGGCTTTCTTCTCGGCGAGAGCGGCTGCGCGCTCTTCCTTGATTTTGGTCTCGGCGGCCAGACGGCTCTTCTCGGCCGATTTGGCGTCCGACGCCAGTTTGTTGGTCTTGTTCTCGATCTTGGTCTGCTTCTCGCTCAGCCATTTGTTGAATTTGGCCTCGGCGTCCGACTCGGAGAATGCACCTTTAGCGACACCGCCCAGCAGGTGCTTCTTGTACATTACGCCTTTGTAGGAGAGGATCGCCCGACAGGTGTCGGTGGGTTGTGCGCCTTTGAGTAACCAATCCAGAGCTTTCTCGAAGTTCAGATCGATCGTAGCAGGATTCGTATTGGGATTGTAGGTACCCAATTTCTCGATGAATTTACCATCACGTGGCGCTCTGCTATCTGCGGCAACGATGTGGTAGAAAGCGAAACCTTTCTTACCGTGGCGTGCCAGACGAATTTTAACAGCCATTTGCTATAAAAATTTTTAAGTAAAATAATAAACGCTACCCACTTCCGGGGCTTTCAGGGGAGCAAAGGTAGCAACAAAAAACGGAATTGCCAAATCTGCCGGGAAACAAAATGGATCAAATTGGTAAAAGATGGGGTGTCCGGTCGTATTCGGCTGCTTTGCAGAAGCGGACAGGTGCAGTGAAGGCGGTTGCGATCAGGGCGGTACGGCTTGGCGTAACCGCCGATTTGCCGTTGATAAATCCCGAGTTTGGAGCACTCTTCGGATCGCACTGATCGTCTTCGGTGAAGGTTAATTCTTCGTAGTATAATTCCCCCAGACGCCGCTTTCATCCTGTCAGTTATGGTAGAATCTGATTCGAGCGAGTCCATATCGTCGGGAATCTGCGTTTGGCAATTTTTGCAGACGGGGTGCGGTCGTCGATTAAATCGTTGTATTAACTATTTGATACCTTGCTGGATAAGAGGTAAAACTTGTCGTGTTGCTTGCATAAGCGAGGATTTTGTATTACCTTTGCTGCGCTGTGCGATTATGTGCTGCAAACGATGGTTCCGTAGCTCAGTTGGATAGAGCAACAGCCTTCTAAGCTGTGGGTCGAGCGTTCGAACCGCTCCGGAATCACTTGAGAAAAACGATGAAAGATCCGCTAAACAATAACTGTTTAGCGGATCTTTCGTTGTCATGGTGTGCCGGGCTTGTGAGAGGATTCGCCAGGGACCGAAGATGAACGGAGCCGTGTAATCCGGCAGTGCGTTGTCTGAAAAAAGCTCTGGCCGATTTTCCGGTCGGCCGTCTGAATGTTGCGGGCAGTGTCTGAAGTATGTAAATATCGGTATTGTTATCGGGTTATCGTCCGTTTCCAGACGGTTTTGTTGCCACAGTTGTCCGTGACGGTCAGTTGGAGCGTGTAGCTCCGGCCTTTCGGGGTGCGGGAGTCGTCGAAGGTGTGGGTAATGGTGCCCTGCATCGGATTGCGTTCGAGCAGGATCCACTCCCCGTCGAGTGTGGCCGTATAGTTGCCTATGCCGGAGAAGTTGTCTCGCAGGCGGAAGGTGATGCTGCGCGTTCTGATCGGCTCTCCGGCTTTGAAGCGGGGCTCGATGCGTGGCGGAACGGTGTCGGCCACCACGCAGAAGTCGCCCAATGTGCGGGTCGAAAGGGTGACGGCGCCGTTTTTATATTTTCCTCCGGCATAGGAAACCTTCCCTTTGCGGACGAAACCCAGGGTGGTGTGGGGTTGTAAGTTCTGAGGAACATATGCCCGGATCGTAACCGTAGCCGCCGTATGCAGAGGCGTGTCGTAATCGAGGATCGAATAGAGGGGAGAGAGGACGGCGACCGACGGTGCGGCGGCGAATTGGGCCGGGCGGCTCGACTGACTGAAAAAGAGCGGTTCGTAGAAGACGCCGGCGGGGATGTGAACCGATGCCTCTCCCGCTGTATGCGAGAAGGGCCGGCGGTTATCGACGATGAGAGCCGTCGAATCGCATACGGCGCGAAAATCCCGCTGCGCAGGCTGTCGGATCGTCCGGAATTCGAGTATCGAACGGTTGCCGCTGTCGTCTTCGGCTTCGATGCGGATCTGCTGGCTCTGGCCTTCCGAAGGAGTCAGCAGGGCCTGGTTTTTCAAGACGGGGTAGAAATCGTCGATGCAGCCGTCGAGTCGGGTGAGGCGGATCACTTCGTTGCGCGAGGCGACCTGCATGGGGTAGTGGGTGACGGCGTTGCAGTAGCGGGTCTGGTCGAAGGCGAAGCCGTCGATACGAAGTTCGAAGATCGGATCTTCGTCTGCAAATTCACGTATGCGCCAGAGTCCGAATGTGTTGGATACGTCGTTTTTGCGGTCGGTCGTCTCCAGGATGAAGTAACCTCGGCCGCCGACGGAGAGTGCTCCTTCCTGTTTGAGCGCATAGCGTCCGGGTGTTTTTTCGACCAGCTCGACGGGGCGGGGCCGGGCGTGCACCGGGACACCGCGCACGCTGTCCACCTCGACGTAGTAGAGTTTCACCAGGCGCGGCGGAATGTCGTCGCGGGTGCGGATCACGCCGCTGGAAATGGTGTTGAGGGTCCGCTGCGTGCGGGAGTCGCGGATCTCGAAATGCAGGTGCGGGCCTGCGGACGAGCCTGTATTTCCCGACCAGGCGAACTGTTCGCCCTGCTTGAGCGGAAACCGGTCGGCCGGGGGATAGAGATTGATGCTGTTTCGCCGGGTGCGGTAACGCTCCTCGTGTACGTATTTTTCGATGTCGTCGCGGAACTTCGAGAGGTGCCCATATACGGAAGTCGTGCCGTTGGGATGGGTGATGTAGATGGCGCGTCCATAGCCGCCCGGCGTGACGGCGATGCGTGAGATATATCCGTCGGCCGTGGCGAGTACGGGTTTTCCCGTTACGCCGTCGGTTTTGATGTCTATGCCCGAATGGAAGTGGTTGGGACGCATTTCGCCGAAGTTGGCGGAGTAAAGCCCGGCCACGTCTCGCAGGGGAAAGATGTAATCTTCCGGGGCGAGGTGCTGGGCCGAAACGGGAGCGCTGCACAGCAGCAGCGCGGAGATCAGAAGTCGTCGCATGGTTCGTCGTTTGTTTGGATCAATTCGCCGGCGGCATCGAGTACTGCGTCGTAGTCGTATCCGAGCGAAAGGCCGTAGCGGATCAGTTTGGTTTTCAAATCGTAAGTATCTTTGTATCGGGTCAGTCGGAGCTTTTTTTCGAGCTGTGTCCGCAGCCGTTCGGACTGGTTCGCCGGATCCAGTCGGGCAAGAGCTTCATCGATGATCGCTGCGGCGATGCCTTTGAGCCGGAGCGAGGTGCGGATCTTGCGGGCGCCCCAGCCGCTCAGCCGGATTTTGTCGCGCACGAAGGCTTCGGCGTAGCGGTTGTCGTCGATGAATCGGTCGGCGAGGAGCTTTTGCAGCACGCCCTGCCGGGCCGAAGGCTCCACGCCCCAGCGCTGCATCAGCCGCAGGGCGTCGCCCGAGGATTTTTCGCTCCGGGCACAGAGCCGGATCAAGGCCGCGTAAGCCTGTTCGGGCGTTTTGTCGCGTTTTATCTTCTTTGCAGGCTGCATGTCATGCGGTTTTTGTCGTTCAGGTCGCGGCGCACGGCGGTATCCGGAAACCCTTCCCGGGTCAGCATCCGGAACGTTTCGTCCGCGAAATTCCCGTGGATCTCGAAATAGAGCCGTCCGCCGGGACGGAGCAGCCGCCGGGCATTGCGGGCGATGGCCCGGTAGAAAATCAGCGGATCTCCGTCCTCGACGAAGAGCGCCTCCGCCGGTTCGTAACCCGTAACATTCACGCGTATCGAGGCTTTTTCGCTGCGGGGGATATAGGGGGGATTGGAAACGATCAGGTCGAACTGTTCCCGTTGTCCGGGGAATAGCTCCCCGAGGGCGTCGCCTTGTCGGAAATCCACTTTTGCATCGAGTCTCCGGGCATTTTCGCGGGCGATGGAGAGGGCTTTTTCGGAAATATCGACGGCTGTAATACGGGACTCCGGGATCAGCCGGGCCAGTGTGACGGCGATGCAGCCGCTGCCGGTGCCGACGTCGAGTACGGCGGGATTGTCCGGGGCGGGGGATTCGGCGATCCAGCGGACCAACTCTTCGGTTTCGGGACGGGGAATCAGCACCCCTTCCCGCACCTGGAAATCGAGCCCGTAAAATTCGGTATGTCCCAGTACGTATTGCAGGGGACGGCCGGCGGCCAGTTCGCCGATGATCCGGTCGAGTTCGTCGATTCCGAGCTCCTTGTCCGGTTCGGCGACCAGGTCGGTCAGGCAGAGTCCGCCGAGTTCCATCACAACGATCCGGGCGATTTGTCGCGCTTCGCGCTCGCCGTAGAGGGCGGTGAGCGGCGTTTCGATCCGTGCGATGATTTCCCGGCGTGTCGGCATAGTCGGTCCGTTTATTCCGCAGTACGCAGGGATTCGAGCCGTTCGAAGAAGTCGGGAAAGCTCTTGGCCACGCATGCGGGATTTTCGATAACGACGGGGGTGTCGGCGTTCAGAGCCGCTACCGCGAGCGACATGGCGATGCGATGGTCGTCGTGGCTGTGCACGTGTCCGCCCCGGATTCGTCCGCCCCGGATTTTCATCGTATCCTCTTCGTCGAGATCGACCTCGATGCCGAGTTTGGCGTACTCCTCGCGGATCGACTCGGCGCGGTTGCCCTCCTTGTTCTCCAGCCGGGAGGTTCCTTTGATGACGCTCGTCCCCTCGGCTGAAGCGGCCAGGGCGGCCAGGGCCGGGAAAAGCCCCGGACATTGGGTCGCGTCGAATGAGAAGGCTTGCAGCGGACGGTGTGCGACGGTGATCGTATCGCCCTCGTCGATGACGGATGCGCCGGCCCGAACGAGGGCAGTCATAACGGCTGTGTCGGCCTGTCGGGAGAGTACCGAGAGGTTGCGGATCGTCACTTCGCCCGCGACGGCCCCCGCTACCAGCAGGAAGGCGGCCGCGCTCCAGTCGCTCTCGATTTCGAACTCCGCAGGCCGGTAGCGTTGTCCTCCGGCCACGTAGAATTCTTTATAGTCTTTATGCAGGATTTCGATGCCGAAGCGCTCGGCCGTGTCGATCGTGATGTCGATATAGGGGGTCGATATTACGTGGGGAACGTGAATCGTCGTCTCCTCTTCGGCGATCGGCAGGGCCAGCAGCAGTCCTGTGATGAACTGGGAGGAAACCAGCCCCTCTACCTGAACCTCGCCGCCCCGGATCGGGCCTTGGATATGGAGGGGAAGATGGTCGTTGCGGTCGTGAACCCGGACGCCCAGTGCCCGGAGCGTGCGGATCATCGTCCGGAACGAGCGGTGCAGCAGCGGTCCTTCGCCCACCACTCCGATCGGCGTGTCGCAGAGGGATGCGATCGGGGTGAAGAGCCGGGTGGAAAGCCCCGACTGGCCGACGTAGAGTTTGTCGCCTGCGGGGGAGAGGCCGCCGTCGATTTCGAGCGTGCGCTCTCCGGTGCGCCGTACCCGGGCACCGAGCGCCTCGATGCAGCGGATGGCTGAACGGGTATCGTCGCAAAATTCGATGTTATGCAGCCGGGAAGTACCTTCGGCCAGCAGCGAGGCGGCCAGGGCGCGCTGTGCGTAACTTTTGGAACATGGGGGAATGCAAATGCCTCGAACCCTCCCCGGGGGAACGGATTGATCCATATACGGATAATTACTGTATTTTTCGGTGCGGCAGTTCGGAGTTTACGTCCGTTGCGGCACTTGTCAAAAAGTCGTTGTTTTGCTTTCCATTTTCCGAATCCGGAATGATTCGCGCGAACTGTACGATGCAAACCGGTGTTCGAAAATGGTTGTCTGTTTGTTTTTTCCGGGATGCGCTCCCGGAATCGGTTGCGAGTCCGCAATCCTTTCCGGATTTCGTTTCGGACTTCCCGGGCTTGCCGGGAGGGGCGCTTGCCGCAGGCGGAAAACGGTTCCGGATTCCGGTCCGGGTTCGTACCGTCGTAGGCAGGAGTCGGGCGGATTCCGCGAGGCCGATCCGCCGGGCATTGCCCGACAGAAGGCGGGTACGGTCTATTTCTCCTCGGACGGATTCTCTTCGGCTGCGCTCGCGGGTTGTCCCTTGCGGAGTTTGTCGAGCGTCGGACTGCGCCGCAGTTCGAAGTGCTGTCCCAGATAGACCTTGCGCACCATCGGGTCGGCAGCCAGCTCCTCGGCCGAACCCGCCTTGAGGATTTTACCCTCGAACAGCAGGTAGGTACGGTCGGTGATGGCCAGCGTTTCATCGACGTTGTGGTCGGTGATGATGACGCCGATATTCTTGTTCTTCAGCGTAGCGACGATGCTCTGGATGTCTTCGACAGCGATCGGATCGACGCCTGCGAACGGTTCGTCGAGCAGGATGAAGGCCGGGTTGATCGCCACGGCGCGCGCGATTTCGGTACGTCGCCGCTCGCCGCCCGACAGCTGGATGCCGAGGCTCTTGCGTACTTTCTGAAGGCGGAACTCTTCGATCAGCGCTTCGCAGCGTGCGGCCTGTTCGTCCTTTTTCAGATCGGTCATCTCCAGAACGGCCTTGATGTTGTCCTCGACGCTCAAACGGCGGAAAACCGAGGCCTCCTGCGCCAGATACCCCACACCCATCTGGGCCCGGCGATAGACGGGCTCTTTGGTGAGTTCGGCTACCTGGCCGTTGTCGTCTTCGAGAAAGATCTGGCCTTCGTTGGGTTTGATCAGGCCGACGATCATATAGAACGTCGTGGTCTTGCCGGCTCCGTTCGGACCCAGAAGACCCACGATCTCACCCTGGTTCACGTCGATCGAAACGTGGTTCACCACGGTGCGGGCTTTGTATTTCTTGACGAGCTCGCTGGTGTAAAGACGCATTTTTTATGAAATTTTTTTACAAAGTTATGTTTTTTTCCGAATTATTTTTATCTTTACATTGAAATTTGTGTTTGAGAAGAGTTATGAAGCAAAATGAAGATTCCCTGCTGCGCGAGAAACTGAAAGAATATTTCGGCTTCTCTTCATTCAAGGGGAATCAGGAAGCCGTGATTCGCAATGTGTTGAGTGGAAAAGATACGTTCGTGCTGATGCCTACCGGCGGCGGCAAGTCCTTGTGTTACCAGTTGCCCGCCCTGCTGATGGACGGCGTGGCGATCGTCATATCGCCGTTGATCGCCCTGATGAAAAACCAGGTGGATGCCATGCGCACCTATTCTAACGATGCGGGAATCGCTCACTTCCTGAACTCTTCCCTGAACAAGAGTGCCATCGCGCAGGTGCGCAACGATGTGTTGGAGGGGCGGACCAAGCTGCTCTACTTCGCTCCGGAGTCGCTCACCAAAGAGGATAACGTGGCGTTTCTGCGCAAGGTCAAGGTTTCGTTCTACGCCATCGACGAGGCGCACTGTATTTCGGAGTGGGGGCATGATTTCCGTCCGGAGTACCGCCGCATTCGTCCGATCATCAACGAGATCGGCACGGCGCCCCTGATCGCCCTGACGGCGACGGCTACCCCCAAGGTGCAGATGGACATCCAGAAAAACCTGGGTATGAGCGACGCTTCGGTATTCAAGTCGTCGTTCAACCGCCCCAACTTGTATTACGAAATCCGGCCCAAGCACGATGTGGACCGGGAGATTATCCGTTACATCAAGCAGCACGAGGGCAAGAGCGGCATCATCTACTGCCTGAGCCGCAAGAAGGTCGAGGAGCTGACCGAGTTGCTCGTGGCCAACGGCATCCGGGCGCTGGCCTACCACGCCGGGATGGATGCGTCGACGCGCGCCGCCAATCAGGACGACTTCCTGATGGAGCGCGTCGAGGTGATCGTGGCGACGATCGCTTTCGGCATGGGCATCGACAAACCCGACGTGCGCTATGTCATCCACTACGACATTCCCAAGTCGCTCGAAGGCTATTATCAGGAGACGGGCCGTGCCGGCCGCGACGGCGGCGAGGGCTACTGCCTGACCTTTTACAGTTACAAGGACATCCAGAAACTCGAGAAGTTCATGCAGGGCAAGCCCATCGCCGAACAGGAGATCGGCAAGCTGCTGCTGCTGGAGACGGTTTCCTACGCCGAGAGTTCGATGTGCCGCCGCAAGACGCTGCTGCACTATTTCGGCGAGGACTATACCGAGGACAACTGCGGCAACTGCGACAACTGCCGCAATCCCAAACCGAAGGTCGATGCCCGGGCTGCGCTCAAGATGGCGCTCGAAGCCCTGCGCGACATCGGAGACAAGTTCAAGGCCGACTATCTGGTCAACGTTCTGGTGGGCAAGACCACGGCCCTGATCAAGAGCTACGGGCACAACAAGTCGAAATGGTTCGGTGCGGGCGCCGAGCACGACGCCCGTTTCTGGGGCGCGGTGCTGCGTCAGGCTTTGATACTGGGCCTCATCGACAAGAATATCGAAAACTACGGGCTGATTTCGGTCAACAAGAAGGGCGAGGGCTATATCGCCCTGCCGTTCCCGGTGACCGTGACCCTCGACCACGACTACGACGAGGAGGAGAAGGAGTCCGAGTCCGTGGCTCCGATGGGCAAGGGCGGCGCGGCCGACGAGGAGCTGTTCTCGATGCTCAAGGACCTGCGCAAGAAGGTCGCCACGTTCGAAGAGATGCAGAACATCACGGGCGTCGGCGTGGGCAAGGCGCGCAAGTTCGGCGAGGAGTTCATCCGCCTGATCAAGGCCTATGTCGAGGAGAAGGAGATCATCCGTCCGCAGGACATGATCGTCAAGGGCGTGGCCAGCAAGTCGGGCAACAAGATCTTCATCATCCAGTCGATCGACCGCAAGATGGATTTCGAGGACATCGCCCGCGCCAAGGACCTCGACTTCGACGAACTGCTGACCGAGATCGAAGGCATCGTCAACGCCGGAACGAAACTCGATATTTCCTACTATCTGAAGGAGTTCATGGACGAGGACAAGATCGAGGACATTTACCTCTACTTCAAGGAGGACGCCGAGAGCGACTCGCTCGACGCGGCCATCGAGGAGCTGGGGGCCGATTATACCGAGGAGGAGATACGCCTGGTGCGCATTAAGTTTATGTGCGAGCAGGGCAACTGATTTTCGGTTTTACAGGGTGTTTTCCGCTCTTCGTCTGCGGCCCGGGACCGTCCTGCTTTTGCAGCTTCTGCTCGGGTCCGAAGCCCGGAAACCGTTCCTCCGGAATCAAAAAGCAGATGAAACGGGGTTGGCCTTCGGGTGCCGCTGGCAAGGACGTAACTAACCGATATAACCTAATTTTGACGCCTATGAACAAGAAGACTTTTACTTTAGCCGTGATTTTTCTGATCTGCGCGCTGGGGTGGCTCGGGGCCAATGTCTATTGGCGGGTGACGCGCTCCAACTGCGTGAACGTGTTCGATCTGGTCGTGGGCGTGCTGTTCGTCGCGGCCGGAGTCGGAATGGTGTATAACGAGTTCAACAAAAAGAAATGCAGACACCTCGATGAGGTGAACAAGCACAAAATTCCCTGACCGATGCGTGCGATAGACCGTTTTCAGGCCGTCATGGCCGTCGTATTTTTCATAGGGACCCTGGTTTCGGCCTGGCGGGTCGCCGTCGCCGACGGAGGGGACATCTGGTACGTTCCCGTGATCATGGCCCTGGCATCCGCCGCGATGACCGTCGGCGCGTTGCAGCACCGGAAAAGGAAAGTTACCCAAAATAAGGATTGACATGAAAACCAATCTTATGCAGCTCCTGCGCCTCGTACTGATGGTGCTGGCTGTCGCGGGCGTCATCTATGCCATCGAATTCATGGAGCGCGGCATCGCCGTGTGGTTCTGGGTTGCGCTGCTCGGTATCGGGTTCGTGGGCCTGCTCTATACGTTCCGCCTTACGCAGCGG
>OHOK01001139.1_pt1 | contig 11009 bp, 8 predicted proteins | sample 1569731 | NCBI WGS metagenome assembly OHOK01 (sample SAMEA3879559, study PRJEB24766) | human gut metagenome | biome: human-associated habitat; feature: feces | place: USA | collected 1985/1987
GGTGGGATTCGAACCCACGAGCCCGTGAGGACTACCTGATTTCGAGTCTTTTATGCAACTGTGACGGGGGTGTCCGTTTTGGGGGCGTTTCTGTAAGCCCCGTACCCGCCGAAAGCCGCTTGAAATCAGGCTTTTTCGCTCGGAAAGCCTTGCGGGACAGGCTTTTTTGAAAGTGGGTTCAAATCGGCATTTTTTCCGATTTTGGAGAGAAATGCGGGAAGATAGGAGAGAAAAATCGGGAGACGGCCATACACCGCAGAATAGAGCTTCCAACCGACGAAAATCTATTTTTGAGGTGTTACAAATGGATGTATTCCCCGTTAACTGGGACAGCGTTCCCGAGGTGATGAACAAGGAGCAATTCTTCCGAATATGCCACATCAGCAAGTCCACGGCGCTGCATCTGCTCAAAAGCGGCAAGGTGCCCTGCGAGTGGTCGGGTAAGAAAACCCGGTGCTATAAAATCCGAAAAGAGGATGTGAAAGCATACTTGGAGGAGCGGGCGATTTTTCCTGAACTCTACTCTGCACCGAAGGGCTGGTACGGCACCCACTATGTGGCGAGGCTCTCTAAGGAACTGCCAGAGGATACGCTGCGGCAGATGCACGGCTACTATGAAAAGCTGCTGCGCAAATACCCGGATGTGGTCACGGTAAAGGATGTGGTGACCCTGACCGGCTATACCCTGACCACCGTCCACAACTGGTGCAGCCGTGGGTCACTGAAAGCCTTTCAAAAGGGACTGAAGTTCTGTATTCCGAAAATTTTTCTTGTGGATTTCTTCTGCTCCCTGACCTTCCGCTCTATTACCCGTAAAAGCCTCTGGCATATCCAGACGCTGAACGAGTTCAGCAGGAAGATGAAGCGGAAGTGATCTTTGCAACGATTTAAGGGCATTTGCCAAGTTCGTTGTAAAAAGTGTGCCCGCACAGCAAAAGTTCACTGCATTTTTTGTGGATACAAGGTGGGGGCCTGTTGCAGATGTACGGAATTGCCCCGTTCGGGCCAAAATACAGGTGCATCGTATTTTGGCCTAAAGCCTATAACCTGTCACAATATTGTACTGACCTTGCGATTCTGGAATTCGCACACTCGCACCTGCCTTTCGGTTTTGGTAGACTGTAACCGAAAGGCGGGTGCATTTTGCATTGCAGACCTGCGGTGGAAATTTTGAGTGGGAGGATCACATATGGAATCGCTATTTGAGCAGCTGGGCGGCACTTACACAAGGCAGGGCGACTACTGCCTGCCGGATGTTCGTTTACCGCCCGAAGAAGAACGCCCCATCGGCATTTACGGTCAGCGGCGGCGCACCTTTCTGAGGGAGTACCACCGGGTGCTGTATTATAACCTGCTGACCGCCGGGACGCTGGACGGGCACCTTGCAGACATCGAGGAGCAAGCGCAGGAACTCTTTCTTCGGCTGGTAGAACAATACGCAGATGCCGAGGGTGTGACGGAGAGGTTGAAGGCCAGCGAACCGCAGTCGTGGGTGCGGAAGATGAACGGCATCCGAAACCGAGCGAACGAGATCGTGATGCAGGAAATTGTATATGGGTAACGAGCAAGCGGAGGTCGATGGCCTCCGCTTGTTTTGTGTGCAGAAAAGAACAATGCTGTTTTGAAACGACATTGTTCCGAACTTTGTTGACATTGTTCTTTTATTCGGGTATAATGTACTTGTGATTTTATGCGTGGAGGTATCCCCTATGGCTGAAATGATCTCGGTAAGAGAGGCAGCAGTGCGCTGGAATATAACGGAGCGGAGAGTTGCGACGCTCTGCAAGAATGGGAGAATCGCCGGTGCGAAAAAGCAGGGCAATCGTTGGCTGATCCCCACTGATACGCAGAAGCCGGCGGATCAGCGGCTCAAGACGGGTGCTTTCCGCAAGACGGAGCGCGCGCCGAAGCTGCCCCTACCCATCGGCGTGTCCAACTACTGCCTTGCATCGTCGGAATACTACTACATCGATAAGACGATGATGATCAAGGACTTTATCGACGAGCGTCCGATGGTGACGCTGTTTACCCGCCCCCGGCGTTTCGGCAAGACGCTGAATATGGATATGCTGCGCACTTATTTTGAAAAGAGCGACAAGGATACCTCCGTCTATTTCCGGGATAAGAAGATCTGGGCCTGCGGCCAGAAATACCGGGATTATCAGGGCAAGTACCCCGTGATCTTTCTGACCTTCAAGGATGTGAAGTTCGACACTTGGGAGGAGACCTTTGCGGCCATTCGGGATATTTTCGCAAAGGAGACCCGGCGGCACAAAGAGCTGCTGACCAGTGAAAAGTGCGACGAGTACAGCAAAAAGACCTATGAAAAGCTGGCAGACGGCAAGGTCAACGAGGTAGAGTTGGCTTCTGCACTGCTGGACCTGTCCGCTATGCTGCACAAGCACTATGCCATTGCGCCTATTATCATCATCGACGAGTACGACACCCCCATCCAGCAGGGCTATCAGAAGGACTATTACGACAAGGTCATTCGGTTTATGCGGAACCTGTTTTCCGGCGGGTTCAAGGATAATCAGCACCTGTCCTTCGGCTTCCTCACCGGCATTCTGCGGGTGGCCAAGGAGAGTATTTTCAGCGGGATGAATAACCTGTCCATCAACTCCGTGCTGGACAACAAATACAGCGCCTACTTCGGTTTCACTGCCGACGAGGTGATGGAGATGGCGGAATACTACGGCGCTGCCGATAAGTATGACGAGATTTGCCAATGGTACGACGGCTACCGCTTCGGCAAGACGGAGATTTTCAACCCGTGGTCGGTGGTCAACTACTTCAGCAACGAGTGTGAGCCGAGGCCCTTCTGGGTCTCCACCGGCAGCAACGATATTATCGGGGAAGTGCTTGCCCAGGCGGACGAGGAGATTTATAACCGTCTGACTTCCCTGGTCAACGGCGAGACCTTCACCACCTTCATCGACACCGGCGTGATTTATCCGCAGATCAAGAGCAATCCCTCCACCATTTACAGCTTCCTGCTGGTGACCGGCTATCTGAAGGCGCTGAAAACCACGCCCTCCTTCAGCGGCGATTTTATGTGCGAGGTTTCCCTGCCAAACCGGGAGATCTCTCTGGTGTATAACAAGGAGATTTTGCAGCGGCTGGAGAATCTGATCCCGCCGTCCACGGCGATTTCCGTTCAGGAGGCCATCTTCTCCGGCGATAACGCACGGCTGAAAGCGCAGATACAGACGCTGCTGACCCAGTCGGTCAGCTCCTTCGATACCGCCGGGGAGAACTTCTACCACGGCTTTATGCTGGGCTTGTGCGCCCTGCTGGGCGGCGCTTTCGTGACCTCCAACCGGGAATCGGGCGACGGGCGCTATGACATTCAGTTGAAGCCCACGCAAAAGGGACTTCCGGGCATCCTGATCGAACTGAAAGCGGAGAAGAATTGCAGCGACGAAAAGCTGAAAAAGCTGTCCGAGACAGCCTTACAGCAGATCAACGATAAGAAATACGAAACCGAGCTGACGACCGCCGGGGTCAGGACGATTTATAAATACGGCGTGGCCTTCAGCGGTAAAAAGGTTGAAGTGGCAGTCGGATGAGAATTGAAGACAGGGGCACACCTTTGTTTGTGTGTCCCTGCCTTTTTTATAACGAATTCATGATGTTCAGCAAACTCTGGTAGCTGTCTACATCGTGGTATACGACATTACTTGTGGACATCTCATTGAACAGCTTCTTGGCGCAAGAGATTTTCGCCTGCTCAATAGGACGCAGCTCAAGACTTTCCATTGTGCCTTTCGTTTCGGCTATGAAGAAAATATGCTTGACCTTGCCCTCATAGAAAGCGATTGCCCAGTCCGGCGAATAGTTTCCTACCGGCGTAGGAATTTGGAAGGTTCTCGGCAGTTTTGCGTAGACGCATACCTCGTCTGCTGCGTCCAAATCCTCAGCAAACTTTCTCTCGATGCTCTTGTCAGCTGAGCCGTCTGTGAACACATAGTCCTGAATGGCTTTCTTTGCAAGGAACGCCTTATCAAAGCTCTGTGTTGCCTTTTCAGCCGTGAAGATGGAGCTGTCATATTCGCCCTCAATGGTATCGTAGGAAATATGCTCTACGATCATTGTGGCTTTCTGTTCGTTGATGAGCCGGATGACCTTTGTGATGAACTCCTCCGGGTTGTTCTTGAACATATAGAGCTTATCCACACGGATGCCTTGCAGGATCGCAGAAACCGTGCGCCGTGTCAGAACAGTACCCTCTGCGATTTTTCCGATGAGATCGTACTTGATCTGACTGGTTTCGGCGTGTTTGAGTGTCTGCGTCCGGGTCTTTTCGCCGGTGAAGGATGCTCCACGCTCGATCTCATACTCATTCATCTCCGTTTTCTGCCGTCCGATGGTGGTCGTGTATTGCAGCTCGGAAACAAAGAGCTTTTCGTCAATATGGGCAATGGCGTTGCGGATCAGCTCGGCGCTGTCAAAATCGACGGTGTAGGCGTACTTATGGTTGATCTCACGCCACAACGCCTGAAACTCTTTCTTGGCAAAGTTCTCGTTAAGCGGGTTATCCTTAACCTTGGTTTCGTGACCGTCAGAGAACATATCCTTGAGAACGCTGTCATCATAGACCGCCTGAATGAGCATATGGATGCCGTCTGTCATCGGCTTGAGTTCATCCGGCAGTTCCGCAACGGTTCCGTTCTTAACATCCTGACGGTACTTGTCAGTCACCTTGCGCTTCATATCCACATAGCCGTTCTGAATGAGGTAGAACTCGATGGCATTGGCTTTCTCATCGTCGATAAGCGTCGGTACATCGTCCACCTTGACATATTTGCCCTTGAAGTATTCGCTTGTAGCAACCGTGGGTCTGTCATAAAGCACGGTTTTAATATACGACTGCAAGTCCGTCACAAAGGTCTTATAGCTTTCACTGGCGACTACCGTCAGCGTGTTGATCTCGTGAACGCTGTCGCCGCAGCTCTGCACATCCATCCGGTTGCCGTCCTGATTGACGCAAAGGCGCAGACCACGACCGACTTCCTGCCGCTTCGCCGTGTTGCTGTCAGAGTGCTTCAGAGTGCAGATTTGGAACACATTCGGGTTGTCCCAGCCCTCACGCAGTGCAGAGTGGGAAAAGATAAACCGTGTCGGCTCGTCAAAGGACAGCAGCCGTTCCTTATTTTTCAGAATCAGGTCATAGGCGGAAATATCATCGGAGAACTCGCTGCCACGCTTGAGACGGCTGTCCACGCTGCGCCCGGTTTTCTTGTCGATGCTGAAATAGCCTTTATGTACCCGGCTTACATCGCTGCAAGTGGATTTGAGATATTTCTGATACGGCGTGTCAAACATCGTGATGTACTCGTTCAGAATGGCAAGATACTCCTGCTCAAACATCACGCCATATTCGCCAAGCACCTCGTCGCCGTTTTTGTCATACCGACGGTACTTTTCCACTTTGTCGATGAAGAACAGGGACAGGCACTTGATGCCCATATTGAAGAGCTTTTCCTCTTTTTCAAAGTGGGAGAGGATGGTTTCACGAATCTGAATGCGGCGCATATCCTTTTCGGACACATCGCCCACCACATCACCGGCTCTGATGACTTCGCCGTTGGTAAAGGTCACGGTGCCACGCAGCGGGTCAATTTCGGAGATGGTGTATCCCTTGTACTGCTCCATTTCCTGCGAAACGAAGTAAAGATCGTCCCCAACACCGAGAATACGGGTTTCCCGGTTGATGGACTTGTTATAACCGATCTCCAGCTCGATTTTCGCCATCGGCGGCTTTTTGCTTGAAAGAACAATTTGTTCAAGGTAGAGGTAGCTGTCCGTACCACGGAAGTTCTTGACCTCAAAGCCCTTGACCTCGATTTTCTTGACCAACCGCTTGTTGAAAGCGTCCAGCGCATCCAGCACATAAACAAGGTTGTGCTGCTTGGCGTGGGTAGCTGAGTAGTTGAGTGAGAACAGAGGATTGAAGTTTTTCAGCGCCTTCTGCGTCACATTGCCGCCCATCTTCTGCGGCTCATCCAGAATAATAATTGGTCTGTTTGCCTTAATTACATCGATCGGTCGGCGGGAGCCGAACTCATCCCGTTTGGAGTAGATGATGCGGGCTTCCTTGCTCTTACCGTCCTCTTTCAGCGAGGAGGCAAACGCCTGCGTGTTGATGATCATCACATTGATGCCGGAGCTGCTCGAAAAGTTATCCAACTGGTTCAGGTTGGAGCTGTTGTAGATGAAGAAGCGAGCTTTCTTGCCGTAATGCTCCATAAAGTGGTCTGCGGTGATTTCAAAGGACTTCTTCACGCCCTCACGGATCGCAATGGAGGGAACGACCACGATAAACTTGCTCCAGCCGTACTTCTTGTTCAGCTCGAACATCGTCTTGATATAGACGTAGGTTTTGCCCGTGCCGGTTTCCATTTCAATATCAAGGCTGCAACGCCCCAAGTCTTTGACAAGGGAAGCAGAGAGCTTGATATTGTTCTGACTCTGCAAGGTCTGAATGTTGTGCAGAAGCTGTTCATCGGAAAGCTCAACGGCTTCGTTTTTATAACCGGTATCGTTCAGCGGATCGATGACTTCAAGCTCCTCATCGGACATACCGAGGGTCATCTGATACGGTTCCGCTTTGACCTTGCCCCGGTCACGGATATAGCTGATCTTATCGTGGAAGCCCTGCCCCTGAAAGACACGCACAACAGCATCAACCGCATCGGTTTGGTATTGTTGTATTTTGAAATTAAATTTCATTGCTTATCACGCGCCTCACTTTCCTTGTGGTCGGTCCAAATGGGTTTCCCATAAGAACTCAACCAAAGTAATACTGCTTCCTACTGCCAACTTTGCGTGCCTCGGACTAAGCCCTTTGTAGTCAGCACTTTTTCCATGACCGCTTCCGTAATGATTCCTCAACGCTGCAACATTGGTGGCAATCGCGCGCAAATTTCCAAGTAATGCTTTCATCTCTGCTGCGGCAGGAGCATCTTCGGGAATATCCCTTGGCATTAGTTTGAGAATTTTCAGCGTTTCTCCGGTTAATTGACCGACATCCCAATTTTTATCCCATGCAATTTTTCTGCTGTTCAATATCGTTTTACAGCAGCTTTCAATCAGCTCCTTTGCCTTTCCGATGGCATCAGTAGGATTTTCACTTTGCATCTTCAACATCAACTCTATCTGCTTTGAAAGATACTCGCTTGAGAATTTCTCCTGCAATTCAACAGCATTTGGAGCAAGCGGAGTTGTAACATTTAGTATCCTATCCACATAAGAGCGACACTTCTTATAAAGACGAGCATATTCTGCATTGTATCTACTATAACCGAACGGATCTTCGTTTGCTTCTTCTGTGAACTCCTGTTCAAAGTTTTCTTCATAGTATGCCAGCAAGTCTTTCAGCAGTTTTTCAACGCTCTCATCAGGAGCCTCATTGACATAAGCGGCAAGTGATTTTCCTTTAGACATATTATATTTGCTACACAGGGCGACACCTATGCTCTCCATAGTAAAGACATCGAAATCATTGGTCGTAAAATCGAGCACATATCCACCCCGGTTGAACAACTTCAAAAATGTCCCTACTTCAATTTTGGTCAGTTTCGCCATCTCACAGCACCTTCCTTACGGTGTCGGGGCTGTAGGTGGCGAATATCTGATCGAAGTTGGTTGCCACGCTGTCGTTTGCCATAGAGCTGTCACGCATCACAAAATAGTAAGGCTTCTGCTTGGCAATGGCTGTGATGACTTCTTCATCAATGTTTTTGTCAAAGCAAGCGATTAGATACCCATCCTCGACATCAAAGTAAGAATAACTCCTCATTCCTACTTTCTCACTCCTAACTTGAATTTTGCTGCTAAGCAAAATTCCAAGGTCCAGCATCACTTGGAACAGCAGATCCTCCGGCGTTCTGTCCTCTTTGATGTTATCTTCAAGGCTGGAGAACAGGCTGGCTTCATACTCCGCAGGGTTGTAGTAGACCTCTTTCATATTGGATGTATCGCACTTCAGAACACGGAAGCCGGTGTCAAGGCCTTGCGTAGTCAAAGGACTATCCTCTTTGATTTTCTTACCGGCACGGCGGATGCGTTCCTTGCCAATTTCGCAGATGGTTTTGTAGCCTGCTTTATATGCTGTGCCCTTTCCGTCACAGACTTCAGGCAGTTGTACCATAACATATTTTATATGGCTTCCTTTGTCAGCGTTCATCTGCATAATTGCATGAGCAGTAGTTGCTGAGCCAGAAAAGAAATCCAATACAAGAGAATCATCTTTGAGGTTTGCTAATGTCAGAAGGCGGGTTAAGAGTCTTACAGGTTTGGGACCGTCAAATACACCGGCATTGAGAAGCTTTGTTACTTCTTTTGCACCTTCCTGACTATGCCCGACATCTTTGTAGAACATAATGGAAGTGGGAGCCATTCCATCATACTTCAGTTCTGTAAGAAATCTCTTCATACAAGGGACGCTGTTACCATCTGCTCCAAAATATATTCTATTATCTTGGAGTCTCTCCAAAAATGCATTTTTGGAGAGACTCCAGCAGCGACCTGCTGGAGGCTCTATTACACGCCCGGAGGGCGTTGTAATAGGATAATCACAAGCTGCATTATATGTTTTTACCGATAAGTCACTCGGTTTCCAAACTCCTCTTGGATCGTTATCGGGGTTCTGATAGCGTGCATTAGCTTCTTCTGTACGCGGCAGACGACCGATAACAAAGCCGTCGAGATTTCTGGCATACATCAGCACATAATCGTGACTATTAGAAATAAAACGGGCATCGTTTTTTGGCGCGTATGCTCTTTCCCATACCAACTGCGCTACGAAATTTTGCCCGCCAAACACTTCATCGCAACATTTTTTGAGGTTTTCCTGCTCATTGTCATCAATACTGATAAATATTGCACCGTCATCAGTCAGCAAATCCTTTGCCAGTTTCAAACGAGGATAAATCATATTAAGCCAGTCCGTATGAAAACGGCCATTGCTCTCGGTGTTCTGCGCCATGCGGTTGCCAGCCTCATCGTACTGCCCGCTGTTGGCAAGATACTCATCCGTACTCTGAGCAAAGTCATCCTCGTATACAAAGTCGCTTCCGGTGTTGTACGGAGGATCAATGTAGATCATCTTGATTTTGCCGAGATAGGTTTCCTGCAAGAGCTTCAACACTTCGAGGTTGTCGCCCTCAATATAGAGGTTTTCGGTGGTGTCAAAGTCCACGCTGCCAGTGCTGCAATAAGGTTTTCCCTCACTATCTTCCCCAGTGGGAACTGTTTCATCTTCGCGAACAGGGCGCAGCGTCTTATTGATCGGGGCATTGGCAAGAAGAACGGACTTCTTCTTGTCAGGCCAAGTGAACTGATAGCGCTCCTCGTTACCGTCCACCACGGTGCAGGCGATCTCCTGCATCAGCACATCCTTGTCGATTGCCCGGACGACCTCACCGTTTTCGTTGATCGTTTCCGTCACGGCGTTGGGGAACATCGCCGCCAACTTTCTGAAATTTTCATCAGCCTTATTCGCTGTCTGCATTCTCAGTTTATCCATTATGAATTTCCTCCAATATTTCTAATCCTGACAAATAAGTGCGTATTTCGTCTGTGAGAAGTTCAAACTTCTCGTCAATAAGAGCTGTCCTACACCCGTCTTCGTCCGTAATTTTGCCCTCAGCATTTGACACTGTGGTTGCAAAATGAGCTTCGTTATATACTTCGCTTTGGATTCGAATTAAACACATAATTTCTTCAAATTTATCGTATATCTCCTTTGAGATAAACGGTGCATTGGAAAACAATGATTTTTGTGCTTGATAGCTTGCCTTCGCAAATCCAACAAACAACTGTTGCTCATAGTCGTTCCGCTCCCCTTCATTGGTGGGATAATACGCCTCCCCAGAAGGGATGATCCCATGAACACCTTCTATCGCTTCACTGAAAACTTGGCTTAATTCTCGATATATTTTGAACTCCACATCAAAACGTGCTTTGCTGACATACTCTTTTTTGGTTAAGATCGATTTGAATGCTTCAAGTTCTTTTTGCAATCTTAATTCGTACTTCTGTGACAAACGTTCAGCAATAATATTTGATGCAAATTTGATCGCCAAGACTATGAGTCCGGCAACTCCGCCAACACTCGCCAACGCAGCAAGGATGATTTTCCAAATATCCGCCCAACTCATTTCTCGCTCACCATCTTTCTCTTCAGTTCCTTAATCTGCTGCACCAGCTCAAACTTCTTTTTCGGCTGTTTTTCAGCCCGTGCCTGCTTTTCCAGCTTGGCGATCTCTTTTTCAATTTTCTGTCGGCGCTCGTCGGCTGCGATCTGCTCATCAAGGGTATTGCCGTCTGCGATGCTCACGCCGCCGATGTCCACCACGATGTTTTCCCACACTTTGTCGAGGTTCAAGCCCCGCAGCTCAATGGTACAGCTTTCGGTGGGCTTCCAATCCGTCTGCATCAGCTTGGTATGATAGATCGCCAGCTTGCTTTGCCCCTCAAATTCGAGCACAAACAGGATGTTTTGCGGAATGAGCTTTGACAGCGTGGCAACCGTTTTCTCATCGAAATTCTTTTTCTTCAGCGCCACAAGCAGAACGAAGAAGCTTCCGACTTCCTCTCCGGCAGGAATGTTGATTTTCGTCGGTGTGATCTCATTGACGATGGTGATCCTCGATATATCGGCGTCGATTTTCTCCTTCGCCGCCGTGTTCATTTGGAACTTTGCATAGACAGCCTTCTTCGGAAGCTGCTTGCTCATTTCAGTTGACTTTGGAAGTCCGAGCATTATATTTTTCACTCCGTTCAAATTAGTTAGGAATTAGGAGTTAGAAGTTAGGAGTTGGTCTTCATGGTTTTTGTAATGCTTGATAAGATTTTTTGGAGTTCGGTGCAATCGGCGTTTATTGAATCAAACGCCGGCTGATTCAAATACTGTGCTTTATACAACAGCTCCAGCCAATATGCGGTTTCTGCACATTCCTTGAATGCGATATACATTTTTGCCAGAAATTCCTTGCTGCTGTATG
>OHOK01001151.1_pt1 | contig 10901 bp, 10 predicted proteins | sample 1569731 | NCBI WGS metagenome assembly OHOK01 (sample SAMEA3879559, study PRJEB24766) | human gut metagenome | biome: human-associated habitat; feature: feces | place: USA | collected 1985/1987
TGCCCAGCAGAACAGCTTTAAACACACCTGATAACATAACGTTGTAAAAACCGAATGCCCAACCTTTAAAAACAGGTGGGTATTCGGCTATTTATTAATTGCAATAATATATTACCTGTCTATTCATCGTGTTGATAAGATATATGTTATATGAATGTTTATTCAATGTAACGAATATTTTAATGTCACTACAAGGGATTATTTGCTTACTATTAATTTCACTGCGTTCTTAAGCACGCCTTTTGTATTATAAATCCAGTCATCCTGCCCGTAGATTATCATCCCGTTTTCCCGCTTCGTTTAAATTTATTTATCAATCAATTTGACTTAAGAGGGCGGCGTGCTACATTAATAAACAGTAATATGTTTATGTAATATTAAGCCAACTATGCAATCACTACATGGGAATTGTCTAATTGCGTACGCAAGACATAAATATATTCTCACCATGGTTAATGGTGAATATCGCTATTTTAATGGCGGTGATCTGGTTTTTGCGGATGCAAGCCAAATTCAAGTGGATAAGTGTGTTGAGAATTTCGTATTAGTTTCAAGAGACACGCTTTCATTATTTCTCCCGATGCTCAAGGAGGAGGCATTAAAACTTCATGCACATAAAAAAGTTCCTTCATTACTCGTTCATCACTGTACCAGAGATATTCCTGTTTTTCAGGAAGTTGCGCAACTATCGCAGAATAAGAATCTTCGCTATGCAGAAATGCTACGTAAAAGGGCATTAATCTTTGCGTTGTTATCTGTTTTTCTTGAGGATACGCAGTTTATACCGTTACTTCTGAACGTGTTGCAACCGAACATGCGAACACGAGTTTGTACGGTCATCAATAATAATATCGCCCATGAGTGGACATTAGCCCGAATCGCTAGCGAATTGTTGATGAGTCCAAGCCTGTTAAAGAAAAAATTGCGCGAAGAAGGTACGTCATATTCACAGTTGCTTACTGAGTGTAGAATGCAGCGTGCTTTACAACTTATTGTTATATATGGTTTTTCAATTAAGCGAGTTGCAGTGTTCTGTGGATATCACAGCGTGTCGTATTTCATTTACGTCTTTCGAAATTATTATGGGATGACGCCCACAGAGTATCAGGAGCGATCGGCGCAGGGATTGTCGAACCGTGACTCGGCGGCAAGTATGGCTGCGCAAGGGAATTTTTACGGCACTGACCGTTCTACGGAAGGAATAAGATTATAGAGTTTTACTCAGACATAAAAAAAACCCGGCATAGGGGACCGGGAAGAGGATAGTCTGCCGTCTCCAGACTAATAAACCGTTATAACACTCCCTGTTGGCACGGGAAACTTTGTGCTCTCAGTAAGTTAAATATAACTTTTACTGGAAATAAGATCAGCCATTTTTTTATAAACATAAGCTATACGCTGTGCGAAAATATATTCGTGCTGCATTTACTTATTATCAATTAACTGTTATGCAAAACTACTTTGTGGATAAATTTTGGTCCTACCAAATCTGGCAGTTTTTGCGCTAAGAAACAGTCTGGCATCATTTCATTAGTATACTGAAATTGAAATAATCGCAGTAATGAAATATAAGGGATAGTCATGACTCATGTCTGCTCGGTGATCCTCGTTCGTCGTTCATTCGATATTTATCATGAACAGCAAAAAATATCGTTGCACAACGAGAGTATCCTGTTACTGGATAAAAATTTGGCAGACGATTTTACGTTTTGTTCACCGGATACGCGACGACTGGATATCGATGAGCTGACAGTTTGCCATTACTTACAAAATATTCGTCAGATACCACGCAATTTAGGGTTACATAGCAAAGACCGTCTGTTAATTAACCAGTCACCCCCCATACAGCTGGTGACGGCGATTTTTGATAGTTTCAATGACTCCGGGGTAAATTCGCCGATACTGAGCAAAATGCTCTATCTTTCCTGTTTATCAATGTTTTCTCATAAGAAAGAACTGATCCCCTTACTTTTCAATAGTATCAGTACTGTTTCAGGAAAAGTTGAACGCCTTATTAGCTTTGATATCGCCAAACGTTGGTATCTGCGCGATATTGCGGAAAGAATGTATACCAGCGAGAGTCTAATCAAAAAAAAGTTGCAGGATGAAAATACCTGTTTCAGTAAAATATTACTCGCCTCCAGGATGTCGATGGCCAGACGATTACTCGAGTTACGTCAAATTCCTCTGCATACTATTGCGGAAAAATGTGGCTATAGCAGTACATCGTACTTTATAAACACATTTCGACAATATTATGGTGTAACGCCACATCAGTTTGCGCAACATTCGCCAGGTACCTTTTCCTGACATATTTTGCATTTGAATATTGGTCAGGATCTCACACCTGCTTCATGTGAAACTCTTCCCTGATGATTTCTGCCGGGCTACCGGCTAGTTCTCTTTCGCAGTTTGCCAGGCGGTATAGGTATTTTCAGGAGGAAAAGACTCGGCATGTTTGGGATTATTAAGCTGACAATTCATACGATTACGGGAATGTGGGTCAGTATTGTGTTGTTTAAATTGATGACGAATGGCTGGAGTGGTTTCTACTTTCAGTGCTGTGTACTAAGCCTGGTATTCCTGACGGTTAGCTGGTTGTTGAGTGGTGAATGGTTAGCGGGAAAGAGTAAGGCTGAACCCTCACGTTCAACCTTACTCTCATTTACACGTTACGCTTTTTTAAAGCGGGCAAAGAGATGTTCCACTACAACGAAAAAGACCGGAACGAAGTAAATTGCCAGCACTGTTGCGGCAAACATCCCGCCCATCACGCCGGTACCTACCGCGTTTTGCGCGCCAGAACCGGCACCATGACTGATAACCAGCGGCAGCACGCCGAGAATAAAGGCCAGAGAAGTCATCAGGATTGGGCGTAAACGCATCCGCGCCGCTTCGATGATTGCCTCTATCGGCGTTTTCCCTTCTTTCTGCATCATCTCAACGGCAAATTCGACAATCAGGATGGCGTTCTTGGCGGAAAGCCCGATGGTGGTCAGCAAACCAACCTGGAAGTAAACGTCATTACTTAAGCCGCGCAGATCGGTGGCCAGTAATGCGCCAACGACGCCTAACGGTACAACCAACATCACCGAGAACGGAATTGACCAGCTTTCATAAAGTGCGGCGAGGGCGAGGAACACCACGACCAGTGAAATGGCATATAGCGCGGGAGCCTGGTTTGAGGATAACGCTTCCTGATACGACAGTCCGGTCCATGAGTAGCCGACGCCTGCCGGAAGTTTAGCGACCAGGTCTGCCATAAATTTCATGGCGTCACCGGTACTTTTCCCGGCCGCCGCTTCACCTAAAATCTCCATTGACGGGATGCCGTTGTAGCGTTCCAGTCGCGGTGAACCATAGGTCCATTCGGTAGACGAATAGGCAGAAAGCGGTGCCATCGTGCCAGAGGCGTTGCGTACATACCATTGGTTGATGTTATCCGGCAACATACGGAACGGCGTGCCTGCCTGGACATACACTTTTTTCACCCGCCCCTGGTTGAGGAAGTCGTTCACGTAGCTGCTGCCGAAGGCGGTGGAAATTGTCTGGTTGATATCAGACAGCGCCACACCCATTGCCTCAGCTTTCGCGGCGTTGACGTTCACTTTGAACATCGGCGTATCTTCCAGTCCGTTCGGACGTACCCCGGTGACTTGATTCGGTGATTGCGCTGCCAGTGATAATAGCTCGTTTCGCGCCTGGGTCAGTTTTTCGTGCCCCAGGTTGCCGTTGTCCAGCAGTTCCATATCAAAACCTGACGCGGTACCCAGTTCAGCCACCGCGGGTAAGTTGAACGGGAAGACGACGGCTTTATTGATACTGCTTAACGCAATCATTGCCCGCTGAATGATCGCGGTAACCGAGTTTTCCTCACCGACACGTTCAGACCACGGTTTGAGGCTGATAAACGCCAGACCGTTGTTTTGCCCCTGGCCGCTGAAGCCAAAGCCGCCAACGGTAAACACCGACTGAACATTATCTTTCTCTTTAGTCAGATAATAATCCGTCACCTGTTGCAGCACTTTCGTGGTGTTAACCATGGTGGCACCGGAAGGTAACTGCGCGGTGGTCATAAATACCCCCTGATCCTCTTCTGGTAAGAAAGAGGTCGGCGTACGCAGGAACAGCACCGCCATCCCAGCGCAAATCAGCAGGTAGACCACCATGTAGCGACCGGTACAACGCAACAGCGAGCGGGTGCTGTCGGTATAGTGCTGAGTTGATTTTTCAAACAGCGTGTTGAAGCGTGCGAACAGGGCGTTAGGTTTATGACCGCCTTCCGGCGCGGCTTTCAGAATGGTGGCGCACAGGGCAGGGGTCAGGCTCATTGCCACAAATACTGAAAGCAGCATGGAGGAGATCAGCGTGATGGAGAACTGGCGGTAGATCTCCCCGGTTGCACCGCTCATAAAGGCCATCGGCATAAACACTGCGGAAAGAACAACGGCAATCCCGACCAGCGCACGTTGGATCTGCCCCATCGATTTATGCGTCGCTTCCTTCGGCGGTAGCTTATCTTCCGCAATGACACGCTCGACGTTCTCCACCACCACGATGGCGTCATCCACCAGTAACCCTATCGCCAGCACCATCCCGAACATAGTTAACGTGTTGATGGTGAAACCGACCGCCGACAAGATCGCAAACGTCCCGAGAATAACCACCGGTACGGCAATCGTCGGGATGATTGTGGCACGGAAATTCTGCAAAAACAGATACATGACCAGGAAGACGAGGATGATAGCCTCAACCAGTGTTTTGAAAACTTCCTGAATAGAAATTTCGATAAACGGCGTGGTGTCGTAAGGATAAACCGTCTTCAGACTTGCCGGGAAATAGGCTGATAAGCGGTTCAGTTCCTCTTTGACTGCTCCGGCAGCCAGTTTGATGGCGATCCCGGCAGCAGGTTTGCCGTTATAGCGCGCCACGGTGGAATAATCTTCCGCCCCAAGTTCGACGCGGGCGACATCACGCAGCAGCACTTGCGAACCATCTTGCTGAACTTTCAACAGGATTTTGCCAAATTCTTCCGGCGTTTGCAGACGCGTCTGCACAATGATCGAGGCGTTTAGTTGCTGGTCTGCCGCCTGTGGCATGCCACCCAGTTGACCACCAGAAATCTGGTTGTTCTGCACCTTAATCTGGGAAATAACATCGGAAGGTACCAGATTGTATTTATTGAGTTTTTGCGGGTCCAGCCAGATACGCATGGCGTACTCGGAACCAAAGAGCTGTACGCTACCAACGCCCGCGGTACGGCTTAGCGGGTCTTTGATATTAGACGCTACATAGTCCGCGATATCGTACTGGTTGAGGCTGCCGTTATCAGAAATAAACGCCGCTACCATCAGGATATTACTGCTCGACTTATCGACGCTAATCCCCTGCTGCTGCACCGCTTCAGGTAATGAAGGCATAGCGAGTTGCAGTTTATTTTGCACCTGAACCTGTGCGATATCAGGCGATGTCCCCGTCTCGAAGGTCAGAGTGATGGAGGCATTACCTGCCGCATCGCTGGTTGAAGACATGTACATCAGGCCATCAAGCCCATTCATATTTTGCTCAATCACCTGAGTGACCGAATCTTCTACCGTTTGCGCATCGGCACCCGGATAGGTTGCGCTGACGGTAATGGTCGGTGGCGCAATCTGCGGATACTGCGCAACCGGTAAGTTCATGATCGCCAGACCGCCTGCAAGCATCATAATAATGGCAAGTACCCAGGCAAAAACCGGGCGATCAATAAAATAGTTAGCCATGAAAGTCCCCTTAAGCCTGCAACGTTATTGTTTCGATTCGGTGCTGGCGTTTTCCTGGCTGGAGGAAATTGCTCGTGCTTTGATACCCGGACGAATGCGTTGCAAACCGGAAACGATCACCCGATCGCCAGCCTGTAAGCCAGAGGTGACGACCCACTGGTCGCCGATGGCTTTGCTGGCTTCAATTTCACGTAGCTGCACGACATCGTCTTTATCCAGAATGAGCGCCGTTGCTTTACCCTGGGCGTTGTGGGTGACGCCTTCCTGCGGCACCAGTAATACATTCTGGCGGCTACCTTCATCCACTAATGCCGTGACATACATGCCAGGCAGCAAGTCACCATTTGGGTTGGGGAAAATCGCCCGTAACGTCACGGAGCCCGTGGTTTCATCCACCGTCGGGTCGGAGAATTTCAGCGTGCCGGTCTGGCTGTAACGTTTACCATTTTCCAGATTGAGCTGTACTGGCGTACTGCCCTGAACCTGTTTGATTTGCCCACTGGCGACCTCTTCTTTCATGCGCAAGAAATCCTGCACCGACTGCGTGAGATCGACATAAATCGGGTCCAGACGTTGTACGGTAACCAGCGAATCTGCCTGATTAGCGGTAACGAGTGCGCCGACGGTCACCGACGATTTCCCGCTGACGCCCGTAATCGGCGAGGTGACATTTGCGTATTGCAGGTTGATAGTCGCCTGTTCAACAGCCGCTTTGGCGACGGTGACATTGGCTTCTGCTTCATTCAACTGGGTGCGCGCGGTGTCGTAATCCTGACGGCTAACGTAGTTGGTCTTCAGCAACGATGCCTGGCGGTTAAAGGTGATGCGGGCATTGCTGGCGGTAGAGAGCGCTTTCGCCAGCGAACCTTTGGCGGAGTTCAGCTCTGCCTGTAAAGGCGCAGGATCAATCTGATACAGCGAATCGCCCTGGTTCACTTTATCGCCTTCGATAAAGTTGCGTTTAATGATAATACCGCCCACCTGGGGACGTATCTCGGCAACTTCATAAGGAACGGTTCTACCGGGTAATTCGCTCAACACATTGACCGAACCGGGGGAGAGCGTGACGACACCGACCTCAGGCGTCATGGCGGCGGCGTTTTCCGCCGATTTGTCATCGCAGGCGGTGAGCATCGCGCCGCAGAATAACAACGGTATTAACAGCTTTCTTCTTCTGTTCATTTTAGTCCCTGAAAATTCTTGAGAAATAACGGTTCTTTAAATTGCGCGCGAGGAGAGATATGAGGGATTTACAGACCAGCGGCATAGTGGGGTTGTCAGCCAGTAAGGTGGGATACAGGCACAGTGATCGACATGGTGAGGTCAACGACAAAAAAAATGTTGCCGTTCTGCCAACAGTTCCTGCCAGCATTCGGGCAACGAAGGGTTCTACTGGTGGATACATATACCAGGGGAATAAAGTCGTTTTCGCCTCTCCTTTAGTAATCACCGGGGGTAATGAAATCAGCATCTGCATCCCTCGTCATGCCAGCCATCAATTTCAGTTGCTTATGTCCTGACTAAAAATAAGATGTGATACCCAGGGTGACGATGTCGCTCATACGTCTTAGTTTCAGCTTGTACATAATGTTGAATTTCTGAATCTTTAATGTTTGTTGCGAAATGTTGAGCGTTGACGTGATATTGCTTTCATTTTTATTTTTCAGAATCAGTTGCATAATTTTGAACTGATTATGTGAAAAACATAATTGTGAATTCTTATGGGGCAAGTGTTTACCATAAGTAATCTCAAGAAGATTTTTGATACTTTCTTTGCGGCTAACAAAATAAATAGGCGCTTTAGCTTTTAGTTTACTGATGTGATAAGGTGCCAAAACAATAATTCTCTCGGCATCTAATTTCTCCAGAAATTTAATCGCTTCTTCATCAAGGATATGATTGTGATAGGTATCAATGATAACCTTGAAGGGTTTATTGCCTACTTTTTTGATCTCTGACAGGGAATTGATTTTTATCATTTCGTGATTATCTTTCAACTGCCAAAAGCCCTGTAAAAGAAAAGAATCTTTCGTCATGAGAAAAATCATAACTTGCTCCTTAGCCGTTATCGTTTCGAACATGTCATCCTTTTCATTATTTACATCCTTGTCCGAATCGTTGTTCAATATAGTAAACGCCTATAAGAACTTTGCCCTTCGTGAACTAATACGTCTATTAACACTAATCAATACTTCAGATTTATCCATCACGCACTCCATATATTGATCCTAAGTAAGATTCCTGGTTGTTATCAATTTGTAAATGGTAAACAAAAAGTTAACGTTTGCGGATTACTGCCCAAGAATAAGTTATCAATAACCAGTTTGTGATCTCTGAAGAATATTACTAAAGTTAAAATGTAATCCGATTTAAATATCGAGTCTCCTTGTTTCGACTTAAGCTGGCAATTGGATTGCCAGCTTTCTTTTAACGCATTGAAATTACCTGAGTAAATAACGCATTCATGTCTTCAGGTTTTTATATAGCGTCTGGAGACACGGATATTTATGCAATGTAATCAACGCCTGTTGCAAAAAAATGAACCCGGATTACTTATTTAACCGCCCATAGCATCAACGCTTACGGAACTCTTTGTTCACTTTCCCACAGCACTTTTAAAACATTAAACCTGACTACGGAAAATATCAGCCATGATAATGTTTGAAATGGCTAATTTGCCATGGAATGAAAAAAATTAGATGAAATTCAGTAGGTTGAAATAATCATCAGCAGGTAATTATTTCAATGATAGTGCGCAATTGATCTACAACGCTGTGTAGCGGAGAGAGTATTAATCGGATCATAGTCACATCAAGTGACTATGATCCGGGTGACAACAGGAATAATTATTGCTGCTTAACGAACAAACTGGCGAAGCTGAACAGGCTGGCGGCGCTAAATATCAGTTCAATACCCACCAGTGTGGAAACCAAAGTTACAGACACCATCGGCGTTGCACCAAGGAATATCCATGCAATGACGATATCCAGCACACCAATAACGAGCTGTAGCCAGCTGCCTTTCATTGAACGCTGACGATACCAACTCATCAGGCGAATAACCCCTGCAACACAGAACAAACCGGCAATAAATGCCGCAATGGCAAAAATGCCCAGCTCCGGTGCGCGGATGAAGAAATAGCCGATCAATAAATAGGCGACTGCGACGAGGAAACCGGATAATACCGGCCAGAAATTATGACTGCGGTTGCTGAATAGCCCGACAATAAGCGCAATGCCCGAGCAGATTAATAATGCACCCACTACTGTGCTTAAAATATCGCCAGAGACGAACGGGAAACTGATACACAGCAACCCGACGATAAACAGTAGTACGGCAATAAACTGGATTGCTCTGCGATGCTTTTTCAGCATCTCCAGATCAAACTTCAAAATTGTTGCCTTATCTATATATAACATAGAACCACCCTATAAAATTAAGAAGAAAATCCCCTGCTATCAATCTATGCCAAAAACGCGTCTAAGAATGCAGTCGATTTAATAAAAATTTCCTAATTACAGTATCTGATGCATCTGTAACTCATTGTATTGAAATAAAAATATCTGATTTTGATATTTTCCATCAACATGACATATACAGAAAACCAGGTTATAACCTCAGTGTCGAAATTGATTCGTGACGGCTCTTTCACTTTATAGTTGAGGATATTACGATGAAAAAAGTATTAGGCGTTATTCTTGGTGGTCTGCTTCTTCTGCCAGTTGTGAGCAATGCAGCGGATGCGCAAAAAGCAGCTGATAACAAAAAACCGGTCAACTCCTGGACCTGTGAAGATTTCCTGGCTGTGGACGAATCCTTCCAGCCAACTGCAGTTGGTTTTGCTGAAGCGCTGAACAACAAAGATAAACCAGAAGATGCGGTTTTAGATGTTCAGGGTATTGCAACCGTAACCCCAGCTATCGTTCAGGCTTGTACTCAGGATAAACAAGCCAACTTTAAAGATAAAGTTAAAGGCGAGTGGGACAAAATTAAGAAAGATATGTAATTCCGGGAATGCGTTACATCGTACTTCCTTGCATATTGAACAGGCCGGAATATCTTCTTTAAAAGCAGCTATTCCTCCTGTTCATATATAATCTCTATATTGAATGGGTTACAAAATGAATATTTCATCTCTCCGTAAAGCGTTTATTTTTATGGGCGCTGTAGCGGCTTTGTCACTGGTGAACGCACAATCTGCGCTGGCAGCCAATGAATCCGCTAAAGATATGACCTGCCAGGAATTTATTGATCTGAATCCAAAAGCAATGACACCGGTTGCATGGTGGATGCTGCATGAAGAGACAGTATATAAAGGTGGCGATACCGTTACTTTAAATGAAACCGATCTCACTCAAATTCCTAAAGTGATCGAATACTGCAAGAAAAACCCGCAGAAAAATTTGTATACCTTCAAAAATCAAGCATCTAATGACTTGCCGAATTAATGAGGTACAAGTAAAAAGGAGTAGCAAGTTGAGCCATCTTGCTGCTCCTTTTTGCATTTTTATATGACAGCAGAATTTATTATACGTCTTATACTCGCAGCAATTGCCTGTGGCGCTATTGGCATGGAAAGGCAAATGCGCGGCAAAGGAGCAGGGTTACGCACACATGTATTAATTGGCATGGGAAGCGCCCTGTTTATGATTGTTTCGAAATATGGTTTTGCTGACGTGCTGTCTTTAGATCACGTCGGACTGGACCCCAGCCGTATTGCTGCTCAGGTGGTGACGGGCGTCGGGTTTATCGGCGCAGGTAACATTCTCGTTCGTAACCAAAATATTGTAGGTCTGACGACGGCAGCGGATATCTGGGTGACCGCCGCTATAGGTATGGTTATTGGCAGTGGTATGTACGAACTGGGCATTTATGGTTCAGTGATGACCTTGCTGGTGCTGGAAGTCTTCCATCAATTAACCTTCCGCCTGATGAACAAAAATTACCATTTACAGCTGACATTAGTGAACGGTAATACGGTATCAATGCTCGACTGGTTTAAGCAGCAAAAAATAAAAACTGATTTAGTTTCGTTGCAGGAAAATGAAGATCATGAAGTGGTCGCCATTGATATCCAGCTTCATGCCACAACGTCGATAGAAGATCTGTTGCGATTATTAAAAGAGATGGCAGGGGTGA
>OHOK01001155.1_pt1 | contig 10861 bp, 8 predicted proteins | sample 1569731 | NCBI WGS metagenome assembly OHOK01 (sample SAMEA3879559, study PRJEB24766) | human gut metagenome | biome: human-associated habitat; feature: feces | place: USA | collected 1985/1987
CTTCTGTATAGAGAAGTAAGAGCGGAGGTCTATTGTGAAAAAAATTTTTTTAAGAAAAGCATCAATAGTTTTATTATCAGCAACAATGCTTATGGCAACTGCATGTAATAAAGAGATTGAAGTAAAATACGATTATAATGTTAATGATTATGTACAGCTTGGAAAATATGAGGATATAGCTGTAACAGTTGATAAAACTTCTATAGAAAATCAGCTTATTGATGATAAGATTGCTAAAGATATAGAAAATGATACAACTTATTCAGAAGTCAGCAGAGGTGCTGTTGATGGAGATCAGATACTTGTAACTTATGTTGCTACAAGTTCGGGTTCACAGTCAACAGGACTGTCTAATACAGATGGTGTTACAATGATACTTGGAAAAGATAAGCTTGGACTTGACATAGAAGAGCTTGATGAAGCACTCTATGGAATGAAGGCTGGAGAGACTAAGGTTATGGTAATCGACTTGCCGGAAACATATAGCAATACCGTATATGCAGGAACTAAAGTAGTGTTTGAGCTTACAGTGCAGACGGTTTCACAGCCTAATGTGCCAATGCTTACTAATGCATATGTTAAGGAAACATTTGGATATGATACAATCGAAGAATATAGACAGTCAATAAAGGAATCTCTTGAAACTGATATTAATTCAAAGGTTGAGAACAAGATACAGGAAGATGTATTATCTTCTTTACAGGATACATTCAAGATAAGCAGTTATCCTGATTCACTTATGGAAGAAACAAGATCCAGACTTGAAACATCTATTGGTTTTTATGCGGATTTTTCTAATCTTTCAAAGGATGAATATTGTCAGAAGCAGTATGGACTTTCTTTTGATGACTTTGTTAAGAAATCTGCTACACAGCAGCTTATCATGGAGGCTATAGTTAAAGACCGCAATATGACAATGAGAGAATACGATTATAAAGGTTCTCTTGATGATTTTGCGGCTGATAACGGATACTCTAATGCGGATACATTTGTTGAAAAATACGGAAAAGATAAGATTGTAAAGGCTATGCTTGTACAGAAGGCACAGGACTATGTTATTGAACATGCCAACATTTCTTATAAGTAAGGCAGGAAAGAATTTAGGTTGTGAGTGGGAACCGGCAGCATATTATTATGCTGCCGGTTCCTGTATTATTTCGTGCCTGTTGAGCCGAAGCCTCCTTCGCCTCTTTCTGTGTCGTCAAGTTCTTCTACTTCGTTGAAGTCTGCTGTGATGTATGGAGCTAAGACTATCTGTGCGATTCTGTCTTTTGGTTCTATGGTTACAGGTTTATCTGAATGGTTGTGGAGAGCTACTATGATCTCACCTCTGTAGTCAGAATCTATTACGCCTACTTTGTTGGCTGGGGCAAGACCTTTTTTGCATGCCATTCCGCTTCTTGCATAGATGAGGCCTACGAGGCCTGCTGGTATCTCCATTGCTATTCCTGTTTTGATGAATTCAGTTGTGCCTGGCATAACTGTTACGGCTTCGGACATTCCTGAGTAGAGGTCTGCTCCGGCTGAGAATTCTGTTCCGTATGTTGGGATACAGGCGTTAGGATTTAATTTCTTAATATTAACTTTCTGTGACATTGTGTAAACTCCTTTTTATTATTAATCGTACAGAAGTACGATATTACCTGATTCGAGAGATTCTTTTACAAGGATTGTCCGCTGATTAGATGAACCCTTGAACTGAAGCATCATATCCTTCTTGTCTTCTTCATATTTGCCGTCAACTATGACGTCAATGTATTGAAGCATTTCTTTAGTTTCTTTCCATTCATTGCACATTCTTCCAACAATATCCTTGTCAAACAGATATCCTGTAAAGCACCATATACTTAGGTCAGGATATATTCTGCGTACTTCCCTCAGCAATGGAAGGAGTCCCTGCTGGTTGCTGTGTTCAAATGGTTCACCTCCTAGAAGTGTGAGCCCTGTAACATAGTCTGGGGCAAGGGAATCAATGATTTCTTTGATTGTATCGTCTGTGAAGTCCCTGCCATAATTAAAGTCCCATGCAATTTCGTTAAAACAACCTTTGCATCGGTGTGTGCATCCACTTACAAAAAGAGATGTACGCACCCCTGGTCCGTTAGCAATATCACAGGTTTTTATCTCGGCATAATGCATAATATAAACCTTCTTTCTAAAAGCTGCAATAAATCTGTATTATTAGCAAATAATGACATCTTATCACATGAATTACAGAATTATGAATGCTATATTAAGACTATAGCAAATGATTTAAATCTGTTGTACAATTATAGCAGATTTGCTCGTGACAAACAATGGAGGGTACATATAATGAAAATTTATTTTGACAAGCTTTACAGGTATGACAGATTACAGGAACCGGCAGGCATAGCACTTCCTTTTAAAGAAGGCGAATTAAAGAGTGCTGACAGGATAGCCATTACACAGAATGGCAAAAAATGCATGGTTCAGCCAAAGGTTACATCAAAGCATGCAGATGGAAGCATAAGATACCTGTATGTGGATTTTCTTGCTGATATTCCGGCTAATAAGGGCGCAGTGCTTGAGTTTGAAAAAGAGTCTGATGGAAGCTGCGAAGAAAAGGGAGTATCTGTTACTCAGACTGGACAGGGGCTGTGTGTTGACACAGGCTGTGTTACATTTACAGTAAAGAATAATTCCCAGAATATATTTGAAACACTTGATGATGGAAGAAAACATTATACCGCTCAGAATTTTGAAGGACCATATCTGAAAGATGATATGGGATTATACGACATTAATATTGGTGAGTGGAAGATTATAGATGCAGGTCCTGTAAAATGTGTAATCAGAGCTAAAGGAAGTAACATTCTTAATAATAAAAAAGTTGATTTTGAGATAACACTTACATCATATGCAGCTAAGTCATGGATTGATGTTTCATACAGAATTATTAATACGACTTATGATGAGCTTCATATCAAATCACTGGTATTTTATGCAAAGCCTGATGAGACAGTCACTGCAAGTGATGATTTGTTTGATATGCACATTAATATGGGTAATGATTCTACCGGATGTGGAGATGTACTTACGGATAATTCTAAAGAGAATGGACCTGTGTATCACACAAGAGGAACCGGGGAATTAGAGATGATATCTGGTAAAGCACCTGTTTCCAATGTAAGAACACTTGTTGGAAGCTCTAATTATAAGACTGATTTCTATATTGGAAGAGATGGAGTGCAGGTTAATAAGATTATCGATGATGCATATCTTGTAAAGGAAGCAAATGAACATTTTGCAGAGGTATTCTATGGTACATTTCTTGCAGATTATACTGATGGAAATGATGGATTGTGTATAACTGTATATCAGGCACAGCAGAATTATCCGAAGGCAGTTAAGGCATATGACGGCGGAGTAGCTGTTATGCTTGTTCCAGAGGATATTGGAAATGTTGTTATGCAGTCTGGTATGGCAAAGGAACAGAGATTCCTGATGCATTTCCATGAACCGGATATGCAGATGTGGGAGCTTGATAACAGAAGTACAATATACCAGATGCCTGACAGACCATGCATAGCACCAGAGGAATTCAAGAAGGCAGAAGTGTGTATGGATGTATTCCCTGAACATCTTGTGAATGAAGTTGAAATCGCACTTATTGCAAGGGCTGATAATCATTCAAGATGCTACGGCATGCTGAATTGGGGCGATTCTATTGATATGGGATATACTTTACAGGGAAGAGGCGGCGGAAAACCTGTATGGAGTAATAATGAATATGATTATCCGCATTCATGTGCTCTTATGTATGCAAGAACTGGAATCAGAAGATTCCTTGACTATTTAATAGTTTCAGCAAAGCATCAGATGGATGTTGATGTATGCCATTACAGCAAGAATCCATTAAGAATAGGTGGACAGTGGGAACATACAGCAGGTCATTGTAAGAATGGAATAATGGTATGCTCACATGAATGGGTTGAAGGAGTGATTGATTACTATCATTTTACAGGTGATGAGAGAGGTCTTGAGACAGCTATAAGTATAGGTGATAACATATTAAGACTTCTGGATACACCAATGTATGCCAAACCGGGAGAAGCCAATGCGAGAGAAACTGGCTGGGCTTTACGTGCACTTGTTGCATTATATGTGGAGACAAGAGATGAAAAATGGCTTGCAAAATGTGAGTGGATTATTGACAGCTTTAAGATATGGGAAGAGGAGTATGGCAACTGGCTTGCTCCATATACTGACAATACTCTTATAAGAGTAGGATTTATGATATCAGTAGCTGCAGGAAGCGTAATGAGATATTACAGGGTATTCCCAAGAGAAGATATTAAGCAGATGCTTATAAGAGCAATTGATGATATTGTAGAGAATTGTACTCTTGACAATGGTTTGTTCTATTATAAGGAGCTTCCTTCACTTTCAAGGAATGGAAATAACACACTTCTTCTGGAATCACTGGCAATTGCCTATGAACTGACAGGTGATAAGAAATATCTTGAGTATGGTTTCAAAACATTTGAAACTAATATTAATAACACAGGAAGGGCAGGAATTGGTTCTAAAAAGGTTATAGATGATGCTGTTATTGTTTCTGGTGACAGTACGAAAGGATTTGCACAGAGTTTTATACCACTTGTTACATATTATAAGGCACTTGGAGATACAGGATTAATTAATAATGTAAAGCTGTATTGATAATTGAGATAAAGGTGCATACAGAGTTTAATACGGTGAGAGAAAGCAAACGCGTTTCGCTTGGGCGGGCTTTCTCTCACCGTTCTTTTGTATATAGCAGCATTAACGCCCTCACAGCTTGGAAAAGTCGCAGATATTTACTGGTTTTTTTATGTAATATATAGTATAATCTTTCAAAAGTGTTTGTAATTGACGGAAAGGTGGTTTTTTATGAGAATCGGAATAAGAGCACATGATGTAGCATACGCTCCATTAGAGGAGCTTATACCTAATATACATGCACAGGGTTTTCACTGTATGCATATTGCACTCAGTAAGTCTATTAAGGAGTTTAAGCCGGGCGTGGAGACTATGACACCGGGACTCGCTATGTATATTAAGGAATTATGTACAGAGAATAAGGTTGATGTTGCAGTACTTGGCTGTTATCTTAACCTTTGCAATCCCAATCCTGAGAAGCATAAGGAGATTGTTGAGAAGTATAAGGCACATATAAGATTTGCAAGTATTCTTGGCTGTGGAGTTGTTGGTACTGAGACTGGTGCGGTTAATGAGGAGTATAAGTATGAGCCAGCTAATCACAGTGAGGAGGCTCTTCAGTGCTTTATTGATAATTTAAGACCAATAGTTAAATATGCTGAACAGTTTGGCGTCATTGTAGCAATTGAGCCTGTATGGAAGCACATTGTATACACTGTTGAACGTGCAAGAAAGGTGCTTGACGCTATTGATTCACCTAATCTTCAGATTATATTTGACCCGGTTAACCTGTTATGTGTTGATAATCTTGCACAGCAGGATGAGATTATTGAGAAAGCATTTGACCTGTTATTAAAGGATATTGCTGTTGTTCACTGCAAGGATTATATTGTTGAAGGCAGTGAGCTTAAGTCAGTGGCAGCAGGTACAGGAAAGGGTAATCCGGTGACCGGAGGAGGTCTTAATTATCCACTTCTGTTAAAGAAGATTAAGGAGCATAAGCCATATGTACACTGCACATTGGAAAATACTGTTCCTGAGAATGCAGTGGCTACAAGAGAATTTATGGAAAGAACATATGCCAGTGTATAAATAATGGGCTTAAGAAAACTATAACGCTGGACAATTACCAGAGAATGGAGGCACGTATGCCAGAGAATATAGAGTTACCAGGCGCAAGCCATAACAAAACTAATCAGGTTGAAAGAGCGGTGGATACACCAGCAGATTTTACAAGTCCTGAGGAATTATATAAGGATCTTATTGCGGCTATAAAGAAATACCACCCATCTACAGATCTGTCTGATATCGAGAAGGCATACGAGACCGCAAGAAAGGCACATGAGGGACAGTTCAGAAAATCGGGTGAGCCATATATAATCCACCCTTTATGTGTTGCTATTATTCTGGCTGAATTAGAGCTTGATAAGGAGTCAATTATTGCAGGTCTTCTTCATGATGTTGTTGAAGATACAGTTATGACAACTGAAGATGTTGCAAAAGAATTTGGTGATGAGGTAGCACTGTTAGTAGATGGTGTAACAAAGCTGACACAGCTCAATTACCAGCATGATAAGATTGAGGTCCAGGCAGAAAACCTTAGAAAAATGTTCCTTGCAATGGCAAAGGATATAAGAGTTATCCTTATAAAGCTTGCCGACAGACTGCATAATATGCGTACAATGCAGTATCAGTCGCCGGCAAAGCAGATTGAGAAATCAAGAGAGACAATGGAAATATATGCTCCAATAGCCCACAGGTTAGGTATTTCCAAGATTAAGGTAGAGCTTGATGATTTATCAATGAAATATCTTATGCCTGATGTATATAATGATCTTGTTGAACAGGTCAACTTAAACAGACCAGGCAGGGAAGCATTTATAAAGAGCATAATTAAAGAAGTCGGCATGCATATAAGCAATGCCGGTATTGAGGCTGAGATAGACGGAAGAGTTAAGCATTTCTTCTCAATCTACAGAAAAATGGTCAACCAGAATAAGACGCTTGACCAGATATATGACATATTTGCAGTAAGAATCAAGGTTGACACAGTAAAAGACTGTTATGCGGCACTTGGTGTAATACACGAAATGTATAAGCCTATTCCAGGACGTTTCAAGGATTATATTGCTATGCCTAAGCCTAATAATTATCAGTCGCTTCATACAACTCTTATTGCATCAAACGGACAGCCATTTGAGATTCAGATAAGAACTTATGAGATGCATAAGATTGCTGAATATGGTATTGCTGCCCATTGGAAGTACAAAGAGGGCAATACTGGAGAGAAGACTGATAAGAGCGAAGAGGCTAAACTTAGCTGGTTAAGACAGATTCTTGAATGGCAGAAAGAGATGTCTGATAATAAGGAATTCTTATCATCAATTAAGAATGATTTGAATCTTTTTTCAGACAGCGTATATTGTTTCACACCTTCAGGAGATGTTAAAACACTTCCAGCAGGTTCTTGTCCTATAGATTTTGCGTACAGCATACATAGTGCAGTAGGAAACAAGATGGTAGGAGCAAGAGTTAATGGAAAGCTTGTTAATATTGATTATGTCATCAAGTCAGGTGACAGAATAGAGATTATTACATCACAGAATTCCAAAGGACCAAGCAGAGACTGGCTTTCAATAGTAAAGAGTACTCAGGCACGAAACAAGATAAACCAGTGGTTTAAGCAGGAGTTAAAGGAAGATAATATTCTTAAGGGCAAGGAAATGATTGCCAATTACTGCAAGACTAAGGGAATTGTTTTATCTGAAATTACAAGACCTGAATATGTTGAAAAATGTCTTAATAAATATGGTTTTAAGGACTGGAATTCAATTCTTGCAGCAGTTGGTCATGGTGCATTAAAGGAAAGTCAGATTGTAAACAGACTTAACGAAGAACATCAAAAGACCAAGAAAGCAGAGATTACAGATAAAGACGTTCTTGAAGAAATTGTTGCGGCAGAATCTAAGGATAAGGCCAAGAAGAAGGAAGGCAAGGGTGGAATTGTTGTTAAGGGAATCCATGACGTTGCTGTGAGATTTTCAAAATGCTGTAATCCGGTTCCAGGAGATGAGATTGTCGGATTTGTTACACGAGGAAGAGGTATATCAATTCACAGAACAGACTGTGTTAATATAATCAACTTCCCAGCTAATGAGCGTGCTCGTCTTATAGAGGCTGAATGGGAGCAGGGACAGACAGCAGGCGATACCTATGAGGTTGAAATCAATATATTTGCCAACAACAGAACAGGTCTTATTGTTGATATATCAAGGATGTTCACAGAAGCGGAGATTGATGTAAAGTCTATGAACTGCCGTCTTAATAAGAAAGAATTCGCTACCATAAGTGTTGGTTTTGATATTCATGGTAAGGAAGAGCTTAACAGAATTATAGATAAATTAAGAAAGATAGACGGAGTTACTGATATAACAAGAACTGCCGGCTAAGAAAGGTTTGCAGATTATGATTAAGATAGAATCAAGAGTATTGGGACCGGTAGCTACTAACTGCTATCTTATAATTAACTTAGATAACAACGAGAGCATTATTGTTGACCCGGCAGATTCACCAGAGTCTATATATGATATGGTTGTGCGTTCAGCAAGCAGGCCACAGGCAATACTTCTTACACATGGACATTTTGACCATATAGGTGCTGCCAATGAAGTGCGTGAGCATTATGGGATTAAGATATATGCATCATGTGACGAGGAAAAGCTTCTTGCTTCACCTGTAAGAAATCTGTCGAATGCATACGGCATGAGTCTTAGGGTTACAGCAGATGTACTTCATAATGATGGAGATATTCTTGAACTTGCAGGACTTAAGATAAAAGCAATCCATACACCGGGACATACAGCAGGCGGAACATGCTATTATATCGAATCAGACAAGACACTTATGTCAGGTGATACACTTTTTGCCGGTTCAGTCGGAAGAACAGATTACCCTACAGCAAGCTCTGCTGCAATGATTGAATCTCTTCATGACAAGCTCTGCAAGCTTCCTGATGATACAGATGTATATCCTGGACATGGAGAGTTCACAACGATTGGATATGAAAAGCAGAACAATCCGTTTATGTGATGCCCGCAAGAGAAAAGGAAGCAACGCGAAGCGTTATTTACTTTTCGCGGGGCATCAACGAGCAAACAGCCTGCGAAGCAGGCGGAGAAGCACGATAGTGCGGGTTTGCGAGTATGGAATCAGCAGGCGAAAAGAAACTGACGCGAAAAGGAAGCAACGATGATATATATTAAGATTGATAATGATGTATTTTATGATGATGCGGTTGTGCTTGTCCGTTCATTTTATCCAAGAACTGAGGTTATGGCACTAAAGGCAGATTCCAAACCGGAAGAGAAAGATGAGATTCTTTCAATAGAAGTTCCTGATGTCACAGGGCTTGATAAGAAGAATGCCCACGAAGTGTTTAAGGACAGCTTATATAAGAAGCTTTCAGAAAAGACAGGCAAGAAGCTTCCGTGGGGATATCTTACAGGAGTAAGACCAAGTAAGATTGCGTATACAATGCTTGAAGAGGGTGCAACCAAGGAACAGATTAAGAAACATTTTATGGACAAGCATTATGCAAGTGAAGATAAAGCTGAACTTGCGCTCACAGTAGCAAGGAAAGAACTGGATATACTTACAGATATGGATTATAAGACAGGCTACAGCCTGTATATTGGAATTCCGTTCTGCCCAAGTATCTGCCTGTACTGTTCCTTTTCATCATATGCACTTGGTGCATACAAAGATTATGTAGATAATTATGTGGATGCGCTTATTAAGGAGATAAGATTCGTCGCTGAATCAATGAAAGGCAGAAGACTTGATACAGTGTATATGGGTGGCGGAACACCTACAACTTTAAGCGCAGCACAGTTAGATAAAGTACTGACAGTGGTTGAAGAAGCATTTGACTTGAGCAGATGCCGTGAACTTACTGTAGAAGCCGGCAGACCGGACAGCGTGACACCAGATAAATTTAAGGTTCTTAAAGCTCATAATGTGGGAAGAATATCTATTAATCCGCAGACAATGAATCAGAAAACACTTGATTTAATCGGAAGAAAGCATACGGTTGAAGATATTAAGAATGCTTATGCAATGGCAAGAGAAGCAGGACTTGATAATATCAACATGGATATGATTCTTGGACTTCCGGGAGAGGGTGTAGACGAGGTTTACCATACACTTAATGAAATTAAGGAGATGCGGCCGCAGAGTCTTACCGTTCATTCACTTGCAATCAAGAGAGCTTCAAGACTTAACATATTGCGTCAGCAGTACACAGAGCTTTCAATTAAGAACACAGACAGCATTATCGCAATGACTGAGCAGACAGCAAGAGATCTTAACATGCAGCCTTATTATATGTACCGCCAGAAGAATATGGCAGGTAATTTTGAGAATGTTGGCTATGCAGTCCCGGGACTTGAATGTATATATAATATTCTTATTATGGAGGAGAAGCAGACGATAATTGCATGCGGCGCAGGAGCTTCAACTAAGGTTGTGTTCCATAATGAGTCAGATGATAATCACTCAGTACGGATTGAGAGAATTGAGAATGTTAAGGATGTCAGAAGCTATATCGAGAGAATTGATGAGATGATTGAGAGAAAGCGGAAGTTCTTTGGGGAGAATGAGTTTTGATAAATGGAATGGATTGACTGGCATGGGGAATGTGATAAGCATAGGTAATCAGGGCTTTGATAGTATAAGAGAGAACAATTACTTTTTTATAGATAAAAGCAGTCTCATTAAAGAATGGTGGGATTCTGGTGATGTTGTTACTCTGATAATACGCCCTCGCAGGTTTGGCAAAACGCTTAATATGAGTATGCTTAATTGTTTTTTCTCTAGTAAATATGCTGGAAGGTCAGACTTGTTCAAAGGCTTATCAATATGGGATGATTCCAGTTACAGAGATATACAGGGAACTTATCCTGTCATATATCTCAGTTTTGCTGATGTTAAGCAGACAAGCTATGCCGAGGCAGTTTCTAAGATTAAGAGCATAATATTGGAAATGTACTCACAGTATGAAAGAATGATTGATAAGGATGCTTTGACGGACAGTCAGAGACAGCTGTTATCAACAATTAAGGTTGGAATGGATGATATTGCAGCCCAGAATTCATTAAAAATATTATCTTCTGTACTTGCAGAGACAACAGGAAAGAAAGTC
>OHOK01001156.1_pt1 | contig 10861 bp, 10 predicted proteins | sample 1569731 | NCBI WGS metagenome assembly OHOK01 (sample SAMEA3879559, study PRJEB24766) | human gut metagenome | biome: human-associated habitat; feature: feces | place: USA | collected 1985/1987
GGCTCATGTGCCTGAAACCCGGTGATTTCAAGGTTTTCGCACGGTTTCAGTGCGATTCTTATGGCTTTATTTTAGTTCTTCTTTGATAAGAAAAATAATTATGAAATCATATTTGTTTTCCTTATCGTAGCGAGGCGACGATTTCCCTTCCACAGAAGGCTTGGGAAGCGGTTTGTCCGCCACACGGTAGGTTTTGAACCCCATTCCTATCAAGTCAGCGACGCAAAGGGAAGCGTTGAGCGCTTTCTTAGGAGGCAGTCGCTCTATCCTACTGAGCTATGGGCTCATGTGCCTGAAACCCGGTGATTTCAAGGCTTTCACAAGTTGCCGCCGAAGCACGCAATTTTCAGCAGCAAACCTATTATAGCATAATCGGCGGATTCGCGCAAGGGAAAAGCAACTTGCGCGCAAAAAATCGGGGAACTTTTTCCTGCCGGCTGCGCGATGAGGAGATCATTCCCCCCTTGATAATACCAAGGCTCTTCGACTTTTACGTCCTAAACTCCGCCGTCAGGACTCATCCGCACACTCGTCCATCTCGTCCCACTCCGCGTCATAATACGCTTCCTGCACCCGGTGCGCGTAGTACGTCGCCTGTCACTCAATCCCGCGCGGAGTCAGCGAAACGCGGTTCAGGTACTGGTAGTAGTGCCCCAGCTCGTGCGCCAGCATGAATATGGTTCCCCATGTGTAATTTTGCAGCGCCCGAAAGTCGCCGTCGTAGTCGTAGCCCCCGGCGACGTCGATGGTGATGCTGTCGTCCGGGTCATCCGGCACAAAGCAGCGCCCGTAGCACAAATCGCCGTCGTTCGCGCGGATTTTCTTCGTGTTCGGGATGTAAACGTTCACCCGCATCGGAAACGGGTAATTTGCCCGCAGCCAGCGGACAAACGTATGCACTTCGCGGCGCAGGAACGGATGCACCTGCGGATGAATCCGGATGCGCAGCCCGTCGCGCCTGACGGTTCGGTGCAGCGCCTCCGCCGAGAAGTGTTCAAGATTCCAGAGTTTGTTCATCTTACTTCATCCACCCGATTTCCGCCGCGAACGGGTTCACAAAGTCGAATGTGTCCAGTGTTGCATCCTGCGAAATCGTTTGCAGCACTTTCTCGTCCCAGTAGTCCCGGATGACGTACTGCCCGTCGTCGTAATCCACGAAGAACGAGAACCCGTCCGTCACATCGGTCACGACCCACGCGTCCGTGTCCGTCCATTCCGCCGTGATGTACAGCCACGCAAGGTCATCCAAATCGCCCGATTCGGCAAATCCCGGCGTGTCGTATCCGACTGACAGAAAGATAGCATCCCCCTCGTGATAGGTGTCCAGATACGCATTTTCCGGCAGGTTTGAACTGCGCGTGATGGCGTACGTCGCGCTGTCCGCGTCCCACACGGCGGCTTGCAGATACTTGTTCCCGTCCGCGTCCGCCAGCAGGAGCAGCACGCGCAGACTGCTGATGTCGCCCTGCACCACCGTGTCGCCATTGGTAAGCGACGGGTGAATCTGGTCTCCAAACTGCGGATTGATGACGTTCCCCCACTTCGGGACGATGAGTTCCTCCGCCGTGACCGCGCTGCCCGCCCGGATTTCGAGGGGCACACAGTCATCCACCGTGATAAACGTGCGCCCCTCCGCCGATGCCAGCGGCAAGAGCAGGACGAGCATCAGTAGAATCAGAAAAACCGTTTGCTTGCAGTGATTCATATGCTGCCTCCTAATTGATTTGCTGCTGTTGATATTCTCCCCCTTCCCCCCATTTTCCTGCCAATCCACCTCCCCCGCGTCAGAATTTACAATTGCACGAAAAAACAGCCGCCGTCCTCAATACGACCTGCGGCTGTTACTATTATAGTAGGAAGCTTTTCTTACGCAATCGGGATTTTCACCGTGTCGCTGCGCTCGCCGTCGCTGATGGAAACCTCCACCGCGCCGCTTTCGCCTACTTCCACCACCGCCAGCGCTTCGCCGTAGTAGGTGTCGGTTTCCGGCGTCAGGTAGCTGCCCGGATGGAAGGGGCACGCGCTGCCCGCCGCCAGCAGCTTGCCGCCGCTGACCGTGATGTTCACCATGCCGCGTTCCATCGGCTTCAATTCGCCCGCGCGGTCGGTGTAGCGGATGCGGATGTAGCACAGGCGGCCGGGTTTCGTTTTCTTTTCCTCCGGCACGGCGCGCAGAACCGTGTCCGCCCCGGCCGTTTGCAGCTTGCAGCGCCCCAGCACGCGGTCAATCGCGTCATAGGACATGGCTTCCAGCGTGCCGGATTGGTACGGAATGGTGAATTTCGCCAAGCAGTCGTTCTTCAGCTGCTTTTCCGCCACTTTCTTGCCGTTCAGCAGCAAAGCGACCTTCGCCGCGCGCGCGTAGACCTCAATGTGCGCCTTCTTGCCCTCGCAGCCAGCCCAGCTCCACGACGGCATGGCGTCCGTCATCTTCCATGCCGACGGCGAATGCTTCTCGCCGGAGAACATGACCGGGCGAACCGCGATGTACGGCCCGATTTCCTGCTCCAGCGCGACGCGAGTGTACAGCGCTTCGCCCAGCGGACGGCCGTTCAGGTCGATTCGCCCCGAACCCGCCGTCGTCCAGCCCAGCCCGCTGAACTGCGTCGCGTACGCCTTGTATTCCCACGATCCAACGCCGACTTCACCCAGATAGTCCATCCCCGCCCAGACGAAATCGCCCACCAGACGCGGGTTCTTCTTCGCCTGCTCGCGGAAGCGGTACGCATCGTTGCAGAACGTCTCGCTGCCCAGAATCAGCCGGTTCGGATACTTCTTCAGGTCGTGCTTGTAGCGGTAGATGCCGTAGTTGTAGCCCGCAATGTCCATGTTGGCAAACGCGTCGCGCGTGCGCACGTCACAGCCGTGCAATGTCGCGCCGCGCTTCATGAACTCGTCGCCCATCAGACCCGCGAGGTCGTTGAAGAACTTGCTGCCGACGGCCTTCTTCTTCTGCGGCTGCACCCCGGCGGCGCGCAGCTTCTCCGCCTTTTCGGCTTCCTTCTTCGCCTTCTCGTCGCTGTACACGCCAAAGCCGATGGAGGACAGGAAGTTGAAGAAGATGTTGATGCCGCAGGTGACGGGGCGGGTATTATCCAGCGAATGCAGGTAGTCCGTCAGCTCGCGGGTGAGCTGGATGCCCTTCTTCTGCGCCGTTTCGCTGACCTCGTTGCCCGTGGAGTACAGGATGACGCACGGGTGGTTGTAGTCCTTGTCCACCATGTCGGCGATGTCCTGCTTCCACCACTTGTCAAAGTACGGCACATAGTCGTATTCCGTTTTGTGGATGTACCAGTGGTCGATGTACTCGTCCATCATCAGCATACCGAGGCGGTCGCACGCATCCAGCAGTGCCTTCGAGCAGGGATTGTGCGCGCTGCGGACGGCGTTGTAGCCGTTTTCCTTCAGCAGACGGACGCGGCGCTCCTCGCCCTGCGCATAGCAGCGCGCGCCGAGGATGCCCTGGTCGTGGTGGATGCACGCGCCCTGCACAATGACGCGCTCGCCGTTGAGCAGGATGCCCTTTTTGCCCCACGAAAGCGTGCGGATGCCGAAGGTCTGCAAGTCCTCGTGTCCGCCGCGGCGGATGCAGCCTGCTTCTCGCCCGCAAGCACATCCACCGACACGCGCCCCGCGCCGACTGTGCGCACGGTAACCTCCACCGTCGCGGGATTGATGGACACCGTGCGGATGCGAACGCCGTTCAGGGCGATATGCTGCTGCTTGTCCGCCGTCCACAGCACCACCGGGCGATAGATGCCCGCGCCGGAATACCAGCGGCTGTTGGGCTGATCGCTGTTGCGGGCAATCACGCGCAGCTCGTTTTCCTCGTCAAAGCGGACGCGGTCGGTCAAGTCCGCATAGAAATTCGTGTAGCCGTACGGGCGCTCGGCAATCTTCTCGCCGTTCAGGTACACCTCCGCCAGATGGTACACACCCTCAAATTCCAGCATCAGCGTCTTGTTGCGCAGGGACTTATCCGGCGTAAAGCGGCGGATGTACTCGTAGTCGCGCCCCTCGTACCAGCCGCCGTTGATGCCGTTTGCGGACAGCTCCGTGCGGGGTTCCGCCTGCATGGCGTCGTGCGGGAGGGTGACGGGGACGAAGTTTTCCTGGCTGTCCAAATGGCGGAAGAGCCAGCCGGTGTTCCAAGCGGTTGCTTTCATCGGGGAAGTCATCCTTTCCAGTGTATTGTTTTTTATACTATTTCCAAATGAAAATGCGGTGTCGTATTCTCATTTGGAAATAGTATTTTCTGCACGAAAACCCCACCCGAAGCAGGACGCTCCGGGTGGGGCGGAATACAGGCCTATCCCGCATTCCGAGAAAATGAGATTACTCCTTGTGCGAGAACGCCTTGACCGTCACGGTCACGAAGGAAATCAGGTACAGCGCCACGCCAGCCAGCGAGCAGTACAGCGCCACATCCTCCGTTGCGGGGCGGTTGACGGGGATGAACCACACGTCCGCCGCCAGCTTCACGCGGTCCATCGCGAAGAAGGAGATGCAGCCGATCAGCGCAAAGCCAGTCAGCACAATCACGATGTCCTTCAAAGCGGAGGGCTTCTTCATCTTGTCTGCCGCGAAGAGCAGCACAATGGCGGCGACCGTCAGCACGACGGGCCAGATGTTCATCGCCGTGCCCTTGAGGTAGCCGGTCAGCGACGTTAGTAGATAAATCACCAGGGCGGCAAGCGCCGTCACTGTGGCGAAAATGCTCGTCTTTTTCATGCCTTTTTGCCTCCCTTGGAAGTTGCCTTGCTCACGACCCAGAACACGAGGCTCAGCGCCGCCAGCGCACCAAAGGCGTATTCGCAGGCGGTGTACGCCACGCGCCACGGGGTCATGACTTCAACCGTGCTGACAACGGTGGTGGACTTCACGCCGTTGAGCATCGCGGAGTTCGCCAGTGCGTACAGGGCATTGTGGATGTCGTTCTTAATCGCCAGCAGCATCGCACGGTCGCCGGAAAGCGCTTCCGCGTTCCAGTAATCGACGTTCGCGCCGAAGCCGCAGAAGTTGGTCGTGCCCGCCAGCAGGGATTCCTTCGGCGCAGCCTTGAGCGAAACGCCGGTGAAGTCCGTCACGTTGTAGCCGTGGAAGCCCCATTCACCCTGCAGGATGTTGACCATCGTCGCCACGTTTGCGCTCGCTGCCACCGCGCCGTGGCGGTTGTAGGAGGTCATCACGCCGCGCGCGCCGGAGGTGTAGGTGTTGTCCTTCGTCGCGTCGCCCTCAAAGGAAGCGGGCTTGCCGTTGCCTTCAAACGCCTGCTGCAGGTTGCGCAGCTCCAGCTCACGCGCCTTCTGTTCGTTCATGAACACGGCGACGCCGGAACGGTTGATTTCCTGATCGTTGAAGCCCATGTGCTTGATGTTGACGAGCGTGCCCTTGCTCTGCGCGCCCTGCACCACCGCGCTGCCGACATAGCCGGACAGAATCGGGTCTTCGGAGTAGTATTCCACGCCGCGGGCGTTGTACGCGTGACGGTGGATGTTCATGCCCGGGCCAATCATAATCGGCAGATCCAGCACGAGGGTAGATTCGCCGAGGATGATTTCGCCGTTTTCAAACGCCAGTTCCTTGTTCCAAGCGTAGGCAAGGTTCACAGGAGAGGGCGCAACGCGCGTGCCGGAGGTGTAATCCGCCGCATCCGCGTAGGGCACGCCCTGATAGCCGCCTTCGTTCAGGTAGTGGGAGTCAGAGCCGCCGGGGCCGTCGTCCGCAGCCTTCTGCGGCATGTTGACGGAAGCGATGCCCTGAATGTTATGGAACGCATTGGCGGAGAAATCAAGGAATTCCGCAACCGTAACCTTGTTGACCAGCTCTTCCCAGCGCGGGTCATCATAAGGCGCGTTCTTCATGTCGTTGATGGTGAGCGTAGACGTGGTATCGCCGAAGATGAGGTCGGACACGTCGTCATCGGTCTTGAGGGTGTACAGGTCATTGTTCAGCAGGCGGGAAACCGTCGCGTTCGCGGTCAGACCGGAATAGGTCTTGGGGAACGTGCCGTTCCAGTCGGCGCGGCTCAGGTAGGTCACCGTGCCGGGCTCAAAGGCGTTGTAATCCATGGCGTAGTCGCCTTCGGTCAGCTGGTTGGTGATTTCCGTGCCGTTCTTGCCCACGGCGAAGGTGGTCTTGTCCACATCGCCCGTCCACGTCCACTTGTAGGTCTTTGCCGCGTTGCCGTCGGCGGTCATGCCGTCCGCGACGGTCTTGCCCTGCGCCGCAAGCACGTTGTTCAGCGCGTCATGCGCGTCCGTGCCGATGGCGAAGTAGTAGTCGCCGGGGTCGACGATGTAGGTCTTGGCGCCATTGGCGTCGTAGGAGGCGAGGTTCGCCAGATCAACCTTCATGGTGATGGTCTGAGATGCGCCGGGCTGCAGCGTAGAAGTCTTTTCAAAGTCCATCAGCTGCACAGCGGCCTTTTCCACGCCGTTCTGGCGGTCATAGTCGGTGTAAGGCACGCTGGCGTACACTTCCACGACGCTCTTGCCCGCCACGTCGCCGGTATTCTTCACAGTCACGGTGACGGTCGCGGTCTTCTTGTCATCCGCAATGGTCACGCTGTCCAGCGTCTGCTCGAAGGTAGTGTAGGACAGACCGTAGCCGAAGGGATAAACAACTTCGTTGGCGTAATCCCATGTGCCGTCTTCGGTGGCGACGGTGCCGTCGGCGTTGGCGTAGGTGCCAGCCTTGGCTTCCGCGCCGCCGTTGCCCAGCACGATATCGGCATAGCGGGTTTCGTAGTAGCGGTAGCCAGCGTAGATGCCTTCCGCCTCAATCAGGTAGGAGTTGACATTCGCGTCCGCCGCGAAGTCCGCCGCGTTCGTCCACGGGATGTTGCCGTAGTTCGCCATAGCGGGCGCGAGGGCGCTGTTCTTCGCCATCACGTCGCCAAGGTGCGCGGAGGGAGAGACGGTGCCGTTGAGCACGTCCGCCACGCCATAGAAGCCGTACGCGCCGGGGAAGCCGATCCAGACGATGGCGTCGATGTCCGGGTCGTCCTTCAGGTTGGCGATTTCCATCGGGTTCGTGGCGTTGACCAGCACGATGACCTTGTCGAAGTTCGCCTTCGCCTCGTTAATCATCGCCATTTCCTCGTCCGACAGGGAGAGGATGTTGCCGGTAACGGTGCTGACGCCTTCCGCCAGACCGTCCTTGCCGGGATAGTAGCCATTGCCGGCTTCGCTGCCGGGGCGGCCGACGACGACGATTGCCGCGTCGCTGTATTCCGCGTAATCCTTGCGGAAATCAGCGTTCAGGGCGGTCAGCTCGTCCAGCGTCAGTTCGCTCGGGTCATTGTACGCGGTAATCTCGGCATATTCCGGGATGATGCCGCCGCCGAAACGGGGCTTCGTCCACGTCTTATCCGCAAAATACTTCGCATACGCCGCCTGCACGGACGGATTCAGCCGCGCTCGGTGAAGCAGTCGAAAATCTGCACGGTCGCGTTGCCGTCGGTAATCGAGCCGCCGGAGGAGCCGTACACGGGCGCGTAGCTGCGCACGCCCAGCATGGTGATTTTCGCATCCTTGGTCAGCGGAAGCGCGTTGCCGTCATTCTTGAGCAGGGCAACCGTTTCCTGCGATTCGCGGATGGCAAACTCCTTCAAGCCCTCGAAGGCTTCCTTGGCCGTCTTAAACTTGGAGACGTACGACCACGCCTCGCCAGTTTCGTCAACTTCGGTCACCGTCAGCTGACTGCGCGTGTTGAAAAACGCATCAACGGATGTACGATACGTCTCCAGAATGGAACCAGCCATCAGCGAGATGGCCAGCAGCAGGGAAAACACAAGCGTTAATCCCCGCCAGAGAGAAGAACGTTTGAACATGGATATCCTCCTTTTACGGAAAACGAATGGAGCAGGGGAACACAAAAGCACCCATCCAAGCGAATTAGACAGGCTGCCCCTGTATTCCAAACTCGGCGTAGATCCCCCTTCGATCACCCGCCGCCTATGTAAATAGTAACACAAAAACAAACGTTTTTGCCATGTCCTTTTTTGCTTGTTTCGTGAATGTTGAATCATTGCTTGACGTATGTTGCGAATCAGTTGATTTTTGTGAATTTTGCTCGAAGGATAACGGATTTTCCGCCGCCAAATATTTCGATGCGCCCGTGCAAATCTTCTTGCAGGGTTCATTTATCTGTGTTATAATTCTATCATATTATATTATCCGGAAAGGAGCGCGCACCCCTCCATGAAAAAATCGCCCAAATCCGCCAAATTCTTCGCTTCCCACTGGTCAGCCTTCCTCCAGCAGTTCAAGAACCTCCACCTCCGCGGGGATCGCTTCGCCATGCTGACCGTTGCGGGTCTAATCAACGCGTTCGGCGTCAGCGTTTTCCTTTATCCCGTCAATCTCTATGACTCCGGCATTTCCGGCACGGCGATGCTGCTGGCGCAAATCACCCCCGATTGGTGCAGCCTGTCGCTCATCCTGCTGCTGCTCAACGTGCCGCTGTTCCTCTTCGGGCTGAAGCGGCAGGGCGTGCAGTTCACCATTTACGCCGTATATTCCGTGTTCATCTACTCCCTCGGCGCGTGGCTGATTCAGGGGCCTTTGCCGCTTGACGTCAGCATTTCCTCGCCGCTGGCAGGGACAGACCTGCTGCTCTGTGCGCTCTTCGGCGGATTGATTTCGGGCGTCGGCAGCGGGCTTGCCATCCGCGGCGGCGGCGCGATGGACGGCATGGAGGTCATGGCGGTCATTTTCGCCCGCAAGCTCGGCATGACTGTCGGTACGTTCGTCATGAGCTACAACGTCGTGCTGTACATCCTCGCCGGACTGCTCCGCTCCAGCTGGATTCTCCCCCTGTATTCCATTATCGCCTACGCCGTCGGGCTGAAAGTCGTCGATTTTGTCATCGAGGGCATCGACCGCAGCAAAGCGGCGCTGATTGTCACCCGCAACCCGGACGCCATCTGCCGCGCGCTGGGCGAGGCATTCGGCACAGGCATGACGTGCATCCCGGCGCAGGGCGGTTTTTCGCACGAAGAAATGACGATTGTGTACTTCGTCGTCAACCGCTTCCAAATCAGCCGGATGAAGGACATTGTGCACGACCTTGATGATCGCGCGTACATCACCATCAGCGAGGTGGCGGATGTGTTCAAGCTCAATCAGGACAAGCTGTCGCAAAAGGTGGATAATCAGCCGCTGCTGCCGAGGCGGAAGTAAGCCCCTTTTGTCCCCCTTCTTGACGGAACGCATAGCCCCATGCTATAATAAGAACGTAGGCAGTGCAGGGAGGTGTTTTCATGTGCCGATTTTTGCTGCAAGATGGACTGTCGGTTGAGATTCTGCAATCGCTATCATTCCGCACAAATTTGGGACTTTCTTTGAAAAACAGCCTTGCGCACTTCACCAAAGCTGCACTTTTGCACGAAATTGAAGAAATTTCCGTTTGGTATGACGAGCATGAAGCCTTAGAACAGCTTGCTTTGGACTATCGCGTCAAGTCATTGGAATCGGCTTCACACAAGTATGACCGCTATTTTCCGGACAGACCGACGGCAAAAGTTTTCAATGATTTGCTGGGTTTTCGCTCTCTGCGCGACGATTATGATGAAATTCTGAAAAATCCGCCGCCAGATGCACTGCGGATTGTGAATATGTCGCATGGAAAAGCGAATGACGACGGCTATCGCGGGTGCATGTCTATTATCAGCTGGATAATTTTCATTATCCTATTGAAATTCAGTATAACACTTATTTTGACCGTCAGTTAAACAACTGGCTGCATAAATACTTGTACAAAAAGCAGTATCCGCTTGCTGTTGGTGCTCAAATGCGCACCCTCTATGAGCAGGGCAAAATTAAGAATGAAGCAGAATTTCAGGAGGTGTTATCCGATGTGCTACGTTGTGGCAAAGAACGCCAATAAAATCGGCAGTGTGGCAATTCGCATGAAGCTGGGAAAACCCGTGGTTCAGCTGAAGGCAGAAATGAATAGCCGTTATCTTAACAAAGGCATCCAATTTGTCACCATCAGCCGCCCCTCCGCCTATGGCGAATATGCTCCCTACCGCTTCGTGGACACGATTCCGGAGTTCAAGGCGGAAGTCGCGAAGCTGTAATTTCCCACAAAGCTGTAATTCCCCACAAGCGCGCGGCGCACAAGTCCTCACCGACCTGCGCGCCGCGTTTCTCTATTCTCCTCACTTTTCCCTGACCCAATAATACTCGAACTTTTCCCCATGGTGTCCCATCACCGGCTTGTCGCTCCGCACGAATCCGCATTCCGTCAGCGTCGCCACACGCGCAACCGCATACGGCGCGGCTTTCGTCATCAGCGTGCGGCAGTTTAGCAGCGCGTACGCATCGGGCAGAAGCGCGTCCATCACTGCCGCCAGCACGTCCGACTTCTCCCACGCGCTGCCGACATCCACGCGCAGGATGCCCATGCCGCTGTACGGGTCGTCCGGTGACTCCCCGCGGCGGCAAAGCTCCACCGTGCCAATGACCTCGCTGCGCAATGCAATCGCCCAGCGCACAAACCAGCCCTGCTCCCACGACGTGCGCCAGAAGTCCATCGCACGGCGCATCTTCTCCGGTGTGTCGTAATAGAAAATGTCGCCGTGGCAGTTGTCGCTGTTGAAGAACGGCAGCGCCAGCGGGTCGCCGTAGACGCGCAGAAGCGCCGCTTCATCCTCCGCCGTCACCGGGCGCAGGCGGATTTCGCCCTTCTCCATCGTCGGGATGGATTCGTATACATTCATGCCTTTTTCTCCTTCCGGATGCCCAACACCAGATAGCGAATCCCCGGAATCCGGCGGATAATCTCCGACAGTCCCAGCGTCGCGCCGAAGTCAATCACCAGCGTGAGCAAATACATCAGCGCTGCCGGAAGCGTC
>OHOK01001157.1_pt1 | contig 10858 bp, 10 predicted proteins | sample 1569731 | NCBI WGS metagenome assembly OHOK01 (sample SAMEA3879559, study PRJEB24766) | human gut metagenome | biome: human-associated habitat; feature: feces | place: USA | collected 1985/1987
TACAAAACGAATTTTATGAGGAATTTGAAAATATGTCTCAAAAGTTCAAAGGAAAACCGATTGACGCAAGCGTACTTTATACACTTGAAAGATATATGGAGGCTGTGGCTCAAAGAATATCCGCTGAGAATGGAGTACACATTATTTCGGGCAAGGTAAGAGCTAACATAACCGGAACAGTGATGGTAGAAGAGCCTAAAATAGAGATGGCAGATGGAAGCACACGAAAGCTGTCAGAATGGTTCGACGGACTGTAGGAGGCGAATGATGAATTGCAAAAATTGTACAAAACATAAAGGCGACTGCGGGCATCACTTCATAGACGGCGATGAACATATACATTACGACATCCCGGCAGAAAGCTCCTGTGACAGATATGGAGATTGCTCGTTCTACACCGAAAGAAGGAGTAGGTTTCAAATACAGATAGACTTGCTGAATGAAAAAGACATAGAGATGGCAGATTTGAACGTCGGCGTATTGAGAGAAGCACTGGAATGTGCATTAAAAAACGAAAGAAAGGAGTGATAAAATCCCATGAGGTCCCATGATCCGTTCGGGACTTGCAGGAACTGCGGGTGTCATATTATGTGGGTTAAGACAAAGGCTGGAAAGAATATGCCGGTAGACCCAACGATGATCAGCTACCGCAGGCCAGGAGCAGGAGTGAAGGCAAAGGAGAAGATAGTTACGCCGGAAGGCGAGGTCGTATGTGCTGATAAGGTATCATCCGAGAGTGCAGAAGGCTTTGGCTACATATCACACTTTGCCACCTGCAAGGCAAGAAACCGTTGAGAAAAAGAAAAGCCGCCCCTTTGACAGGAACGACTCGTGACTGAGAATATTATACTCGCATATGCGAGAAAAGTCAAGGAGGCGACATTATGGCAACGGAGAATAAGGAGAAGGAAAAGGGCGAAGCAATCTTCCCCCTAACGCAGGAACAGATCAACCAAATAGCTGCTATCGGTGCCAAGGAAGGTGTAAGGGCATACAAGGAAGAGCAGAAGAAGGAAGAGCGTAGGAGAAAGAAGGAAGATAGCAAAGTCAGAAAGACAAAGAAACTGCTCAGCTCGTACAGAAGAATCAAGGCGACATTATCGGATGGAGAGCAGTTCACTCCGGAGGAGCAGGCAGAACTGAGATGGAAGTTCATTGAGGACCTTATGGGAAACACAAGAGAGATAGCAGGAAAGTCCGAGAGGACAATCAAAGATACGGAGCGCAAGCGTGAAGAGGATTTATACTGCGTGTTCCGGATAGAAAAAGCGACCGAAATGTACCGTGAGGAGTGCGAAAAGAGCGGAAGCGAAGAGGCGAAACGCCGTTATAGAGAGTTAAGCATGATGTACCTGGACGAAAAACCTTATACGGTGCAGGAGATTTCGGAAGTAGAAAACATAAGCGATAAGACCGTCTACAAGGACATAGGAATAGCATGTGGCATTGTGGCTATTTACTTACTGGGTGCGGATTTCTAAACGCTCCCTGTGGCTGTAAAACAACCTGGTAGAAAATGAGTAGGTTGCATAAAGAATTACCAAGTGGTAATATGCTAATTAGCCGATAACCCAAATGTCACCCCTAAAAATAGCCAGTTGTATTTCTTCCCAACGGCAGGCACGGCAGGGCGAAATCCCTGCCAGTTAGCCGAAGAGGAAATATGAACAATCGGTTAAATAAGGCTATTTCAGTGTACTTAGGCAGGTCTGTATAGTATAATAAAACTATAAACAACCAGCATAAAAGGAGTGATTGAGATGGCAATTTGGATTAGCAGGTATAGCAACAAGGAATTACAGAGTGGCAAGTATTACCCGGTAGGAATAAGCATCGGAACACCGAAGTTTCCGCTGGGATACACGCTGAGGAAGCAGTGCTACTCACTGGCACCGAAAGGCTATATGCTGAATATGGAGCTTGACAGATTCAAGCCTGCATATTACGAGAAGTTGGAAGGTATCGGCACCGACAGAATTATTGATATGGTCGAGAAGATGAATACGGAGGCAAGAGCAGAAGGGAAAGAACTTGTGCTTCTCTGCTACGAAGATGTGAGAGTTCCAGGAGACTGGTGTCACAGAACCGTATTCGCTGAGTGGTGGGCGGAACAGACCGGAGAACTGATTGAGGAGTTATACGATCCGTCAGAGCCGAAGGTCAAGAAGTCTGCAGTCAAGAAAGAAGGCAAGGAACCTGTCAAGAAGGTAGTCGAAACCAGGAAGGAAGAACCTGGTTACGAGCAGCTGAGTTTGTTTGGTTTGGCAGGGATTTAATCATAACATCCGGAACTGGTGTAAGTAGCACGTGGCTATTCCATAGTTAAGGTCCTGTTCATCGCAGGGTTCCGGTCCAAAAACAACGGCATCGCATCCGAAAGGGTACGGTGCCTTATTTGTTATCACGGAACGTACCTCAGTGTCCTTCGGGTCTGAGGTCTTTTTTGTGCAATATGCTGAGGCAGGTATCAAAAATCCCCGGGTCAGTACCAGGGAACCGCCTCGGCTTTTTGTATATATTGAACAATTTTTAGGGAAGGAGACAAGGATATGGCATTTTTTATGGATCCGGGAGCAATGTTCCTGGGGTGCTTAGGTCCGTCGGAGCAGAAGTTTCTTGTTACTCTGATAGAGACTGCAGCAAAGTCCGGATATACAAGGTTCGTTGAGCCGTGTGCCGGTACCTTTGCAATGGCGAACCTGGCAGTACAGAATGGGTTTAAGCCGGAGCAGATCGAGACCAGCGACGTCAATATGATGTCAACAGTCCTCGGATATGCGATTACCGGCCAGTCATTAGAGCCACTGGAAATCCATGCACAAGGCTTTAGTGACGAAGAGCTTCTTGACCCGGCAACGGCATTGTATGCGCAGCTGTACCTCAGAACCTCGAAGAATGCGGGCAATGATTATTTCTATCAGATACTCACAGACCTACGCCTCAGACGAGAGGAACACATCGAGAGTATCAATCGGCAGATAGAGGTAATCAAGAACCTGCTCGGTGGCATGAGCTACAGACCATTGGATATGTGGGAGCATCTGAAAGAGGTGCTGGACGATCCGCACGCTTTGGTTATTGCAAACCCACCGACCTACTTCTCCGGATATGAGAAGTTCTACGACACACAGGGCAAGATGACCTGGAAGGAACCGCCGTATGAACTGTTTGACCCGGAGACAGGACACCAGCAGTTCTACGACCTCTGCATGGATGCAAAGGCGTTGGTTATCTGTTACCAGGAGAAGAGAGCGGGCGAAGCGGTAGGATATACGATATATGCTCGCTCCGGCACGAGAGCAGATTTGAATGCTTACATCACTACGAACCGGGAGGTAGAGGCAACCGCCCTGGCAAACGGCAAGAAGATAAAGCGCCCGGCAGAGAGTAAGTTACAGCCGTTAGACTGCAGTATGCTTCCGAGAGATTATGTGATCCGGGAAGATAGCAAGGTGCAGGTTATCCCGATTAAGTCAGCAGAGGCTCAGTATTACAGAGAGTTATGGACTCACAATTTTGTCGGTTCATCGGCGACGTTCAACAGGGCATTGCTGATTGATGGCTATGTGGCTGGGGTATTCGGCATCTCGAAGATGGCGGCAGACAGCGTATTCGTTTGGTACGTGATGAAGGTGCCACACAAGACATACCGCCTCGGCAGGCTGTGTTATATGCTGGCGCAGAACAGAGATTTTGTAGATACACTCCTGGACAATATCGAACAGGAGAAGGTCACAAAGATGCGCACCGCAATGCTTACCAGGTACCCGGAGAACAAAGAGGTACGAGGCATCATGAAACTGGTAAACAGGGTTGAGGACAAGAAGAACGGCTACAAGCTCACGTATGAGGCTGAACTAGTAGAGGGAAGAACCGAACAGCAGACGCTTCAAGAATGGCTAAGGAGGGAAAACGAATGGCAGAAGAACAGAGCAAAGGCATCCAGCAAATCGAAGGATGCGAAGTAATCTATGATATGGGTTCCGGCTTGGTGATCGCCAAGGTTCCGCTGGATAAGGTTAAGGAGCAGGACATCAACGCCAGGATAATGAAAAACGAGATGCAGGATCAGTTGACCGCTAATATCAAGAAGCGAGGACAGCTGGAAAGCCTGCCTCTTTTTGTTTTGGTGGATGGCAAGCTGGAAATCATCAGCGGCCACCACAGAGTAAAGAGCGCACGTGCTGCAGAGATGAAGGAAATCATCGCTATTGTCGATGTGTCCGGTCTCTCACGAAGCAAGATTGCGGCAAAGCAGCTGGCACACAATGCAATTTCCGGTTTCGACGACGACAGTACGTTGAGAGAAATCGTGAAGATGATAGACGATGTGGACGATATGATTGAGTCATTCGTCGGCAAGGAGATCATGGAAGAACCGCTGGAACAGTACGACAAGATGCTGAGTCCTGCGGTTCAGTTTGATTTTAAGAATGTGACGTTTACATTCCTTCCGCACCAGGTAAAGGATATGGACGCACTGGTTAAAGACCTGGAATCAAAGGCCCCGGACATTGTGGGCGTGGCATCCTACGAGCAGTGCAAGGGATTTGTGGAGACACTTAGCAAATATCAGAAGTTTACGGACATCCGAAACGTCGGTGCGGCTATCCACTCCATGATTGAGAACGCCGCTCAGAAGATGGACGACTGCGGTTTCACAGAGGAAGGAGAATGGACCTACCTCGCTAAACTGTTTGGCAGTAATGCGGTACCGGGTGAGTCCGCTTCCGTTATTCAGCAGGCAATCAAGAAAGCTGAGAAGGAAGGGACAATCACGAGTAAGAACAGGTGGCAACTGATCGAGTACCTATGTGCTGACTACCTCAGTGGCAGGTAGTTAATGTATGGCAGCTAAGCCAAAATACAATGCCCCTTACCACGATAACTGGGCGTGGTCTTTGGCTGCAATGGGTGCCACCAATGAAGAGATCGCCCTTGCCATGGGAGTCTCCGAACGAACCATTATGCGATGGGCCAAGGAACACGAATCATTCGGCAAGGCGCTTGGAGAAGGTAAAGGCGTATCAGATGCGAAGGTAATAAGGAGTCTCTACGAGAGGGCTACCGGCTATGAGTACGAGGAAGAGAAGAAAATCATTGAGTATGACAAGGACGGCAATGTGAAACCGGTCAAGATTGAAAAGACCAAGAAGCACGTACCGCCGGACGTCACGGCTCAGATATTTTGGTTGAAGAACCGGCAGAGAGACTGCTGGCAGGATAGACCACAGGACTATGTGGATCAGACCAGCGACAATGACGCAGAGGTTCAGATTTACCTTCCGGATAATGGGAGGGACGATTGATGAAAGAGAAAATCGTATTAGCTCCGCAGAAAGGACCGCAGGAAATGTTCTTAGCGACCTCTGCGGATATTTGCATTTATGGAGGCGCTGCAGGCGGAGGAAAAACCTTCGGACTGCTGTTAGAGCCGCTTCGATACATGAACAATCCGGACTACAACGCAACTATCTTCCGACGTGACTACACGCAGGTAACATCCCCAGGAGGCTTATGGGATAGTTCACGAAAGATTTACCGCTACGTGAAAGGTTCCCAGCCGTTAAAGACACCAAAACTACACTGGACTTTCAAAAGAGGCGCATCGGTCAATTTCGCCCACCTCGGACGTGATGAAGATTGCGACGACTGGCAGGGCTCACAGCTCACGATGATAGGATTTGACGAGCTGACGCACTTTAGCGAGTACCAGTTCTTTTATATGCTGTCTCGAAACCGTACAGATTCCGGTGTAAAGCCGTATGTACGAGCCACCTGCAACCCGGACGCAGACTCTTGGGTTGCTGAGTTCATTTCCTGGTGGATAAACCAAGAGACCGGCTACCCAATACCGGAACGGTCGGGAGTGATCCGCTGGATGGTGCGGCTGAATGAGGTCGTTACCTGGTTTGACAGCAGGGAAGAGGCAGTGCAGGGAGCTATCGAGAACGGTGTCAAGCCGGAACAGGCTGAGACGATGCCTAAGAGCGTGACGTTCATTGCGAGTACGCTGCATGATAACAAAATTCTGATGAAGAATGACCCAGGGTATTTAGCCAACCTGCAGGCGATGGCTCTTGTGCAGAGAGAGCGACTACTGCATGGCAACTGGAAGATTAAAGCCGCTGCAGGCTTGATGTTCAAGCGAGTAAAGGTAAATATGCTGGAAGAGATACCGCCCGATGTTATCAAGTGGGCGAGAGGCTGGGACCTTGCGGCAACATCTGAGGATGAAAAGGGAGACCCGGCATACACAGCGGGCGTGCTGATCGGAAAGAGAAGAAACGGACGGTACATTGTGGCCGACGTTATCAATCGCCGGTTGAGTTCGTCCGATGTGAGAGAAATTATAAAGCAGACCTGCATAGCCGACAGGGCGAAATACGGAAGGGTAGCAACAAGGCTTCCGCAGGACCCAGGCCAGGCAGGTAAAGACCAGGCACAGAGTTTTATGAAGCTCTTGGCTGGTTTTACTGTTAAGTGCATTCAAGAGTCCGGAGACAAGGTGACGAGAGCAGAACCGTTCTCGGCACAGTGGTTAGGGCTCGAAGGCATGGATAAGGGCAATGTTGATGTGCTGATTGCACCGTGGAATGAAGAGTATTTCAACGAGTGCGAGAACTTCCCACAGTCGAAATTCAAGGATATGGTGGATGCAAGTTCGTCGGCATTTACAGAGTTGGAGAGTGGTGCTACATACTCAGCACCGCCTAAGGATAGCCAGTTAGGCAAGAGCAGTTATTGGAATAAGTGAGGTGAGAACAGATGGCTAACAAAGAAATCGGTCGCATAGGTCAGCGACGCTACGGAGGAACAATCTACGAGGAGTTCCTTCATGAACTGAGAGGCACACGAGGAATAGAGGTCTACCGTGAAATGTCTGAGAATGACGATGTGGTAGGTGCGATCCTCTTCGCTATCGAGATGCTGGTAAGACAGTGCGACTGGAATGTAGAGCCGGGAGGCGACACCGCAAAGGACAAAGAGGCTGCAGAGTTCGTAGAAAGCTGTATGCACGATATGCAGGACACCTGGACGGACACAATTTCGGAAATCTTATCTTTCCTCACTTACGGTTGGAGCTTCCACGAGATCGTGTATAAGCGCCGTATGGGAAATACGAAGAACCCAACCACGAAGAGTAAGTACACGGATGGTTTGATTGGATGGAAGAAGTTACCTATCAGAGCGCAGGAAACGCTCTACAGATGGGAATACGACAACGATGACAATCTGCTGGGAATGACTCAGATGCCGCCTCCGGACTTTGGTACCTACACGATACCAATGAGTAAGGCTTTGCTGTTCCGTACAAAGAGCAGGAAGAACAACCCGGAAGGACGAAGCATTTTGAGAAATGCTTACCGATCCTGGTACTTCAAGAGAAGAATCCAGGAGATTGAAGGAATCGGCATTGAAAGAGACCTTGCAGGACTCCCGGTAATGCACGGACCGGAAGGGTTAGACCTTTGGAACGATGATATTGAGGACAACAAGCAGACACGAATTGCGTTGGAAAATATGGTAAAGAGTATTCGCCGAGACGAGATGGAAGGTGTGGTACTTCCGGCAGGATATGAGTTGGAGCTGTTAAGTTCCGGCGGCACCCGACAGTTTGACACGAATGCGATCATCAACCGCTACGATACCCGAATTGCAATGACGGTACTGGCGGATTTTATTTTCTTAGGGCATTCAGAGACCGGTTCCTGGGCGTTGAGTTCCGATAAGACGGAGTTGTTCGCTATGGCAATCGGTGCATTCCTAGACATGATCTGCGAGACATTCAACAGCCATGGCATCCCGCCGTTGATCGATATTAACGGTGAACATTTTGCAGGCATCACGGAGTACCCAAAGATGTCCCACGGCGACATTGCAGATGTGGACGTAACGAAGGTCGCGGCATTCATCAAGGATATGACTGGCATCGGAATCTTAGTACCGGACGACGGACTGGAAGATTACATTCGCCAGGTCGGACACCTGCCGGAGAGGACAACGGACGACAGAACAGTAGACCAGCGGCGTAAGCAACAGGCGGAGCAGAACCAGCCACCGGAGCCTGAGACAGCCGCAGGAAGCGATGGAAACGACGAAGGCGAAGAAATCCCCGACAATGTGGCGGAAGCCGCTAAAAGGCGATTAGGAAAGAGCGGTGCAAATGGCAATAAGGTTCATACGGCCAAAGCGAATACGCAAGGCAAAGACACCGGGCAGTCAAGAAGTCCTACGCAGACTTGAAGAGTACCTGCAGAACGAATGTGACGAACCGGTTGAAATCCTATGCGGGTTTTGGCAGGATCAGCAGGATGCCATCACGTACCAGGAACTCCGAAAGGCAGTAGCGGACGGAAGCCTCAGCAAAGAGACATTAGAGGCTTGGCAACAGGATTACTCAGTGCTTGTTGCCGAGAGATTACAGTCAATGTGGACGCAGGCAATGACAGCGGGACCAACCGGGCAACCAATCCTGGACGGTCTCGCTTTTGAGTTTGACACTCAGACACCTGGCGTTCTCGACTGGATCGGTGAAAGAGGAGCTGAGTTTGTTACCCGATGCACAGAAGAACAGAAGGACGCAATAGCGGCACTCCTGGAAAAGAAAATGAGAGAGAGCCATACAGTAGATGAACTGGCAAGGCTTATTCGTCCGTGTATCGGTCTGACAGAGGGCGATGCAAGAGCAAATGCCAGGTATTATGACAATATCGTGGCTACGATGCGAAAAGAGTATCCGAGAATGAAGATTGAGAGCATCCGCCGGAAGGCATTGGACGCTTCTCAGAAATATGCAGAGAAACAGCACCGGGCCAGGGCGTTCACAATCGCTCAGACCGAGAGTGCTTTTGCTTATAACCGTGGAGCCGATGAAGGCATACGCCAGGCACAGGGCGAAGGGTATCTTGGAACGATGGTAAAGAGATGGAGTACATCCGGAGACGATTCGGTGTGCGACATCTGCAATGCGCTGGAAGGTACTGAGGTAGATATGGACTCCGACTTTGATTTCAAAGGAAAGGTTCTGTTTGCAGGACAACATATGTTACCACCTGCACACCCGAGATGTGCCTGCGCTATCGAGTATATCGAAGTGGCTGCACCGAGAGGAAGGAAGTGAGAAAGTGAAGAAGTTCTCTGATTTCATCAAGAAGTCTGCAGAACCGCAGAAGAAAGAGCCTGCCAGCAATGTGATTAAAGGCAGGTTTAAGATTGCCAAGTCCGACGACGACAAGCACCTGGCATTTGGCTGGGCGAATGTGGCTATCCGTGCTGACGGAGAAGAGATTGAGGACTGGCAGGAGGATATCATCGAGCCGGAAGAACTGGAAAACGCAGCATACCAGTATGTATTACTCTATCGTGAAGGCGGAGAAATGCACGAAAGAGGCGGAGCTGCAGTCCTGGTTGAATCCGTGGTATTCACGGAAGAGAAAATGCAGGCAATGGGAATCCCGGCAGGCACTCTTCCGATTGGTTGGTGGATCGGCTTCAAAGTAACCGACGAGGATGTATGGGAAAAGGTTAAGGACGGCACATATCCGATGTTCTCAATCGAAGGAGAAGCCGAGAGAGTCGAAGTAGAAGATGAAAACACCTTGTAAAAATGGGGCGTATTGAGTTTTTCAGCAGTCTTAACCTTATAATTCCACATACGAGAGTGTAATAAGGGCATAGGTAGTTCACATTATGGAGACAAATCTAAGCAAAAAGAACAAATTGATAAAACAGATCAGCAAGGCATCCGATATGGTGCCTTTTTCTGATTTCCTGCTCGAATTTATGGACCGCTACGGTTTGAATAACCTGCAAGAGTCCACAGTAGAGCAGTTAGAAGAGTTTATCAGCAACAGAAACATCATTCCGTTATTAGGAGAGGCACCGCAAAGGTGTCTTTTTTAATATAAATCTTGCGGAAAGGAGGAAGCAAAGTGGCAACAAAGTTAAAAAATCTCAGAATCAGCAAGGTTGATTTTGTAGATGAAGGTGCAAATCCGGATGCTCACATTAAGCTAACAAAGAGTAAAGGCGAAAAGGGGCAGTCCACAGGAGAGAATGGCGATAAGAATGGTTTTGTCAGCCGATTGTTCGGTTTCATCGGCAAAAAGGCCGGCATGAACCAGGAAGAGATCGACAGTGCAGTAGAGGAAGTTCTGAAAGGCAACTCTGTTAGTTTCAACGAGCGTTTCAATGAAATCAAGAACAGAAAGATTGCTGATGAAATTTGGGATATATGCTACGCACTGCAGGCAAGCCTCTGTTCGATTCTGAATGACGAGGAGCTGGATAGCACCGGCGCAGCAACAGCGATGAATGAGAGCCTTGACGAGTTCACTGCAGTAGTGAAGGAAGCGATTAGCAACTGGTCCGGCGGAAAGGTAATCAACATCGTAAAGAGTGACGAGGTGACGGAGAGTGACCTGGCAATGATGAAGTCTGCGGCTGCAAGGCTGAATGACAACATCGAGAAGGCACAGACCGCCGCTGGAAAGCCTGCCGGTGAAGGAGACGATCCGGAGGTAGACACAGAGGACAAAAAGGACCAGGGCAAAAAGAAACAGTCGAAAGGAGACAACGAAGATATGAAGATCGACAAGAGCAAAATGACCCAGGCTGAGCTTCTCATTCTCGAAGATATTGAGAAGAGATACGGCGTGGAAGACGACCCGGCTCAGACAGAGCAGACTCCGGAGGGAAAACCTGCGGTAACAAAGTCTGTTGAGAAGCCTGAGCAGAACCAGGAAACACCTGCAGATGGCGAGGACATCTACAAGGGACTCAATCCTGCTGTTAAGGCAGAAATCGAAGCACTCAGAAAGTTCCGTGAGGATGCTGAGAACAGAGAACTTGAAGC
>OHOK01001163.1_pt1 | contig 10823 bp, 9 predicted proteins | sample 1569731 | NCBI WGS metagenome assembly OHOK01 (sample SAMEA3879559, study PRJEB24766) | human gut metagenome | biome: human-associated habitat; feature: feces | place: USA | collected 1985/1987
TTCCGATACCCTTGTATTCGTTGAAATAAGTTTGAAAGCAATATATTCTAACCTTAACCGCTGAATATAATCACCGACATTCTCTCCAACAACATCTTTGAATACTCTCCGGAAGTGATACATAGACATACAAGCTACATGAGATAAATTGTCACAATTTAAGTCCTCAAATAAATGCCTGTTAATATATTCTTGAACATTCATTATAAGGTCATAGTGTATATGGGCAGTGTTTATCTTTTGCTTCCACCGCTTTAGATTGGGCAACCTGTCGGATAACACATTTCGTAATTCGTACCAGCAATTTGATTATAAGAATCGGAGAAAAGTCCCCAAAGATAAATGAGGTACTCCATTGAGAAATTAAAAAGATATTTGCCGGAGTTCAAACAACAAGAACAAAATTCTTGATTGAGTGTACCATCAGAATTTGTTCCATATTCTGTAATACCCTCAATATCTAATGGCATACCACAACTTTGGCAATATTTGGTTTCTATGTCTGTTTCCATTGCTGTTTCTATTATTGAGAGCAAAGTTACTCAATCTGTTACGAAATCAGTTACCCTAAATAGTCATTTTTGAAATAAGCTGCAAAATCGTAACCTGTGTATATCAGATGTGCAAACTTACTTATACTGCAAATTGTCAATTGCTCTCTGAATCCCGTCCAAAAAGCGGGAAGCGTGCGCCCCGTCCATTTGCGTGTGGTGGAACTGGAAAGAAACGGTAAGTGTCGTTTTCAGCAGGCGGCGTTTGTATTTTCCCCAAATAAGAAACGGATTATTAAAAATGCCGCTATACATCCCGACAGCACCGTCTATTTCATATTGTGCCAATGCGGAAGTTCCGATAACCATGCTTTCCGTCAAGTCGTGATTGACGCAACTTTCAGCCACTTGTTTGGTAAGTTGCAGATAGTGTTGGTTAAACAAAGATACATCATCACAGAAAGGAATATCACACGAACTTACCTCGCCCTTTCTGTTGGCGACAATGGTGTTTACTGCAATGGTGTCGTACTGCATCAGTTTACCGTCAACGGGCAGCAGATAAAATTCTTTCACGCTCCTTGCGGCTTTGCCGATGCACCAGCACATCAACATATTAAACTTCATGCCTGATTTCCGGCTGATTTTCACAAAGCGTGACACATTGAGTGTCTTAAAGAACGTCACCATTGGCATAGGTGCGTTCATCCACATTTCAAAGGCGTATGCCCGGCTGGTTTCTTGGGGATTTACTTCTTTCATACTTAATGCTATTTTCATTTAATGAATCAGGTAGCAAAAGTAGGGGAAGCGTTTGAACCCGGATAGAACAAACGGGACATTTATACGGGATTGGTGAACAAATCGGAATATGGATTTGATATTTTCAGCAAAGACACGGGCGTATATCCGCAGAGTTTCTTGAACTCCCGAATAAAGTGCGACTGGTCAGCATAACCGCTGGTGTATGCTATTTGTGCCTGATTGATTTCTTTACCCGCTTGATGCTGCATCTGCGCCAAAGCCTTTTGGAAGCGGACGATACGGGTATATTCTTTGGGATTGATACCTACAAATGAATGAAACAACCGCTCAAACTGTTTTTTACTTAGGCAGGCAATGGAAGATAATTCGTTTACAGAGATTTGCGGAGTGATATATATTCGCTGTATGGCGGCATCTATTCTTTTAATTCTGTGTGTGGTATCAGCTAAATTATCGGCAATTTGTGACAACAGCCATTTTTCTATATAGCTTATGCAAATAGAATTATTCTCACAGTCGAATATTCGTGTAGCCAGTTCATTCAAACTTTTGTTTTCAAGGCTGTAACCGGACACTTCTCGATTATAAAAGAGTGAAGTCGGTATGTTCAGAAACATACTCATAGCGTGAGGGTGGAATACAACCACTATCATTTCTATATTTCCGTCTGCATATAGGTGTGACGAGAAATTAACTTGTCCGCTGACAGTCAGTTTGTCTTGTGTAACATTCAGTTCAGGGATATATAACGGTGCTTGCTTATGGAAAATGATTTGAGAGCAACCGATAGGATAAGTAAAGGCATCCAGCGGTCGATTGCTCTTGAATGCCCAATAATATCTTATATAAGGTTGCAGCAACTTACATGGCTTGTAAAATTTGAACTCCTCTTGAATCATTTTACAAAGGTACTTATTTTAGTAGTATCTTGTTTATTACAAAGTAGTTTTTAGTGCAAGGTGCAAGTATATATCTATATATATAGCTTGCACCTTGCACTAACCGCAGAATATTTATTTTCAATGATTTGCATTTATCAAAAGAAAGCCGTATCTTTGAACCGTAGTTTTAGGCAGACAACGAACAGCCAAAAGGTGACAGAAAAGTGTTTTCTTGTAACCTAAGTTGTACCCCCTAAGGCTTTGACATATTGATAACGCATTGAATTTGAAAGATATGGGGGAGTGGGTTCATAACCCTGTCTCTCCGCAGAGCTCCAAAGACAAAAAGGATTCAAAGTATGACAAATCCCGTAAAACCTTGATTTTACGGGATTTTTTATTTCTCTTCTCGGACATCTATCAGTAATTTGGGTTATATAATCAGTAATCTGGATACCTATGTAATAATAATACCCGCTACTTTTGTATCGCTATAACAATTGGATTTATATGTTTCAACTAAATAATATATCGTATGAAAAGATTGGTATTGTTTATGATGGCAGTTATGCTGTTGTCTATTATTGTTAACGCACAGAAAAAAGGTGGTAAGACACTGGTAGCTTATTTCTCGGCAACGGGAACAACGGCAAGGGCTGCCAAGTTGGTGGCAGAAACTGTCGATGGGACTCTCTACGAAATACAGCCTGCGAAAAAGTACACGGCTGCTGATTTGGACTGGCACGACAAAGCTTCGCGCAGCAGTGTGGAGATGTCGGATTCCAAATCGCGTCCTGCATTGTATTCTAAATTGGGGAGTCTCGCGGAGTATGATACCATTTATATCGGTTTTCCTATTTGGTGGAATTTGGCTCCAAGAATCGTCAATACATTTATAGAAAGCGGTGATTTTGCAGGTAAAACGGTTATTCCATTCGCCACTTCGGGAAGCAGCAGTATTTCTAATGCAGAAAAGGAATTGCAGACGAATTACCCCGGCATAAACTGGGGAAAAGGCAGGCTGCTGAATGGAGCGAGCCGGGAAACTGTCAAGCAATGGATTAAGAAATGAATTTCCAACCGAAACTTAAAGAAGTAGAGATGAAGAACATGGTAAAAAACATATGTGCGGCGATGGTTATTAGCCTTTGTGCTGCAGGACATTTGTTTGCAACAGAAAATAATCCTAATAATGATAATAAATTTATGGAAGAGAATTTGAATCTGATTCAGGAGTGGGACAAGACATTTCCACAGAGTGATAAAGTAAACCATAAGAAGATAACTTTCCACAACCGTTACGGCATTACACTTGCTGCCGATTTGTATGTACCCAAGAATGTGACGGGTAAATTGCCTGCCATTGCCATCAGTGGTCCGTTTGGTGCCGTGAAGGAACAAGCTTCGGGCTTGTATGCGCAGACATTGGCAGAACGTGGATTTCTGACGATTGCTTTCGATCCATCCTATACGGGAGAAAGTAGCGGCCAGCCCCGTTATGTGGCTTCGCCGGACATCAATACGGAAGATTTCAGTGCAGCGGTCGATTATCTTTCCACCCGTGATGATGTAGATGCAGAGCGTATCGGCATTCTCGGTATTTGTGGATGGGGAGGCATGGCGCTTAATGCAGCGGCTATCGATACTCGCATCAAGGCTACAGTTACGGCAACCATGTACGACATGAGCCGGGTCAATGCTAACGGTTATTTCGATTCTATGAATGCCGATGCACGGCATGAATTGCGGCGCCAGCTTAATGCTCAGCGTACGGAGGATTATAGAAACGGTACATTTGCTCTTGGAGGAGGTGTAGTAGACCCGTTGCCTGCCGATGCTCCACAATTTGTGAAGGACTACCATGCCTATTATAAAACACCGCGCGGCTATCATAAGCGGTCACTCAACTCGAATCACGGATGGAACAAGACTTCACCGCTTTCGTTCATCAATATGCCTATCCTTTCATATAGTGATGAAATCCGTAGTGCAGTGTTGATGCTGCACGGTGAGAAGGCCCATTCACGTTATTTCAGTGAAGATGCTTTTAAAAAGTTGCAGGGTGATAATAAGGAACTGCTGATTATTCCCGGTGCAAACCATGTAGACTTGTATGACAATATAGAGGTAATTCCATTCGGCAAAATAGAGAGATTCTTCAATGAAAATCTTCGATGACCGCCTTTAATGTGTTAGGAACCGGACGTACTTTTCTTTAGCCTGGTTCAGCAACTCCTCTTTCAGGCAGATGTCTTTCCGGAAAAGCGAATGCTCCGGGAAGATTTCTTTTTTCTTGGACGCCTTGTTCCAATTTCCTACTACATGCCCCTTATAGAGAAGTACCGGAAAGAACAATCCGTTGTTGGTGAAAGCTTTGGAATAGTCCTCTTTGGGTAGGACGTCCGTCCGGTCCTTGTATCCTATCAGGTATTCGTCGTAGGAGGGAAGAAGGTGCAGGTTGCCGGTCGCCTTTCCAGATGTCCGGCAGGAGTCATGGATGTACCATGTCTGGCTGTTCCATTGTTCGGACATCAGTTCCGGTTCTATCAGAGAAATGGCTTGCCTTGCTTCCGTTAAAGGCAAACCAGACCACCAGGAGAAGTCTTGCAGGGTAGCGGGGGCATGGCTGCGGAAATAGGCTGTAGCCAGACGGGCCAGCGCTTCTTCTTTCGTCAGTTCGGGGGTAGGTGGAACTCTTTCGTCCAGAAGGGCATAGGTGTGTTGCCGTCCATGGCATTCTCCGCTGCACACAATTCCTTCGACTTCGGCACGCGACATAAAGCGGGTCATGTGGTAGTTGTCTGCAAGCAGTCCCGAACGTTCAAAATGTTCCGCAATCTCTTGTTTCGTCAGGCTTCGCTTCCCGCTGAGGATATTCCCAAGTACGGTATGGCTTCTGTCATATTGCTGTTCCGTGATTTCCAGACCATGTCCTTTTGCATAAGAATCATTGGCGGATTTGATGCGTTGTGCAGAGAGTTTCAGTATCCAACGAATGTCTTCTGCTGCTACCAGGTGCCATGTGGGACGCATTATGTGGGTTCTCAGTATTTCCCCTTGATGCAGGGCTTTTTCCACGGCTTGAATTCCCGGTGACTTCAGCCGCATACCTACGGCCCATTTCACCATTGTATAGTCTTGTGCCTGCATGGCGCCCATCCAGGAGACCAGCTCTTTCGGGTGGCCGAAGAGTGGAGTGGACAGTTGCTGGTTCTGTAAGCGTATTTCAGGGATTCTCATGTCGGTATGGTATTCGTTTGTATCAATAGGAATCGCAAAGATAAGAAAAGCAGGTCATCGCAGGGTATATTGTGTCCGCAATTATATTCTTTTGTTTCTTTTAACAGCTACTAATATAGCTATCTTTTATTTTTGCAACGCACAAATTGGGAAAATATTCATAATTAAATAACCATAAGAACTTTTTTATGACTATGAGAACAAATTGTATTTTATTGTTAGTTATTTTGTTGGGAGCCTTTCCCTTAAATCGTGTACATGCCGATGAATCTGGAAGCATAATTCTGTACACTCCTTACACAAAAATTTCCGTGACGCCCGGAGCGTCCATTGATTACAGCATTGATTTGATTAACAACACGGACGGGGTTACAAATGCAAATCTCTCGGTCAGCGGATTGCCGGGCAGTTGGAAGCATGAAATCAAGTCAGGCGGCTGGACCCTCAGCCAGCTTTCTGTACTGCCCCAGGAAAAGAAAACGTTCAATTTGAAAGTGGAAGTTCCTCTAAAAGTAAATAAAGGAAGTTATCATTTCACAGTATTTGCCGGAGAAACCAAACTGCCGCTGGAGGTGGTCGTGGCCCAGAAAGGAACTTACCAGACCGAGTTCACTACCGACCAGCCCAATATGCAGGGCAATTCCAAGTCCACCTTTACCTTCAATGCCACTTTGAAAAACCAGACGGCCGACCAGCAGCTGTATGCGCTGATGGCCAATGCCCCCAGAGGCTGGAGTGTCGTGTTCAAGCCCAACTATAAGCAGGCCACTTCTGCCCAGGTGGAAGCGAACAGCAGCCAGAATGTGAGTATAGAGATTGTCCCTCCCGCCAATGTGGAAGCCGGCAATTACAAGATTCCGGTACGTGCGGCTACCGGTACGACTTCTGCCGACTTGGAGCTGGAAGTTGTTGTCACGGGTTCCTACGAGATGGAATTGTCCACGCCCAGAGGATTGTTGAGTACCGAAATCACAGCGGGAGATGTGAAGCGTATCGAGTTGGTGGTCCGGAATACCGGCTCTTCATTGTTGAAAGATATCCAGCTTTCTGCCAATAAGCCCGTGGACTGGGAAGTGTCTTTTGAGCCTTCGAAGATTGATATGCTGAAGGCGGGGGAAACGGCCAATGTCGTAGCTACCATGAAAGCATCCAAAAAGGCATTGCCCGGAGATTATGTGGCTACCATGACGGCCAAAACTCCTGAAGTGAATACAGACGCCCAATTCCGCATTGCCGTGAAAACCCCGATGATATGGGGATGGGTGGGCGTTTTGATAATAATCGTTGCCATAGGTGCCGTATGCTATCTGTTCCGTAAATATGGAAGGAGGTGAGCATGGACGAGCGAGTGATTGCATTGACAGACTTGACCAAGCAGTATGGGCGCTTCACTGCCGTAGACCGCATTTGCTTGACTATCCGTAAAGGGGAGATTTTCGGATTATTGGGGCCAAACGGCGCCGGCAAGTCAACTACCATCCTGATGATGCTGGGACTGACGGAACCCACTTCCGGCTCTGTGGAGATTTGCGGTATCGACTCTACCAGGCATCCTATCGAGGTAAAGCGGAAAATAGGCTATCTGCCCGAAGATGTGGGGTTTTATGATGACATGACCGGTCCGGAAAACCTTATATATACTGCGCGTCTCAATGGCATTTCGGATGCCGAAGCGAAAGTCAGGGCGCTGGAGCTGATGGAGCATGTGGGGCTTGCCGGACAGATGAAAAAGAAGACCGGGAAATATTCGCGCGGTATGCGCCAGCGATTGGGACTGGCGGACGTGCTTATCAAAAATCCGGAAATTATAATCCTGGATGAACCTACTTCGGGAATAGACCCTGCCGGTGTTCAGGAGTTCATCGAGCTCATTAGGCAGTTGAGCCGGAAGGAGGGACTGACCGTCTTGTTCTCTTCCCACCACCTGGACCAGGTGCAGAAAGTTTGCGACCGCGTGGGACTGTTCAACAGCGGGAAGCTGGTCACCTTGATTGATATGTCTGATTTGAAGGACAAGCATCAGGAATTGTCTGATATTTATAACCATTATATGGAGGAAGGAGGGGAAAGGCATGAATAAAGTCAATTATCCTTTTTGGGTAGTCGTCAACAAGGAAATATCCGACCATGTGAAAAGTTGGCGGTTCATTATCTTGATGGGAATCATTTTGCTTACGTGCATGGGCTCACTCTATACCTCGCTTACCAACATCGGTGCCGCCATCAAGCCCAATGACCCGGACGGTTCGTTCCTTTTCTTGAAGTTGTTCACAGCCTCGGACGGCACATTGCCTTCTTTTGTGCAGTTTATCAACTTTCTGGGGCCATTGTTGGGGATTGCGCTGGGATTCGATGCTATAAATTCGGAACAGAACAAGGGGACGTTGAGCCGTATGCTGTCACAGCCCGTTCATCGTGATTGCATTATCAATGCCAAGTTCGTGGCTGCATTGATTGTGATAGGTATAATGCTGTTTGTACTGGGATTCCTCGTAATGGGCTGCGGGTTGATAGCGATAGGCATTCCTCCCACAGCAGAAGAATTTTGGAGGATTGTATTCTTTCTCATAATCAGTGTATTCTATGTGGCATTCTGGCTGAATCTGGCCATTCTGTTTTCGCTTTGCTTCCGTCAGGCGGCCACCTCGGCATTGGCTTCGGTGGCGGTATGGTTGTTTTTCAGCGTGTTCTATACGATGATTGTCAACCTGGTTGCCAAGGCGTTGAGCCCCTCGCAGCTGGCATCTCCTTATCAGATAGTCAGTTACCAGAAATTTATTCTCGGTCTGATGCGTCTGGCACCTAGCGAACTGTTCAATGAGGCGACCACAACGCTGCTGATGCCTTCCGTCAGAAGTTTGGGGCCGCTCACTATGGAGCAGGTTCAGGGGGCCATTCCCAGCCCGCTGCCATTGGGACAGAGTCTTTTGGTGGTGTGGCCGCAGCTCACCGGACTGATTGCAGCTACTGTCATCTGTTTTGCTCTTTCGTATGTCATATTCATGAGACGGGAAGTCAGATCACGGTAATGATAAGTATGTTTTATTGAGTGTTGAAAGTCCGTTCCGGCATTGGTTGCTTGAACGGACTTTTAATATTATTTGCCCGAACATTTGGTAATTCCAAAAACTTCCCTTACTTTTGCGCCCCGAACAAGGAGAGGTGCTCGAGTGGTTGAAGAGGCACGCCTGGAAAGCGTGTATACCCCTAAAGGGTATCGGGGGTTCGAATCCCCCTCTCTCCGCTAAAATAGAAAAATTAAAATCGTAAGTCTCTGAATTTTAATGGTTCAGGGACTTTCTTTTTTCTGTTACTCCCTCTTTTTTAGGATACCTCATAGCAGAAGACTTTAGGAGTTCTGTAAAAAGAAGAAAGAATTAGTGTTTCAAGTTACTTATGTTAGAAATTATTTTCTCATTTATTAATAATGTATCTGAATGGAGTGCGTAGTTGCGTAAGTAAGTGACGTGATGTGTATATATACGATATAATTTTCCAAACTTAATTTTATAGCTTGGGATGGAGAACTGCTGGGAGGGATTAAAGTTAATAATAGGATGTAATTCGGTATTTTGCAATGATAATTGTCATGTTTAATACTTAAATAACTGTTGTGCCAAGTTGTACAAGTCATTGCGCCATGTGTACCACGTGTGTCCACCGGGGGCTTCGCTGTACTTGTAGTTGATACCTGCTGCGTCAAACAGTTTCAGCATGGCTTTACAATTGTTGTAAGCGATGTCCTCTGGACCACCTTGCGTGAAATGCAAGGCGTGCACTGTGTGGTTGAAGTCTTGAGCGATGGTCTTGAGGTAGGTGCTGCGTTCGGCGTACATTTTCTTGTTCGTCTCAAACCATCCAGAGCTCAATACCCATAAGTAGCCGAATTCTTTGTAGTGATTCAAGCCTGCTTCCAAAGTTTCCATGCCGCCCATGGAGAGGCCTGCTAAGGCACGATGGTCTTTGTCGGTCAGTACACGGTAGTTGGCTTCGATGTAAGGGATGATGTCATTCATCAGGTCTTTGGCAAATAGAGGTACTTCGTCCATTAGGTTTTCTGTGGCAATGGAGCCGTTGGGCATCACCACAATCATGGGTTGCATTTTGTTCTCGGCTAGTAAATTGTCGAGTATGTTGCCTGCGCAGCCTACCGTAGGCCAAGCAAGGTCAGTATCACCTCCGCCATGTATCAGGTAGAGCACCGGCAATTTTTCCACACTTTTCTCATAACCCGCTGGCGTCCATACGTGCAGGCGACGGGTAGTCTTCAGAGTCTTTGAGTGATAATAACGTTGAGCTATTGCACCATGGGCAACATCTTCCTTCATGGAGAAAAAATCGCCATCTTTTGCCTCCACTTTCAGTACGGCTGAGATTTCATGTGCCTCGGGAGACTTGGGATCGAACACTTTCACACCATCTACTATAAAGTGGTAGCGGTAGGCTCCAGCTTTTACTGGAGGTACGGTCACCGTCCATACACCAGAGACCGATTTCATCACATCTGGCTTCTTTCCCCAAGGAATAATGTCACCCTCGATGTCTACTTTCTTGGCTTGGGGTGCGTAGATATTCAATGCTATCCTGCCGTCACTCAGCACTTTGACTGATTGGAGCGTGTCGTTAGGGGTAGGCGTACGTTGCCATTGTGCTGCCATAGGCATTATGCCGCAAACACAAAAAAATGCTGTTAAAATGAATTTACTCTTCATTGGAATTAATTTTAAGATTATAAATAAGACAGCTATCTCATGGTACGGAAGCAACCGGATGGTAGCCGATATGTATTGCCTTTCCTATTGTCCTACTCTAATAGGACAATAGGAAAAATGCTTGGTTTACTCTGTTAACACTTTGCGTGCTTCGCGGTCAGGGTCGTAGACTACTTCGCACTGGTCGTTCAACATCATCGTGGCTCCCTTGTCCGGTGTATATTGCGGCCATTCAGGCAGGCTTGTGCAATTGGGGCTACCCGTACGCATGAAGCTCAGTAAAGCGTCGGTCATCTTCGTGGAGAGGTCGCGCGGACGCTTGCCTCCCCCCGTATGGGTAAGCATAACGTCGGTATTCTTCAGCCAGAAACTGATGTCCAGACAATGGAAGGAACGCATGCGCCCGTCGAATAAGGGTGGCTCCCAGCCGAACCATGCTAAATAGACCGGTGCGCTTTGTTGTGCCTTGGCATTGATGGCTTCAATCACTTTCTCACGGGAGCTCATTATCAAGCCGAGCAATTCAATAGGTTTCTTGTCGGGAAATGCTTTTTCATAAGCCAATACAATATTCTCACCGTTTTTACCTTTCATTTTGTCCACCATTTCCACCAGTTGCGTTCTATTCATTTTTTCGAGGGTAGCATTGTCGCGGCTTATGGAGAACTCGCATGTAGTGGTGCTGAATAGCATGGGGACATGGGCCGAGGGAGCTTCCGGATCGGTATAAAATG
>OHOK01001174.1_pt1 | contig 10755 bp, 6 predicted proteins | sample 1569731 | NCBI WGS metagenome assembly OHOK01 (sample SAMEA3879559, study PRJEB24766) | human gut metagenome | biome: human-associated habitat; feature: feces | place: USA | collected 1985/1987
CGTTCCTTCATGGATGTTAGTACTCATTAAGCGTATCCTTGAAAAGACCGGTAAACAATCGCTGGAAGAAATATGGCCCAATCTGGAAGTCTTCTTCCATGGTGGTGTTGCTTTCACCCCTTATCGTGAACAATATAAAGAAGTGATCCGATCACCCAAAATGCATTATGTAGAAACATACAATGCCTCCGAAGGGTATTTCGGTACGCAAAACGATCCGAATGATCCGTCCATGCTGTTGATGATCGACTACGGTATATTCTATGAGTTCATCCCATTGGAAGATGTAGGTAAAGAGAATCCCCGCATCTACTGCCTGGAAGAAGTGGAAGTGGACAAGAATTATGCATTGGTTATCTCTACTTCTGCGGGTTTGTGGCGCTATATGATTGGAGACACCGTGAAGTTCACGCAAAAGGATCCATATAAATTCGTCATCACCGGACGTACCAAGCATTTCATCAATGCTTTCGGTGAAGAATTGATTGTGGATAACGCGGAAAAAGGTTTGGCAAGGGCTTGCGAGGCTACCGGAGCATTGATTTCCGATTATTCGGCTGCTCCTGTATTTATGGATGCCAATGCTAAATGCCGTCACCAATGGTTGATTGAGTTTGTACAGGCACCGGACAGTATAGAGAATTTTGCCAAAATACTGGATGATACACTGAAAGAAGTGAATTCCGATTATGAAGCAAAACGACAGAAGAACATTGCCCTGCAACCTCTGGAGGTGATTGTTGCCCGCAAAGACCTATTCCATGACTGGCTGGCACAAAAAGGAAAGTTGGGTGGACAACACAAAGTTCCGCGTCTCAGCAATACAAGGGAATATATCGAGGAAATGCTGGAACTGAACAACTGATTCCTGCAATAGCATAGGACAATACGATAATAAATAAGAAAGGCCGCATCAGACAAAACCGATGCGGCCTTTTCCATTTTTGTTCCATGCCTTGAAACTCACAGTTTCATTACTTGAAACCAACAGTTTCATGCCTTGAAACTGCGAGTTTCACGCCGAGAAACCAGTAGTTTCACACCGAGAAACTAACAGTCATCCCAGACTATCAGAAATTATAAGCCAATCCGATGCCCAGTATCTCCTTGAACTGTACCTTCGGCCCTCTTTCAACGCCCTCATCATTAAAGGTTTTCACATCATTATCATACTTCAGTGTCATATTCAGGGTTGCTGATAGCACTTTATTGATCTTCATACTGATGAGCACATCCCAGTTGACATCCACATTACCAAAGTCTTTATTATAAGGAGTGAAGAAATCGGCTGTAGTAATCAGATTCACATTTTCCATGACAGGTAGCTCTGCACGGGCTTTCAGGAAAGCTCCGGCTTCGATCTTAAAGTGATCCCCCGGATCAACACCAAAAGAACCTAAATCAGAAAGATAATCATCGCTCACAAAGGTCATCTTTGTGGAGACAGGTGAAAGGAATATAGAATAATTACTCTTCGGACGATATTCCATACCCAATGCCACATTAGAATAGGCGGGAGCAAAGAAGTTAGATATATAGTGACTCTTGTCCGGATAATTATATCCTTTGGCAAACTGAGTATTCAAATCAGCCATAAGCGTATAATACCAAACTTTAGTGGCTGCATAGCCCAACTGGGTAGATAATCCTATTTTATCGGAACTCTTTCTCATCCCTTGCGATTTGGTTTTCGAAAGACCATAATCCAGCACCAGGTTCGTCACCCATAGCCAGTTTCCGCTCTTATGTGTCAGTGACCCATTCAGGTAAGCATTCCCGGCAATAGAATTCTCACCACCGGCCGACCAGTTTGTCATTGCAGTTTGCGACATATTTATACCTGTCACACCCTTCAGTACCCAAGCTCCTTCTTTATATCCCTTATCGTCCGTTTGGGCAGAGACGATTGTTGCCAAAGTGGCAAATAGTATCATTAAATATATACGTTTCATACTGTTATTCGTTTTAATTGTTCCGCAAAACAAAGACGTCTTTGTATTTCAAACAGAGTAAACTATTTTTTTGTTCAGAAACAAATAAAAGAATGATTGTACGGAAATTACAGGATGATACCTCCTCCCAGCAACAGACCTGCCTCATCGTAAAATGCCGCAGCCTGTCCGGAAGCAATGGATTCCAGTGGTTCGAGCAATAGCACATGCAAGAGATTCTCATCCGTTATACTGACAGTGCAGTGATTAGCTTGCTTCCGATAGCGAATCCTGACAATGACATCCTCGGAATTCAGTAAACGGGAAGTATCCACAATATTCCAGTCTTTCAACAGCATTTCCTCTTTGTAAAGAGAAGCCAGAGGCGCAAGTATCACTTCGTTCCTCTCTTTATGTATCTCTTTTACGAAAACAGGACGGTTCAGATGAATACCCAATCCTCTGCGCTGACCAATCGTATAGAAAGGATATCCTTCGTGCCAACCTAAAAAAGTCCCGCTTTCATCGAGAAATTGTCCTTTTCCCGGCAAAGCATTCTGCGGAACTTCACGCTGCAAGAAAGAGCGGTAATCCATCGGGCAGAAGCATACACCAAGACTATCCTTTTTGGTTGCTGTCCGTTCAAAGCCCCGCTTAGCAGCATAGGCACGCACTTCATTTTTAGTCCAGTCACCCATTGGAAGGAGCATACGTTCTAAAATGTTCTGTTGCAGTCCCCAGAGGAAGAAAGTCTGATCCTTATCACGGTCGGCAGCCGGGGCTATAAAGTAATAGCCATCCCGGAAAACTTTACGTACGTAGTGTCCGGTAGAAATCCAATAAATGCCCATTTCATCGGCAATCTTTGCCAGCAACGGCCATTTCAGTTCATTGTTGCAGAGAGTACAGGGAACAGGGGTACGGGCGGAAAGATATTCATCTACGAAATAGCGGATAATGCGTTCACGGAATAATTCGCGGGCATCATAGATGATGTGCGGGATATTCAGACGGGAAGCGAGATTACGGGCATCATCCAAAGATTCTTCAAAGCCTTCCGAATCATAGAAACGAAACGTCACACCGGTTACTTCATAACCGGCCTCTTGCAACAGCATGGCGGCAACAGAACTATCTGTGCCTCCGCTCATACCTAATAATACACGCTTAGCAGACTTCATGAGTACAAAAATAAGAATTATTTCTCTGGCAAAGAATAAACATATATATGAATCTGTGGTGAACTTACACCCATCAGTAATATGAAATAAGTTCAGCCGCTGTCGCACTTATTATACAATAAAGAAGCGGGAGAATGTTCTTTCCAGTCTTTCAACCTTCCAGTACATCTCCCGCTTATGATGAAGAGAATCTCTATCTTATTCTTCTTTTTCCAGTTTTCCGGCTTTCACTTCTTCAAAAGTAGGATTGAAAGCATTGCCAATTACTTCCCACGCTTCAGCATCGTTCAGCCCCGCAATAACTTTTGCCAATCCCTTATAAGAAATCAGTCCCATCTGTTTTTCAATATACACCGACTCGGCAGATTCCAGGTTTTCAAAGCAATCCAGATTGGTAATCACTGTATTAGGATTGCTTCCGGTAGCACCACCTATCGTTAGTTTCAGAGTACCCACACGCTTCAAAGCAGGCAGATTAATACTTTCCAGCATAGCAGGAACTCCATTTGTAAAACAAGTACCGATGCTGCACACGCCTGTTACTTCCTGCAAAGCAGGCAAACTCAGAGTTTTAAGTACTCCCCCATAAGTAAAGCTACCTACTTTGGCCAGCTTCGGAAACTGAACAGGTTGCACTACATTGTTCACATAAGAACCTTCCTGAAGACTCATAGCCCCCGTTACCTCTTCCAGATCTTCAAAACTGATTATGGCAAGGTTGGCATTATAACCTTGAGTAACCGTCAATTTTTTAGCCTTCTTCAGACCTGGGAAGGTAAAGTTCGCCTCCTCTTTCACAATTGCAAATTCCAATGAGATCTCTGCATTCTCAAGTCCTTCGAAACGCATTCCTTTACTACCTGACACCGACACTTTTCCCGTGAAAGTATCATCACCTTTCAATAGCAGACCTTCAGGAACAGAGCTCAATTTCAGTTCGTCAATGGTCAAGCCTGTAACATCCATTTCTTTCAGAGCAGCCACATTTCCCAAAGATAAATAAGAGAAATGCGCTCCTTTCAGATTCTTCAGGAAAGATATTTTCTCCAGCTTAGGCAACTGTTCCATTGAAACCCGACTGACAGAAGTCAATGAGCCCAAACCTGTTATATCAGTAACCCCTGGCATGGATGACAAAGAGAATGTCCCTCCGATAGTCTTCAGTGCATTGAATCCGGATAAAACAGTAGCCTCTTCACTATAACCCCCCAAAGAGAATCCGCCACCTACGGTCTCCAATTCGGGACAGGCATTGTCCAGTTGTTTCACATTCGACAATGTGGTCAATTTCAGATCTCCTCCTACACTCTTCAACTTTTTCAACGGCTCCATATCAGGAATGGCAAGATAAGATATAGTAGCGGCACCGTCTACAGTAGTCAATGAAGAAAGATTAAGTTCTCCAAGGCTTTGACAGTGTTCTATGGTCAGTCCGTTTTTACCTACATAAGCAAGCGAGCCTAAATCCAGTTTTTTGACACCATTATTATAAATGCGCATACTGTTGGCTTTCGTCAGTTTAGGGAGACTCACTTCATTCAGATTGTTCATTGGATATTGCAATGAAAAGCTGTATGATATTTCTTCCAACGAACTAAAGAACACGTCCTCCAAATCCGAAAGCGATTCAAGCGAGATAGTAGCCGCGGAAACCAAGGCAGGGAAGTTTATTTTCTTCACCTTCTTGTAGCTTTTCAGAGTCAGCTGATTACCCAGCGTTTTCAGAGCCGGGAAGCTAACTTCTTCCGTCAGTTCAAGCGTTCCGTTCTGTCGTCCGGTAAAGGTGATATCCTTTCCTATAATCTCCAAAGCCGGGAATTCCAATTGTTTGAAGTGGATTGCCTGTAAGGTCAACGTACCGCCCACACTTTCCAGTTTTGGCAGATTCAGTGTGCGAAGCGTATCAGCCGAAAGATACAGATCGCCACCTACCATCTTCAGTTGAGACAGTTCGATGTGTTCCAGTTCCTTGTTACCAAATGCTCCGTTCGTACCGATACGGCCTGCAATCTTCAGTGCTCCTGCCCTTTCCAGATTCTCCAGTCCTGCAACTGAAGTACCTTTGTAAGTAGGATTGATAAGCACCGTTCCGGATACTTCTTTCACACCACTCAGCGCAGCGAAAGAAAGTAACGAATCTTCCTTTACGCTTCCCGTTTCCTTACCGATAATCAGATTTCCTTCTATGCGGCTGATACCACGTGCTGCAAAAGCTTCTACGTCTTCAGCCGTTTCCAGCAGCACATCCCCCTCACCGACAATCAATGTGCGGCTCAGAGAGTAATGATACGTACGTTCCTTACCATTATAAGAGGTTACAGTCAACGTCTGATTTCCTTCCCAATCTGTTATATTCGACGGATCCGGGGTAATCGTGGCAAGCTCACTACACAAAACCTCAGCTTTGGCTCCCTGCACCGAAACACCTTCGGGCACAGACAGAGTCAGTTCATCTTCAGTAATAGTGGCCGCATAGGTCTTTCCATCCTGTAATTTCAGGCTGAATGAAGTGATATAGTTTTCGCTTCCGGAGAAAGCAGAGTCTTCGTCATCGCAACCGGCCAGCAGCGAAATGAAGCCTATCATCAATATGTATGCTAAACTTTTTAGTTTCATATTTTCTTTATTTTATACTTGATTATTCTTCTTCGGCAGGCAGGGTCCATAGTCCATCCTCTGCCAGCTGCTTGTACGTCGGATTATACAGGTTATCCTCAACAATCCAGTTCGTTTCAGGACAACTCTTGATGGCTTTCTTCAATCCCTCATAAGAGGCCAGAGCCTTGTGGTTCACTATTTTGAAGCCACCAATACTCTCCAGAGATACAAGGAAGTTCAAGTCCGTCAGTTTAGTGTTCTGCATATTCTGGGTTTCATTATAACCATAAGGGCGAAGATACAACGTCCCGCCCACCGTTTTCAGTAGAGGATAGTAAAGAACCGGTTCATAAACATTGCCATATTGCTCATAACCTGTCTGAATAAGCAGATTTCCACCTACCTTTTCCAGCTTGGGGAACGAACGTTCATCAGTGGTATTGACACATATCCGAGTATCTCCACCAATTGTTTTCAGTTCGGGGAAATGGAACTCTTTGATATTAGAGTAAAGGTCGAATATACCACCCACTTCTTGCAAGTCGGGCATAATGATCTCCTGAATATTCGAATTATTCCAATAAGAGAAGTCACCAGTGATTTTGTTGATACCAGCTATATTCGTTGTTCCACCATTATTGCTAAGATAGTTGAGCTTTAGAGAACCGATTTCCTTAAAACCCTGGAATTGGGGAGAGAGACCGGACATGACTATGCTTCCGGCAAACACATCATCACCCTTCACGACAGTTGTACTCATGTCCGAACCCTGCAACAGTAATTCTTCCATTTCTACACCGCGCAAATCAATCTCACTCATACCTGAACCTAAAGAGATCTTTCCCACCTTCTTCAATTTAGCCGGCATCTTCACGCTACCGGTAGCTGTCAGACTCAGAGTTCCGCCAATACTTTCCAGCGAAGCCAACTGCTCGGGATTGAATCCGGCAATGGAAATACTGGCATTACCGTCTATCGCCTTCAACAGAGGCATATTCATCTGATTCACTTTCGGGCAACTAAGCGATAATTCACCTAAATGAGTCAGCGCCGGGAAAGAAACTTCATACAGCGGGTTATCTGCAATGCTGAGTTTCCCCGAAATATCCTGTAACTTCGGGCAATAGAGCAACAGAAGAGTTTTTCCGGTCACATTCAAGTCTTTGCAGGACAACAGTTCGCTGAAGTCCAGACGAATGGCTGACATACTCACTTCAATACTTCCTCCTACATGCTTCAAAGACTGGAAAGACATTTTCTCTACCGATGATTTACCTTTCAGCGAAAGGTTACCGCTCACCTGTTGCAATGCGGAAAATTCCGTAGAGACAAAAGGAGCTTACATCGAGAGGTTACCGCCCACACTCTTCAGTGAAGAACAGGAAATATCACCCACAGCCGCGCTCTTTATGTCCAGATCACCCCCTATACGAGTCAGCTTATTCAAATCCACGGTCCACAAACTGTCAGCCGAAATAATCTGGAAAGAACCACCTATCTCTTCCAGATTCTCCAGCCCGGCAAATTCATGCCCACGGTAACGGGTATTAATGGTGATACTACCGGACACCTGCTTCAAGGTTGACAATGCTGCCAGAGACTTAATGGAATCTGTACCCAACTGCTGTCCGATAATCAAACTACCATCCAGATACGAAATACCTTTTGCACCGAAAGCATCCAATTCTTCCTGCGTATTCAGCAAGATGATACCGGTTTCGGGTACACTGCTTCTGCGAGGCGTATAGAGGTATTTGCGTGACTGGCCTGAAAGGGAAGTCACGGTAAAGAACATTTCCTCCTCCCAGTTATACACTGTAGCAGGGTCCGGCTTGATTGTAGCGTTCTCGCTGCACACCACTTGAGCCTTAACATCACTGAGTATCACTTCTTCCGGAATGTTCATCACAATGGTGTCTCCCCGGAAAGAGGCTACAAGAGATTGGTCTCCCTGTTTCAGGGTAAAGGAAGTGATAAAGTTATCAGTTCCCTCAAAAGGATCATTGCTGTCATCGCAGCCCGTGAGACAGGCCAATACGAACAAAATGCTCCCAAGGATATATTTATTCATGATTCTATTTGTTTTAAATTACTAAATCAAGGTTTCAATCGCAAGTCCATAGCAGCAGAAGATTCGGTAGAAATCTCACCTACAGCTGCTCCTTGTCCCATTTGTGCCGTATGAACTTTCACAAAGTCGATGTATTTCAGATTAGCCGGGCTGCCGTCCTGCTGAATGGCGTTCTCAATACGGAATCCGGTCGGATCATTTATATTGTCCACATATCCCCAGTCAAAGCCCCAATTAGTTTCAATACCTTCCGTTTTAAACTGATCGCCCAAGCAAGTTCCTGTCAGGATATAGTATTCCTCTTTCATGAACCAAGGGAAATAACCGCTATTCGGATGGTAAGCATTTCGTCTCAGGAAAGTCAGGTTACCATCATTGTCAATCGAAAGCACATCCTGCTTATCCTGCGTAGGACGATAATACTTCAGAGCATAACGTTGAGTGATTCCGGGCTTTCCTGTTTCACTGCCTTTAAGTTCATACCAAGTATCATCAGCAATACCGTTTCCGTTTTCATCCTGGCTTACCCATACGACACCACACTCACACCAATATTTACCAAGCGGATTACCAACAATATCAAAGTCTGCTTCACCCTTACCGTCATCCTCTACACTGTGGTCAAAGCCCAAAATAAAATAACCGCCCCATGCGCCAAGAGAAGCGATCCAACCGGTGCCACCACCATTATTCAGTGTATTCTGTATCGTCATTCGTGCATCTTCGGCAGTCTTGTCCTGAGAGAAATTAACGAACTGCCCCGGAGCAGGCGTGAACTCAAAGCAATGATTGGATATCCAATAACTCTTTGCGGTCGGTGCCCTGAAATAGGTACCTTCCTTGGGAGTACACTCCACCTTAACCGTAGCCTCAGCTGTTTTACCACCGTCGATAGCCTTCACTTTTATTTCATAAATCTGGCCTTCAGCAGAAGGCGTAAACTTGAAATGAATGGAAGTTTCGCTCTGTACACTCCCGTCCACGCTCCATTCGTACACCGCATCATCGCTGATTGAGAATCTTACAGGTGCCAACACAAGGCTTCTGCCAATAGGACAAGTCATAGTTCGCACATCATGTATGGTGGAAGGTTCCACATAGCGGCCGTTATCAAAGAACAACACCGGCTCTTCTTCCGGTATCACCGAGATATTAATGTTCTTCACATCCACACCATCGGCATTGGTTACTTTCAGAGCAAGCGTATAAACATCTATCTCCTTCTCTTTAAATTGATAGATGGAGTCGTGGCTTACCACACGTCCGCCATAGCTCCACTCAAAAGTGGTACTCTCGTCCGTGTATTTGGTTTCGGCAGCCACCTTCAGAGCTACATCGCAATAGCCCACAGCCGAACTACTCACCGTAATTTCAGGCGGCAGACGGTCTACGACTGTTATTTTGGCTTGCTTTTCCACACTTCCGTTATCAGCATCCAGGCGGAAGTTCACAAAGAATTCTCCTAACTGATCACCTTTAAACTGATAGGTTTCCTGCTCAGACACAATCTTACCTGCACGTTTCCAAGCATACACAGGATTGATGGCATTCTCCGCAGTCACCTGCAATGTCACCTCATGTCCTATCTTTACTTTATACTCTCCGGTATCGGAGTTTAGCGAACACTCGGGAGCTCCAACCAGCCCCGCTTCGTCATCATCATCCGAACAGGCACCCAATGCAAACAGGCACAGTCCGACAAACGATAGTTTTAAATACAGATTTTTAAACATACTAGTTATTGATTAGAAAATGTTACTTGCAATCGTTTCGTTGTAAATACAAAGTGCGCAGGGATGTCCCCTGTCGTAACGCTCCACTTCTTTTTTCCCTCGGGCGTGAAGCAATAGAGTGTTCCGGGGGTAACATAATTTTTGGCATCGGTCACGAAGATCTCTTTGGTATCGGGATTCACAGCCAATCCATAAGGTACCCTTTTCCGTACCGTCCGTAATGAAGTTCGTAGTCACTACACGTTTCTTCCGCGTGTCATAAATGCCATAACTGATGGTATTCTGCCCGGTGTACTTACTATACTCCGTACTGTAATAGAAGAGCGAGTCCCCACTCAGACAAAACTCACTGGCCGGAAAGTTCAGCACATCAGTCACCATATCATTATGAGAGTTTATGACATATACCTTGGAGTGTATGTCGTAATAATCACCACGTGATGAAACATAAATATTTCCACGCGCATCAATTGCCATCCGATGAAGGTTGATGCCTACCGTTATTTTTTTGATTTCGGTAAAGGTGTTCAGGTCTATCACAGATACGGTATTATCGTAATTGGGTACACGATAACCTCCGGAATTGGCTACATAGAGTTTATTCCCTACCACTACCATCTCTTCCGGCTGATAGCCGACATCACAAGTGTCCACCACCTGCAAGGAATTCAGATCCACTTTAGCCACATACCCCAGTCTGGCATTGGGATCAATCACCACTTTACCCGCATAAGAACTGACGTAAGCATAGCGACCGTTGAAAACGATATAGCGACAGTTAGGAATAGGGATGGCAGCCAAATGCCTTGCTGTATTGACATCCATCACCTCCACCAGGTGGGATACGTTAATGACAGCAAACAGTTTATCACCATTTATCTGAATATCATTTCCCACATCACCCAGCGCTTTTTGTACGGTAGGATTCAATTCCGGATAAATGTTCTTACAGTAATTACCCGAAGCGTAATCGAAATAGTCCAGAGAAGCCTTGTTACTTCCCATATTCCCCTCATTCAACAGGAAAAATCCCTTGACCGGACCTGTCACCTGTACGCCCGGTGTCACATTCGTCACACTGGAAAGTACCAGTTCTTCGTCGTCGCTACGGCACGAGGATACCAACAGTATCAGCATGCCCGCAAGCCACATCAGTAATAATTTACTTCTTTTCATAAGCCGTGTATTTGGTTTTAAAGTTCTACATTTATCACAAAGCGGAAATTTATTCCCGGCATGGG
>OHOK01001180.1_pt1 | contig 10671 bp, 9 predicted proteins | sample 1569731 | NCBI WGS metagenome assembly OHOK01 (sample SAMEA3879559, study PRJEB24766) | human gut metagenome | biome: human-associated habitat; feature: feces | place: USA | collected 1985/1987
TATAATATTGCTATGTATACTTGCTGAAAGAGCATCCCTTCACCTGCTAACACCCATGAATAGGAGATAGCAGTGAAAAGGTGAAGGCTATTTTAATAAAACGGTATAGACACTATTTAAGAGCATATACGGAAATCGATGTTAAATAATAACAATAGCCAATTCTAATCCAGAATCAAATTAAGAAAAAGAATTACTTCAAACAATTGTTATCTATAAAATACTTGTATAAAAGAAAGAATAAATATGAATAGGAGATAATAGTTTCATCCGTATTGGGAACACCGCTTCTGCAACGTACAGAAACCTAAAGGATCATCAACAATGCCAATATGGTGTATATAAATCTTGTTTACAACTTCTCATTCGGAAAGTCCAAGTCAGGCGTGAAACTGAAGATGCAGAATAAAGATAAAGATTCAGGAATACTGAATAGATACTGATTTACTCTTCAAAAAATATCCAATATAGTCCATAAAGATTTCATAAGATGTAGATTTCTTTATGGACTTTATCGTTATATAAATCTTAATTTATACAAAAACACCCGGCTTTACATTATAGGGGTGTAAAACTGGGTGTTTATTTTGCAATTTGCTGATTTTCAGCGTTTATTGCGGAGAGACAGGGATTCGAACCCCGGGAAGTGTTACCTTCAACGGTTTTCAAGACCGCCGCAATCGACCACTCTGCCACCTCTCCAAAACTCCTTTATCAGAAGTGCTTTCCGTTGAAAGCGGTGCAAAGGTACGAATCATTTTTAAATCTGCAAACATTCTGATATTTTTTTCGCGAATAAATCGTATTTTTGCAGTCCATTAGCAAGATAGAAATATGATATATCCTCAAAATTTTGAGCAAAAGATAGGATTCGACCAGATAAGACAGCTACTAAAGGATAGATGTCTCAGCACTTTAGGCGAGGAACGAGTCTCTGATATGGTCTTTTCCGACCAATACGAAGAAGTAGAAGAGAAATTAAATCAAGTAACTGAATTTATCCGCATCATTCAAGAAGAAGACGGATTTCCCGATCAGTTCTTCTTTGATGGCCGTCCTTCATTGAAACGAGTACGGATAGAAGGCATGTATCTGGACGAACAAGAACTGTTTGACTTACGCCGTTCATTGGAAACAATCCGCGATATCGTACGCTTCCTACATCGGAATGAAGAGGAAGAAGAAAGCGATACCCCTTACCCCAGCCTGAAACGATTAGCCGGAGATATAGCCGTATTTCCGCAATTAATCGGAAAAATAGACGGTATTCTCAATAAATACGGTAAAATCAAAGACAACGCTTCAACCGAATTAGCACGCATACGTCGTGAACTCTCCAGCACAATGGGAAGTATCTCACGATCTTTGAACAGTATCTTGCGTAGCGCACAATCCGAAGGATACGTAGATAAGGATGTAACTCCAACTATGCGCGATGGCCGTCTGGTCATCCCTGTAGCTCCGGGACTGAAACGGAAAATCAAAGGAATCGTACACGATGAATCCGCTAGTGGAAAGACTGTATTTATAGAACCCGCAGAAGTAGTAGAAGCCAATAATCGTATCCGTGAACTTGAAGGAGACGAACGACGGGAAATCATTCGTATTCTTACTGAGTTCTCCAATACCCTTCGCCCGTCTATTCCGGAAATCTTACAGTCGTATGAATTTCTGGCAGAAGTTGATTTTATCCGCGCAAAAAGTTATTTTGCAATACAGACGAACTGTTTGAAACCAGCTATAGAAAATGAGCAACTACTGGATTGGACAATGGCTGTTCATCCCCTGTTACAGCTATCATTAGCCAAACATGGGAAAAAAGTCGTGCCCCTGGATATCGAGCTTAACCAAAAACAACGCATCCTTATTATATCCGGTCCGAATGCCGGTGGTAAATCCGTCTGTCTGAAAACGGTAGGATTACTGCAATATATGCTTCAATGCGGAATGTTGATCCCGCTGCACGAACGCAGTCATGCAGGTATATTCAGCAGTATTTTTATCGACATCGGTGACGAGCAGTCCATTGAAGATGATCTTAGTACCTACTCTTCACATCTGACCAATATGAAAATCATGATGAAAAACTGCAATGAACGCAGCCTCATCTTGATTGATGAATTCGGAGGGGGTACGGAACCCCAGATAGGAGGCGCCATCGCCGAAGCCGTATTAAAACGTTTCAACCGGAAACAAACTTTCGGAGTGATCACCACTCACTATCAAAACCTGAAGCATTTCGCTGAAGACCATGAAGGAGTAGTAAATGGAGCCATGCTTTACGACCGTCATCTCATGCAGGCACTATTCCAATTGCAGATTGGCAATCCCGGAAGTTCGTTTGCCGTAGAAATCGCACGAAAAATCGGATTACCCGAAGATGTCATTGCAGACGCTTCGGAAATTGTGGGAAGCGAATACATCAACGCTGATAAATACTTGCAAGACATTGTCCGCGACAAACGTTATTGGGAGGGTAAACGCCAAACCATCCGACAACGGGAGAAACAGATGGAAGAAACCATTGCCCGTTACCAGACGGAGATGGAAGAGCTGCAAAAGTCAAGAAAAGAGATTATCGAACAGGCAAAGGAAGAAGCGGAACGAATACTGCAAGAATCAAATGCCCGTATTGAAAATACTATCCGCACCATCAAAGAAGCACAGGCCGAAAAAGAAAAGACTCGTCTGGCACGTCAAGAACTGACTGACTTCCGCACTTCTTTGGACGCATTAGCCTCCAAAGAACAAGAAGAAAAACTGGCACGGAAAATGGAAAAGTTGAAAGAAAAGCAGGAACGGAAGAAAAATAAAAAGAACGAACCGAAAGCTGCCAATGCCCCAACAATCATTGTTCCCAAAGTGACTCCCATTGGTATTGGCGAGAATGTAAAAATCAAAGGACAGACAAGTGTTGGGCAAGTCATGGAAATAAACGGCAAAAATGCAATTGTCGCTTTCGGAAGCATTAAAACGACTGTAAAGATAGACCGTCTCGAATGCAGCAATGCTCCTCAAAAGACGGAAGGGATTGCCAAGAGTACATTTGTCAGCAGCCAGACACATGATCAGATGTACGAAAAGAAACTCAGTTTCAAACAAGATATCGATGTGCGGGGTATGCGTGGCGATGAAGCACTGCAAGCAGTCACCTACTTTATCGATGATGCTATATTGGTAGGGATGGACCGCGTGCGCATTCTTCACGGAACAGGTACGGGAATACTCCGTACGCTTATCCGCCAATACCTCTCTACTGTACCGGGGATCAGCCATTATGCTGACGAACACGTACAATTCGGGGGTGCCGGAATCACCGTAGTTGATTTTGACTAACCTATAAATAAAAACGTCTAAATACGAGAACAAAGCATGAAGAATAACCTATTAAGCGAAAAGCTGATTTATACCGGAGACAGTCTCGCTCCTACCCATTTGTACCTATGCACGTATAGTACGACAGAAATACAGGAGTCGTCCGGTAATACTTTCCAATCAATCAAAGATACATTGGACAATACGCACATCAATTGGCTGCAAGTACACGGGATGAAAGATACGGAAACCATCCGTGAGATTTGCAGTCATTTCGAAATAGACTTCCTTGTATTACAGGATATTCTAAATGCAAACCACCCCACCAAAATCGAAGAGCATGATAAATATATTGTCCTGATCTTGAAATTATTCTATCCCAATACACATAAGGGAGAGGACGAGTTAGACGAACTGCTCCAACAACAAGTATGCATTATTCTCGGAAGTAATTATGTACTTACCTTCCTCGAAAAAGAAACCGACTTCTTCGACGATGTCAATACAGCCTTGCGCAATGACGTTCTGAAAATACGCAGCCGCCAAACAGACTATTTGTTCAGTGTGCTGCTGAATAGTGTAATGGGAAATTATATTTCAACCATCTCTTCTATCGATGACGCTCTCGAAGATCTGGAAGAAGAACTGCTCACCATCACCGAAGGATATGATATAGGCATTCAAATCCAGGCACTCCGCCGCCAATATATGCTGATGAAGAAAGCAATACTTCCGCTAAAAGAACAATATGTAAAACTGTTACGTGCGGAAAACCTGCTTATCCATAAAGTCAACCGTGCTTTCTTCAACGATGTGAACGATCATCTCCAGTTTGTACTGCAAACCATCGAAATCTGCCGGGAAACGCTTTCTTCATTGGTAGACCTTTATATTTCCAACAATGACCTGCGCATGAACAACATTATGAAACGCCTGACTATCGTATCCACTATCTTTATTCCCCTAACTTTTCTGGCCGGGGTATGGGGAATGAATTATAAATGGATGCCGGAGCTGGATTGGCGATATGGTTATTTATTTGCCTGGTTAGTGATGGGAATTATCGGTATTATCGTATATTTGTTCTTCAAAAAGAAAAACTGGTATTAACGAAAATATATCATCAGTCATGAAATCAATTAAAGAGTTATATAGAATAGGTACAGGTCCTTCCAGCAGCCACACTATGGGACCGCGTAAAGCCGCAGAAATGTTTCTGGAACGCCATCCGGACGCAGTTTCTTTTAAAGTAACCCTTTATGGCAGCCTAGCCGCTACGGGGAAAGGGCACATGACAGATGTGGCCATTATAGACACCCTGCAGGCGGTTGCTCCTGTAGAAATCGTGTGGCAACCCAAAGTTTTCCTACCGTTCCATCCGAATGGAATGACATTTGCTGCTTTCGACACCAGTAACAAAGCACTCGAAAATTGGACAGTTTATAGTATCGGTGGCGGTGCACTGGCAGAAAACAACGATAGCCCGACTATCGAAAGCCCGGAAGTATATGGGATGAACAACATGACCGAGATTCTGCAATGGTGTGAACGTACAGGAAAAAGTTATTGGGAATACGTAAAAGAATGTGAGAACGATGATATCTGGGATTATTTGGCAGAGGTATGGACTACAATGAAAGACGCCATTCATGGAAGCGGAAGGCGTGCTGCCAGGACCGTTAAATCTCAGACGAAAAGCTTCTACCTATTATATACGTGCCACCGGATACAAGCAATCTCTCCAATCCAGAGGGCTTGTTTTTTCATACGCATTGGCAGTAAGTGAAGAAAATGCTTCCGGTGGCAAGATTGTAACTGCACCTACCTGTGGTTCCTGCGGCGTAATGCCTGCAGTACTTTATCACCTTCAGAAAAGCCGTGATTTCAGTGATATGCGCATTTTACGCGCATTGGCAACAGCAGGGCTTATCGGTAATATCGTCAAATTCAATGCATCCATCTCCGGTGCGGAGGTAGGTTGTCAAGGAGAGGTAGGCGTTGCCTGTGCTATGGCTTCAGCCGCTGCCAACCAACTATTCGGAGGTAGCCCCGCACAAATTGAATATGCAGCAGAAATGGGATTGGAACACCACTTGGGAATGACTTGCGACCCGGTATGCGGATTAGTACAAATTCCCTGTATCGAGCGAAACGCTTATGCCGCAGCACGTGCGCTGGACGCTAACCTCTATTCTGCTTTTACAGACGGTATGCACCGCGTTTCTTTCGATAAGGTTGTACAAGTGATGAAACAAACCGGTCATGACCTTCCCTCCCTCTATAAAGAAACAAGCGAAGGAGGATTGGCTAAAGACTACCAACAGATGTAACAATTCACCTACTCAGTTGGCGGCCAATTGGTATCATCTCCATTACTAATATTTTTTTCATGGAGCAATCCGCCTTCCTGTGAGAAATAAAGTGAATAGCGCTGGCTGCCCTGTTTTACTTGAATGACAGAGGTAGTCGGGTTCAAAGGATAAGTCAAAACATACACATCCGTCACTCCCCATGTGTTATAGTCAGAATCCATAAAGGCAGTATAAACAGCCGGTACTAACTGATTAACATTATCCAATTCATTCTCCGTCATCACCCAATTGGCATTCACATCAAACCAGACTTCCAGTTCATCACCGGTCACCCAACAATCAGCTACATAATAAACACCTTTCACTTCCCATTCTATATTCTGCGCACCCGGATACAATTGTTTCAAAGCTACCTCAATATTAGCAGGAGGAACAAAAGTATCATTATCATCATCACCACCACATGCGCTGAAAGAAAAGACAGAGGTTATCAAAACCACTGCCCATAAGCCAAACTTAAATTTCCACATAACAATCTTCCGGTTTAGGTTTATCTACATATAACTACTCAATCATCCGCTTTCAAAAATTTGCCCTTCTTGTCAAACTTGAAAGATATTCCGGTAGACAATTCGATTTCGTACCCCTTACGGTCACGTTCTACTTTCGTCACACCTTCACTCACAAAATTATGAGTCTTCAGATAATTGGCAGCAAATCCCGGAACAACAGTTGCAGGAACAGTCTTTCCTTTCTTAGCGCTAACTTCCTCCCAATTCCCCCTACTGTCAAAATCGATCTCCGTACCGTCCATTAATAAGACTTCATACTTAGTAGACTCCATCAGATCCTTATCAATCTTAATCTGAACAACCTCAGGCTTTGTGAAATGACGATTGATAAAATTCCGCGCAGGAAGCGGCAATTGGTTGATGTCTTTAGTTATCACATCAGCAGCAAACGAGAACTGCACGGCCACTATAGCCAATACAAGTAAAGATAAAATCTTCTTCATAATCGTTATCCTTTTAGCATTAATATTACACTTTGTTTTTATAATGCAAATAACGATATAGAACCTAAAAAGATTCTGGAATATTATGAGTTTGCCAATCTTTAACTTTCTCTAACAGCAGCTTGTTATCCGGAGTTACTTTTCCGAATAACCTGCCAAATTGTAACACACCGGTTTGGTGCTGTTACCTACCCTATAAATACCAAATTTAAAATAGTAGCCATCTTTGTCGTTACGTCCAATCAGAATCTGCTCATTGTCTACAAGGTGTTTACTAACCTTTTTACCTTTATCCTGATAATTCATCTGTACATCAAGCATACCCGGCTTTACAATTGTCTCAGCCTCTTTCCCGTAGACAGTCCAATCAATATGGATACGGAATGTAATCCAACAATCTTTCGGGAAATCGGCAAAAGGCATTTTGTAAGCGATAGTCGATGACTTGTATTCAGAAGTCACCGGTTTCATGACAGGTGTTTTTTCTACATTTGCATTGCAACGGTCATCTTTGTCGGTCAGCCATCTACGGTCAGAGTTTGCTTTGATATAAAACCATCCTCCGGAGAATCCGAATGCCAATGGAGGATAGCCCCCTTGTTCAACCAACCATCCATTAGCTTTTCCGGCTGTATATACAGAATTGCCATGTTTATCTTTTACGGGGTTACCTTGCTTGTCCAACTTGGCCTTTTTCTCGTGGCCCACATTTTTCTTAAAAATGGTAGTCTTTTCCAATTCTATAAATTCATCGACTGTCAATGTCTTCACTTCTCCTTGCGGAGTCTGAACCAATGTACGGTCCGGCATTCCATGCCATTGAGCAAAAATAGTGGAAACATCACTGCCCAATGTAGAAGGGATGTATACCGAAAACTCATAATCACGTGAAGAGCCTTGCGGGCAAGCTCCTTTTCCGTGATGATACACGGTTTTCATAATTTGCGCTTTCTTATAGGTATCGGCAGGTTTCCCTTTAAAATCATCGGATGTTGCATAACAGTATGAGAACTCCGCACGTCCCTTGGTCTCGCCTTTGGCATATCCCGACAGTGTATTATCGTCTTCTTTCAGTTCAAAACGATAAGAAGGCTTTCCGTTAAACATACGAGTAAAGTCCCTCTGAATGGCATGGGACTTTTTAGATCCGACTGCTACCCAGCAACCGTCTATAACCTGATTAACACGTGCTGAATCTGCCTGTACGTTTACCCGTTCAGTCAGCGGAATCAATGTTTGCGTATTCTTTGTTTGAGCGTTCAGTGCCGTACAGCTTACTGCTACCACGCAGATAGCCAAAATGTATTTCTTCATTCTATGGTTGGTATTAAGTTTTTAACGGTGCAAAAATACAAAAGGCAACCATATAGGTCGCCTTCCGTTTGTCTCAAATGTTTTCACATTTGTGCAATTCCATTGTCGATATCTATTCCAAGAGCTAATTAGACGGGATATCATCATATTCTTCTTCAAGCATATCCACTTTCTTTATATTCATTTTCCCGTCTGAAGTGATTGTTATAGAGAGCGGCATATACAAATCTGTCTGCGGATAACAGACACTTGCGGCATACACTATCCCTTGCGAAGTAGTCTTATCATATACGATTCCTTCCAGAATAGAGTTCGACAGGAATTTCGCGTCTACCACAGAAGAGAAATCATTCTTGGTAAACGTCTTATCAAAAACTTTCTCGTTTCCGCGCATCAGACGCAGTACGATCTTATTGTCTACATAGGTATCTCCCATTTCATTCTTGATATGAGGCAAACTTTCGTCCGGAGTACGTGAAACAATGGAATGGTAATCTTTTCCTTTAAATTTAAAGTCCGTTTCGCTTTTGGAAGTCTGCATACGTTGCAATCCGTGAGCATCCACACTATCCATTGTCGCTAATACCGACTCTTTGTCTGAAGCTCCTTTTTTGCCGCCACAGGCAACCACAACCACCATTAATGGCAACAAAAGCAAATAAATTAGTATTCTCATATATAAGCTTTCCGTTTATAAATAGGTAACAAAGGAACAAAAAGAAGCGGATATTTACAAGTGTAACCGACATTTTTTCCTACATTTGCAACGTAAAACTTGCAAACCTGATATCATGTACCTACGAATTAAATTGATACTTCTACTCATTTGCATATTCTGCATCCATCGTGATGTGTATGGGCAAAAAGTGAATTATCAGCAGTTCGAAAACATTTATCTCGGTACGGAAGCTTCGGTTATCAGCTGCTTTCTGCAAGACAGCGAAGGGATGATATGGATAGGTTCCAATAAAGGTTTATTCAGTTACGACGGCTATTCCACCCAACAACATTTCACTTATGGAGAACTGACGAACACACGTATCTATTGCGGCATTATCATTGACAATACATATCTGTATCTGGGGACGGATAATGGAATACTTGTTTACAACTACCGTACAGACAGATATGAACAGCCGGAGGTAGATTTTCCTACCGATGTCCGTACAATGGCGCTCCGTGACCGAATCTTATGGATAGGTTCTCTGAACGGGCTCTATACCTATCAATTAGAAAACCGGAAATTAACCCGTTTCGACAGTAAGCATAGTGGTTTATCCCATAATACAATCTATTCGATTATCCACACGAAAGAGAAGCAGACCTATGTGGGTACTTACAATGGTTTATGTCGTTATATAGCGGAAAGTGGAAAGTTTGAAGATATTTTTCTACCTGTCACTCATGGGATAAGTAATTTATTCGTCAACTCTTTATTGGAAGATACCGTCCGACAGTGTATTTGGATCGGTATGGAAGGATATCTTCTCCAATATACTCCCGAAACAGGAAAAATGGTTGCAATCGAAGTTTTCCACAATAATTCCATCAAATCATTGGCATTGGATGGAAACGGAAACTTATTAGCCGGTACAGATAACGGACTTTACGTGTACCAAAACAATGAGGAACCTTTGCAACATATCATCCATGATTCACGTAATATCCAGTCGCTGACAAACAACATCATTTGGAATATCTTTTCCGACCAGGAACATAATATCTGGCTGGGAACTGATTATGGTATCTCCTTGTCGCGTTATAACAGTGCCTTGCAATTCGTACCAATCTCTCAAATAACGGGTACAGGAGACGGAAATCAATTCTACTCGTTATTCCGGGATTCCAAAGGGATGTATTGGTTTGGCGGCACAAACGGATTACTCCGTTTTATCCATCCTACCGGAAACAGACATGAGGCTGTCTGGTACAGGATGGGAGATAAAGCACATCCTTTATCACACAATCGTATCCGCCATATCTATGAAGATAAAGAGCAGCAATTATGGATAGCTACAGATGGCAGTATCAACCGTTATGACTATACGACACAAGAGTTTGTACACTATAACATTATCGACAGCACAGGAACCTACAATACAAATTGGGCTTATTACATCTTCGAAGACGATTCCGGAAACCTATGGATCGCCACCTGTTTAGGCGGAATCTTTGTAGTAGACAAGCATAAATTAATGCAATCTAAAGTCGGACAATACGTAGCCGAATACAATTACTCTATTCACAATGGACTGTCGGGTATGTTTATCAATCAGATTATGCCCGATAAGGAAGGTAATGTATGGGTATTGCTATACAACAGTAAAGGGCTGGATAAAATCAATCCACGCACAAAGCAAGTCACCAAACTATTTTCCGATGAGTTGAGCGGAGAAAAAAGCCCGAATTATCTACTATGTGATGCGGAAGGTATGCTTTGGGTAGGATTTCACGGGGGAGTAATGCGTATCAACCCTAAAGACTCCAGTCGGCAAAGCATTTCTTTCGGGAACTTTAATAATAACGAGATTTTGTCCATGACATCGGTCAAAGACCATATATGGGTTTCTACCACGAACGGGCTTTGGATTATCAACCGGGAAACGATGGATGCGCGTCAGCAGAATATGACGGATAAGCGTTTTACCAGTCTGCTGTTCGATTCGAAAGACGGAAATGTTTATTTGGGAGGCGCTGACGGTTTTGCCATATCCT